>CEQU01110217.1_pt1 | contig 29593 bp, 26 predicted proteins | sample 531031 | NCBI WGS metagenome assembly CEQU01 (sample SAMEA2621216, study PRJEB7988) | marine metagenome | isolation source: saline water (ENVO:00002010), including
TATCGGCAGTTTTCCACAGTGTTTCTTTAAAATTTTGATTTTTATTCATAAAAGAATTATAACTATTATTTTATAAATACAAAACTACTTTTCAGAAGTTAATCTGTCATAGGGGTGTAACTACCCCTACACACATATAATCTCACAGCATACCCCCCTACTAACTCCAACTACCAACCAACTAACACTCAGCACTCTAACTTCCTCTATGTATATACGATTAGAGCCATGGTTGTATCGGCAGTAACACATCTGTTACTACGTTGTTACTAAGTGTTACTAAGCAAAAAAACAGGAATAAAAAATCTCTAAGGGGTACATAAGGGGTACATTTTGGAAAATTAGAGGATTTAGGAGAGGATTATCTTGAGTTTGATTTGTTCTTGGTGGAGCCTGCGGGACTCGAACCCGCTACCTCCTGCTTGCAAAGCAGGCGCTCTCCCAGCTGAGCTAAGGCCCCAGTAACATTCTGCTCTAGTAATGATAACAAATCTTTATTTATAGTTTCTAATCAAACACAGCAATAATTACTTATTATTTTGGAATATTTATAATATACTAGCGAAAAAATCACTTACACAAGAGAGAAAACGAATATGAAAATAGTCAAGATAACATCAACACCTTTATCGATTGGAAAATCATTAGTAAGAATTGAGACTGATTCTGGTATCACAGGTTATTCAGAAGCTTTCTCTAGTAATGCACCAAGCTCAAATGGTAAAAGTTCAATTATATTTGATACGTATCTTGAAGAATATATAAATCCTCTACTTATAGGAGAAAATCCACTTGAGATTGATCGACATTGGGAAACATTAGCACTTGGCAAGAGCGATAAATTATACAAATTACCAGCACAAATTGTGGGTACAATTGATATTGCTTTATGGGATATATTAGGAAAAGAGACAGGCCAACCAATTCATAGGCTAATGGGTGGGCCTGCAAGAAAAAACATTCCTCTATATTGGAGTGTTGGTTCTGGATGGAAAATGAATCCAGAAGATATGCTAAATAAAGTAAAAGAAGGATGGAATCAAGGATTTAGAAAATTCAAGATTAGGATGGACTGGAAAGGTTGGAGACAAGATATAGATCCAAATAAGGACTTTGATATGTTTAAGTTGGTTAGAGAATTTTTATCTAATGGTGAATACCTTGGTTTTGATGCTAATAATGGCTACTCAGTAAGCACAGCAATACAACAAGGAAGAAAATTTGAAGAATTAGGAATCGATCATTTTGAAGAACCTATACCTCATTATGACTTAATGGGACTAAAACAGATTTCAGATTCTTTGGATGTAGCTGTTTCTGCTGGTGAACAAGATTCGTACAGATGGTGGTTTATAAATTTAATACATCTTGGAAACCCAGACATATTGCAACCCGATATTCTTACAGCGGGTGGACCTTCGGAAATAAAAAGAATATATCATATTGCTGAAACTTATAATAAACCAATTATGCCTCACAGCCCTCAAGCAGGATTAAACTCCCTCGCTTCTTTGAATGTATATGCTTCAATTCAAAATGCAACACGACCTCACGAGTTCTCAACAGAATTTTCTGGTCCTTTAGATGATATAGCCGAATTATATGGAGGAGATATAATTCCAAAAAATGGCAGCATATCATTAAGTGAAAAGCCAGGTTTAGGAATTGAAATAAACGAAAAAGCAGTAACAAAAATGACTAAAAACTAACCAATAAATAATTATCTTATTTATAATTTAAGTTCATTCCTGGGTCGTCTAATGGTAGGACAGAGGACTTTGAATCCTCTAATCCTGGTTCGAATCCAGGCCCGGGAGCCATGAAATAATGTAAAAAGCGGTCCTAATAGGCCGCTTTTTATTATAGATATAAAGTTATTTTTTAAATAACTTTACATCATATCCAGGATTTAGTATTTCTAAAGCACGTTTCGCAACAAAATCTTTTCTAAGTTCAATCTCTTTAAAATTTTTAGCAATTATATTACTTGAAATCCAATCAAGGGTAATTGGCTCTTTTTGCCCCCCAGCACCTTCAATATGACCATTTACAAGAGAATTTATCCCAATGTAATTACACTTGGAAGTTATGACATCTAAGTATGAACTGATCACATTTTTTTCCATCTCTTGGAATGAGGCTGAATTCCAAAAAAAATCAAATTTCATATCTATTTTTTCTAAAAGCCATGGAGGTATAACTAAGATTTTACCTTTTATATCTTTTTCATCAATATTACTCATTTCAATTGCTTGTGAATAATCAATGATCCTATCCGGAAATATAGATCTTAGATATTCAGTTGCAATATATAAGACAGGAGGTATGTCTACAAAACAATAAGTTTGGTTTGAATCTGATAATTTGAGTATAATTTCTGCAAATTTTCCATGCCCACCACCAATTTCGATAATACTATTAAATTTATAAATATCAGCAGAAGTGTTTAATAGGAACACTTGGGCTAAATGAGTGATGAAATCAAGAGTAAATTCATGCATATTATCATCATAAACTTCCTTGATTCCAGCACTGCTTTCGGTAAGTTTTTCAATATGGTTTTTTATTTCATTATTTGTTGATAGTAACTCTTTGAGAGAAAAAATTAGTTGGTCATGTTCATATTTTCTAAGATTATGTTCAGCTTTTATTTGCTTAGTATAAAAAGAAGATATTTGACTAAATATTGGAAACTTAGGTAAAAGCTTTAATATATTTATTTTGGCTGAATTATCACTGTAAATATCGGGTAAAACTGGCCTAATTTGTCCATGCCCTTTGGAAATCTCCCAATCATCTCTAAAGTTCACTAAACCAACATTTTTTATACGATCATGTATTCGTTTAACATATCCTTGCCAGTAAGGGGTAGGACGATAAATTTCTGGTGCTGAATCCATATCTTGCATAAGTTTTTGTAAAAGATCTGGATTATCCTTGATATTCATTTAATTTCCAAACTTTGTGATGGGCAATCATATAGATATTATACTTATATTTTTAAGTATTATAGGGGATGAAATACTCATCCCCTATAATTATAACTATTCTATTGACCCGGACCTGGACCTGGACCGCCTGGTGTTGATGGAGCATTACCAGGACTTGGAGGCCCTTCATCTCCTCCAACACTTATTGATGGAATAAATGATTCAAATCCTATTCCACCACCTTTTTCTAATTCCTCAGCATTTTCTATAGCGCCAGTTATAACTTCTAGAACACCAAATTCGGCCTGTCTATCTAGATCTCTAACTTGCTTCTCTAGCGTTTCTAGTTCGTCTTTAAGAGTAGCCTGTTGCTGGTACAAAGAATCAAGAGCTGCAAATTTTTCTTCAATTTGTTGATCTAACTCTTGTGCTTGAGCTTCCAAAGGAGCCATCTTTTCTTCCATCAAAGATTCTCTGGAATCATCTAAAGCTCTCAATTGTTTTTCGAATTCTTCTTCAAAAGCATCTTCGATGTTGTCTATTTCATCTTCAAGAGCGTAATACTTATCATCTAACTCTCTTCTTTTTGCTTTTATAATGTCTTCCTGTTCATCACGGAAATCATCCATTTGAATTTGAACTGTACGTTGTTGTTCTTGTGCCCATGTGTCTAATTCTTGCCAAAGCGGATCAAGTAGCATTCTTTCTTTTTCAAGAGCCATCCTTTTCTTTGAAAGAGGCCTTCTTGATTGATCTAATGCTTTCCTTTCATCTTCGAGCGGTTGAATTTGATTATCCTGCAAGTCTCTGATTTGTAATCGTAGAGTTTTTGCATTTTGCTCTCTGTTTTTGTGCCAGTTCTCTTCTTCTCTGTGAACTTGCTTAATCTGGTCCTCTAAAAGTTTAATCTCATTTTCTAGAGCTTGAACATTTTGAGGTTTTGTTTGGTCACCAAATGAAGCAGCATCAATCTCAGCTAGTCTATTAGTTAGCCATTGATCAACTTCATCTATTTGAGCCTGAATATTATTTTCAACTCCTTGTATATCAACCTGTTGTGAAGATCCACCCGCATTTATCTGATTGTCTAATACTGCTTTCTCATTTACAAAGGTTGTACCAATTTCATTAAGAATTGCTTCATACTCCGCTTTCATAGAATAAGCAGCAGTTAGTTCAGGGTTAGCTGAATTATCACCAGCAGCTGCCTTAGCTTCTTGTGCTGAAGCAAGTTCAGCTTCTTTTGAAGCCAACTCTGATTGCAGAGAGGATACTCTTGCTTGTATATCTGCTACTGCAGGGTTTGCTATCTCAGTTTCAGGTAATGAAGCAGGTGTTGCTTCTAAGTTACTTTGAGCAGACTGTAAAGCAGCTTCTGCATCAGCATATCCAGCTGTTGGATTACCTTCAGCGTCTGTTGGTGTCAAAGCATCTAATGCTGCTTGAGCTACAGTTACAGCATCCTGAGCTGCAGCATATTCAGGGTTATCTTCTCCACCAGTAATTATCGTAGCAGGTGTATTAGCCAAATTTTCCTCTGCAGACGTAAGATTCGATCTAGCAGCTTCAACTCCGGCAATAAGCGAGCTAGTATCTATAGCACCAGAATCAGCAGAAGCAGATGACAATTGTCCGATAAGATTATCTTGCTCAGCGATTAGTGATTGATATGTTGCTACGTCATTATTATATTTTTGTTCAAGAGCTATTAGCGATTCGCTAGCTCCAGATGCATCAGATTGAGTCTCATCCTGATCGTAACTTGTTGTTCTCAATTGTTGAACTTCATTCATTTTTGCTTCATGAGTAGCATATGCTTCATCTCTAAGTGTATCTAACATAGCCCAATCAACTTCTGCCTGCTCCCATGCCCCCTCCATTTGATCATGTAGTTGATCCATTTGCTGATGTTTATCATTGATAATAGCCCTGTAATCTATATTATTTTCTTCGTTATGCCATATATCTTCTTGTTGCCTATGTAAAGCATCAATTTGTTCGTATAGTGGATCCATTTGGTCTTCAATATCAAACCTTTTCTCCTCTATCTCCATTTCTTCTAGTTGGATAGCATTTTGTTGTTCTTGTATGAAAGCAAAAGCATCTTGAATACTTTTTTGTCTATTGTATCTTTCATCTTCAAACGCACGCCAGATATCTTGTGTTTGATCTTCTATAGCATCCCACATATCTTCTTGATTACGATCAAAATCTCGTCTTTCTTTATCAAGAGCCTTATATTGGTCATCTACTGCGTCGTAGAATTCATCTCTAGCGTCGTCTCCACCACGGAATAACATTTCATATTTTTGATTCATTTCGTCTTCAAAATCTCGCCCAATTCTCTCACCCTCTTCATAAAATCTATCTCTTTGATCTTGAAGTTCTTCAATTTCTTGTTCTTTAGGATCTATTTCATCCTTTAAAACACTTAATTGTTCTAATATAGGCTCTATTTGGTTAGCCTGTATATCAAGAACTTGCGCTTTTAAGTCCAATGCCTCATTTGCAGCTTCAGTATCAACGATACCACAAGCAGTAAGTGCAATTGAAATTATGCTTATCATCGTAATCTTAAATTTCATGATTATATTCCTTTTTAATATGTAAGACGATATACAATTATACCAGAATAAAACACTAAAAAGTTATGAAAATACTGATTGAGCGATCTAAAAACTAGACGCCTTTGTGGCCCTCAATTTGAACTTTTAAGCCAGCATCTTCTGCTAGAGACCATGGGGTTTTAACTACCCAATGATCTTTCTCAACCTCTACCAATGGAGGTCTTTCATTAGCGTACTTGTGAGATTTATCCACCTTCAAAGGGGTTCTAGTCATAAATACATCTCCTGGAGGAGGATCAATAGGAGATACAACTTCTCCTGGTAGCAAAAATTCTTCCCTTTGTATATCAGGGTGTGAAGGCAATGCTGCTGATACTAACGCATTTGTATATAGGTGCATTGGATTATTAAATATAGCTTCAGTGTCTCCACATTCTTGTACAACTCCAAGATACATAACTGCTGTATCATGACACATATATCGAACAGTAGCAAGATTATGGGCTACTAATAAATAAGCTAGACCATGTTCCTCTTGTAGATCTACCAATAAGTTCATTATTTGAGCTCGGATAGAAACATCTAGTGCAGAAACCGGCTCATCAAGTGCTATCACCTTAGGATTTAATGATAGAGCTCTCGCAATTCCAATTCTTTGTCTTTGACCACCTGAAAATTCATGAGGGTATAAATTTGCTTGATAAGGGTTTAATCCTACTTCGCTAAGAAGATCACCCACACGAAGAGAAATTTCTTTTTTGGTCATTTTACCCTGTATTTCTAAAGGCTCACCAACAATCGAACCTACTTTCATCCTAGGGTTTAATGAAGACCATGGATCTTGAAAAACTGCCTGAACAGATCTTCTGAATTCATTTTTTCTTTCTTTTGACATTTTAGCTACATCTTCACCTTCATAATATATTTCTCCACCCGTGAGTTCTTCAAGCCCAAGTAAAACCTTTAGAGTAGTAGTTTTTCCACATCCTGATTCACCAACAAGTCCAAATGTTTTACCTCTTTCTATATCAAAACTTACATCATCAACTGCCTTAAGATAACTTTTCGCTCCAAAATTAAAAATACCTCCACCAACTTGATACCATTTCTTTAAATTCCTAACTGATATTATTGGATCTGAATTAGACTTAATGCCAGGAGCATTAGGTATATTAGAATTTGATTGTTTTGTTTTATTTTTTGTAGTCATTTATCTTATTCCTAATTATTTTTCTATTAAGTGAGAGAATTTGTCATAATCTGCAACTGAACTTTTGGACAACTGTACCCAATGCCCAGGCTTGACCTCTACTAGCGGAGGCCTACTTTTTGCGTCTGCTTCATCAAATTTTAGTGGAGATCTTGGAGCAAAAGCATCGCCTTCTGGAAGATCATACAGAAGTGGAGGTTGGCCTTCAATCTGAGGCAACCTTCCTGTTTTTTCCTCTAGTTTTGGGACAGAACCTATTAACGCTTTAGTATATTCATGTAATGGTTCGTTGAATATAGTTCTAACATCACTTACCTCAACAATCCTACCGGCATACATAACTGCTACTCGATCACACATTTTGGCAACTATACCAAAATCGTGCGTTATGAAGATAATTGCTACGCCCTCTTCTTGTTGAATTTGTCTCAAAAGCCTTAGATATGCTGCTTGTATCGTTACATCTAAGGATGTTGTAGGCTCGTCAGCAATAATGACAGACGGTGCAGAAGAAATTCCTATAGCACCTACAACTCTTTGTCTCATTCCTCCAGATAACTGGTGAGGAAAGTCTTTAGCTCGAGTATCAGGAGCAGGAATTCTAACTTTTTGTAAAGAGTCTACAATTTTTTTCCACAATGAATCACCCTTAAGTCCTTGGTGAATCTTTATTGCCTCTCCAACTTGATTTTCAATATTGAAAACAGGATTAAGTGCTTGCATAGGATCCTGTAGAATCATTGAGATTTCTCCGCCTCTAACCTGCGTCATTTCTTTTTCAGATAATCCAAGTAATTCTCTACCATTCAAATTTACTTCTCCTCCAACAATTTTTCCTGGAGGTGATGGGACTAATCTCATTAGAGAAAAAGCTGTAACTGATTTTCCTGAACCAGACTCCCCAACAATTCCTAGAGTTTCACCTCTTCTAACATGATAACTAACTCCATCTACGGCCTTTACTGTACCCCACCTTGTTGTGAAATGTGTCTCAAGATTTTTTACCTCTAAGACTACTTCATCCGACAAAGCACTCTTACCAAATCCATCAGTATCTACATTTCTTGCGGTAGATTTTGATTTGGTGACCCTGGACTTAGCAGTTGCTTTTGACTTACTGCTAGTTTTAGTTGTTGATTTAGCTGTTCTAGGCATATCTTATCCCTATTTTTAGTTTTTATAAAAAATAAACATATTTTTAATGTATATAGTCAATGAAAGATAACAAATTTTTTTGTATTTTGCTAGAAAAAAGTATCTAAGAATTAAGTATTTAAGTCTTTTTTTAAGTGAATAATTGAGTCTTCTATTGCATCTACCAAATAATCTATCTCATTTTTTGTAATGGATAAAGGTGGACATATTGAAATAATATCTCCAGCTCTGAATGTAACAATATTTCTATCAAATAAGAATTTTGGTAACTTTTGAGCTAGTTTTGCACTCGCTGGAAATGCAACTTTTTCTTTTTTGTCAGCAACAAATTCTACTGCTGCGAGAAGACCTAAACCACCTCTAATATCACCAACAATGTCATATTTCTTAAGCTCTAATAATTTTTCAAAAAGATAATTACCCATTTTCTTTGAATTTCCAACAAGATCTTCTTTTTCAAAAATTTCTAAATTAGCCAAAGCTGCAGCACACGCAGAGGGATGACCACCAAATGTTATAAGATGTGTAAATGTTTCTTCTGGACCACCAGTGAAAGCATCTGCAACCTTTTTTGTTGCAATCGCTGCACCAAGTGGAGCATATCCACTTGTTAAGGCTTTTGCTACAGTTGTTATATCAGGTTGAACCCCCCAATTCATTGGACCAAAATACTCACCTAATCTACCAAATCCAGTGATTACTTCATCGGCTATCAATAATACATCATATTTATCAGCTATTTCTCTTAGCCTTTGCCAATACTCCTGTGGAGGGATCTGAATTCCAAAAGCGGCCGATACGGGTTCTGCAATTATTGCTGCTACTGTCTCAGGTCCTTGATGTTTTATAACTTCTTCAAATTCATTAGCGCACTTAATTGCAACATCAATTGGATCACCTGAAAAAGGTAATCTGTAAGAGTTCCAATTTGTTACATGTATTGCTCCTGGCATTGTTGGTCCCATCGGATCAGCTGTTTTAGCTCCACCTAAACTAACTGCCATAGCAGTTCCGCCATGATATGAGTATCTACGACTCAGTACTTTATATGCACCAGGTTTTCCATTAAGAATAGAAAACTTTTTCGCCATCTTTACAGCAGTTTCAACTGCTTCGGCTCCTCCAGAAACAAAGAATGATCTAGATGATTTTTCTGGATATAGATTAGCAATTTTTCCTGCTAATTCTATCTGAGATATTGTTGCTGAACCTGAAGGAGAGGATTCAATCTGAGTCATTTGATTATAAACTGCATCAGCTATTTCTTTTCTCCCATATCCGGCAGCTTTGTACCATAAACCACCCATTGAATCCAAATATTTTTTCCCTTTTGCATCCTCTACCCAAACTCCTTCTCCCTTAACAAAAATGTTTAGCTTACCTCTCCAATCATTAAGCTGAGATGCGTGCATAAACATATTTTCTTCAGCAATCTGTTGTAATTCTTCTAGGCGTTCACCTGATATATGATATTTCTTACTCTTTACTGTCATTTCTAATCCTTATCATTAAATAAGTGCATAAATAAATTATATATTATATTAAGTAGGATTTTATTATTAAGTATGTACTAAAATCTCCTATACATAAAAACTCAGTAAGTATATGAACAATAATAGAAAATTTTTTATCGATGCAATAACTATTTTGTTGCCGGTTTCTGCTAGTATGAGCGTAGTAATAGCAGTAATACCATTTCTTTCAGCATTATTAGCAAGAACAACAAACCCTGAAGAATCTATATCTGGGTACAGTATAGCTTTTTTTATTATGATGTTTGTAGGTTTGCCTCATCTTAGAACACAAGGGCTGACTATAATATTTTTTACAAGCTCTCAATCAATAAAACAACTTAGAAAATTTTTATCCTATTGCGTTTTGTTTGTTACTATGATTGCTATTTTTATAACTCATGGCCCTTTATCTAATTTCTTATTAACCGAAGTATTCATAATTGATGAATCATTGATTGCAAGTGTTACAAAAGCTTTAAATTGGTTAATCCCTTTTCCAGGACTAATGATAATTAGAATGCATTTATATGGAGCAGCCTTTCGGCTGGGTAAAAAGAATATTGCCCTATGGTCGAATGGTGTGGGAATAATTATTATCTTTTCTTTTGCTTCAATATTTTTTTTCTTTGATATCTTATCTGGATCAGCAATTGCTGCATCATCAATTACACTAGGAATTACATGTGAAGTTTTATTCTTAGGGATTTGTACCTACAAAGATACAAAAAAGTATGTTCTGTCGTACAATGAAAAAACCGAACATATTTCTCAAAAATCACTACTGGTTTTTTTCATCCCGCTAATTATTGATGCTATATTGCCAGCGAGTACACAATCTATAATTAATGCTGCCATGGGTTTGAAAAATCAGCCAGAACTTTCTATCGCAGGACTAATGATGGCATTGGGAATATTTCATATTATTCTTATACCAATAAATGGAATTCAAAATACGTCATTAACTCTTTTCACAATGAATAAATATCAGCCATACTTAGTAAGAAGGTTTGCTATATTTGTTGGAATCTTAGGATTAATTATTATATTTTTAATTGCTTTTTATGATCCATTATCAAACTTCATATTTGGAAATATATTAGGCGCTGAAGCAGAATTAAAAGAATTTTCTATAACTGCTATAAAAATCTTGTCCATACTACCCTTAGTACTCATAGTTGAACAATTTTATGTGGCATGCTTATTAGGTACAAAAAATACTAAGCCTATAATTATTATTAATATTCTTAGACTGATTACTTTTGTGACTTGGTTAATTTATAGCGTAGTATTTTCTAATATGTCAGGCTTGGTTCTCGGAGCTGCAGGATGGACTATAACTTTATTTTTTGAAGGTATTTACGCTTGGTTAGTAGGAAAATCATCATATAATAAAATTAAATATTTACATTATAAGAAAAAAATTGATTATAATAATTGATAGAAAGTTTTATTCCCGAGTAGCTCAGCGGTAGAGCAGCTGACTGTTAATCAGCGGGCCACAGGTTCGAATCCTGTCTCGGGAGCCATTGTTTACTTCTAAATAACTTTCTTTTTTGAAAGATCAAGAAAAAATTACTAAAATAATTTTGCTAATCTAAAACCTAGATAAACGAGTAATATTCCACCCAAGTTTGTAACTAAAAGATTAATTGACAATGAACTCCATTGATAATTTTTAAATAATTGATAATTATCAAAAGCAAATGTTGAGTAAGTTGTAAAAGCTCCCATAAACCCAACTAATATCGGAAGTCTCACTTGTTCTGAAATCCAACCTTTTTCATAACTTATTGCCCAAACAAACCCAAATAATAAAGAGCCAATCATATTAGGTATAAAAATGCTAAAATTAATAGAATTAATTTCAGATCTTGAAAAAATATTACCTATAAGATATCTAGCAAGCGTCCCAAAAGCTCCTGCTAGCATTATGTAAAAGATTTTATCCAATTGACTTTTTAATCTACATCTACTCTGGGCGGAGGATTTAGAGTCGAATGAAGAGCAAGCAATGTAGCAGTATTATTAGAAGAGTTATAAATACCATGCCTAATACCTATTTCACAAGTAAAACAATCGCCCTCAGCGAGATTAATTCCATTTTCTTTGGCATAAACCGCCATCAAATTACCATCTAAGCAAAACATTGCTTCCTCATGGGATGGATGATAATGATTTGGAGCTATTGAACCAGGTTCGAATATTAATTCACTAATATAAGTAGATTTTGCACCTAAAAAATCTCCAACCATATCATATCTTGAAATTCCAGGTTGAAATTCAAATGGTTCATTATTTTTTCTCACAAATACCGATGATGGAGGTGACGTATTTTCATACTCAACGTCATCTAATACTTCTCTATTTGGACTTGGATGTGGATATACTATTATTAATCTAGCTTTAGTGCTTCCAATATTTTCAAGACCATGTCCTATACCTTGAGGGACCAAAACACAATCTCCTGAAGATGCAGAAAATTTTTTGTTGCCTAATCTAAATTCTAAATCCCCTTCAACAACAAAAATAGATTCCTCGGTATTGTCATAAAAATGATATGCTGATTTTGCACCTGGATCAACAAATAAATCTGCTACTGTGATCATTCCTGCACCCGTGCTTTCTCCTGCCATAAGTAACATTTCTGATCCATCAAATGGATTTGATATATTTTGGTTGGACCTTTTTACAATTGTCATATTTTCCCCCTTTGATGGAATTATACAAAAATTTCCTAATCGAACCAACCCTCTAAGTTCCACGCAGAATCCCAAAAAAGATATTCGTATCTTATACTATGAAGAAATTTATCCATCATTTTTTTCTTAGTAGTATTTGAAGCATTATCACTTAATTCATTAACATAATTAATAAGCCACTTCGTTAGGTCCCTATATTCACTATTAGTATAACCGCTAATCCATTTATTGATAAAAACTACATCTTTAGCGTTTGTGGAATTTTCAAGATTGCGACCTATCTCATCATACCCCCATTGACATGGGAGTAATGAAGCTGCAATTTCCTCAATTGTATTATTATATGCCGTTGATAATAGGTAGTTTGTATAAGATGATGTAGCAGGCATTGCTGAGGCTGATTCAAGATCCTTATTAGGTATACCAATTTCTGAACAGAAATCTCTATGTAATTGCATTTCTGAGTTCAATGTTTCATTGAGTAAAGAAGAAAAATGATTCATAGAATTTAGGTTTGTTGCCTTCGTTACAGCTAAAGAAATGACCTTACAATAATCTATCAAAAAGAGATAATCCTGAATCATAAAGTACTTAAATTTTTCAATATCAAGATTTCCTTCTCTCATTGAAATTATAAAAGGATGATTGACATGCGATTTATTCCATAGTTCAATATGTGAATTTTTCATATAATCAGTAAATTTTTCTGGCATTAAATTTCCTCATATTTTGACAATAAAATTTTTGTCCCGGCACTTATATTCTTAATTTTTGATAATTGAGAATCTATAGAACCAAGTAAATTTACTTTTGAGGCTGGTCTTATTTCCTTACCTTGACTCATTGGGGTTGGTCCCCAAAAAATACAAAAGGCTGAGCCTGGTGGCCAAAAAGCAATATCTCCGATATTTACTACTTCTAACGATTGATCATCCTCCTCAATATTAATACTTGTAGAAAAAAAAAGTTCATCTCCCCAAAATTGACAAGATCCTTCTAAAGGCAAACTATCATAAAATTTTTCTGAGCAACTTGAATTATTTAATGTAGCAGTAGTAAGAAATTCTCCTGCTGAAATATTTATTTTTTTACTCATATCTCAGTGCCTCGGAAGGACTGATGGCAGAAGCTTGTCTGGCTGGGATTATGGTATTTAACAATGAAAATACTATAGCAATAAAAGTGATTATAACAACTGTGGGCCAAGGAATACTAAATGTAGCTGTAGCGGTTTCATCTCTAAAGTCTTGAAAAATATTCCACCCTATGATTGTTCCAAGAAGTATTCCAATTACTGAACCTATAAGTGCAATAACACCTGATTCTAGTAAAAAATGAATTTGTATCATTTTTTTATTAAAACCCAATGCTCTCATCAAACCTATAGATTGCCTTCTCTCAACTACTGATCTGAATGAAATAACTCCTAAAGCTGATATGCCGACAAATAAACCTAATCCCATAAATCCTTGAAATAAAAGGTTGAAAGCATTGCTTTGAGCGCTTTGTCTATCAATCAATTCCTCTGTTGAAACTGCTATCATACCATTTTCTATAAATACTGTTTCTAGCATCCTTGTAAAATCTAGTGATTGATCAGGATTTTTGAGACGAAATTTAAAGTTTGTATAAGGAGTTGTTTCATTGGATATTTCATCTAGTATTTCAGCATTCATATATATTAGAGATGGTACTGGGCCATCTTGACCAAACTCTAATGAATCAGCATATATATCTAGAACTCCAACAACTTTTTTATCTATATTTGTAAGGTTTGTTTTGACTCCAGAAGGAGGAGCTATAGTTATATCTATTTCACTAATCTGACCTGTAGCGCTTGGATCAATTTCGGCTATAGTAAACGATTGATCATCTTGAAAACCAAAAGAACCGCCAGTAAGAACATTTGCACCAACTATTACAAGCTCTGGATTATTTGCCACAGATTGCCAAACTTCCTTTGAGGTTTCTCCATATTTATTGTCCCAATGGGTTAGTTCATAACTGTTATTAGTCAACCATTCGTCATCAGATGAAACAATGAATGCATTTTGCAAGATACCCTCGCTAGTCTTGGCTCTTGCAGGAAAATAGGCTTGGGAAGATATAACACTAAAGTCATCAATACTAATCTTTTCGCTTGAATCAATAAATCCGATTATATTGTTGTCTATGATTGGCTCAGTAACAGACGCTCTTATATCAAATCCACCTGATACAGTATCAGGCTCTTCTTCTACCCTATCGCTTATATTTATAATTATTGCAAAAACCATTAGTGTAAAAATAACTAATGAAAACATAGCCAATGTAAGACCAGTTCTGAATCTAGCTGACATTGGATAAGCAATAGACATCTTTACAACCGATCTCAAATTACCAGATTTGTATGAAAATATGGAGAGTATGCGTACGATTATCTCTGGATTGTACATAATTATCCAAACTGCAGCAGCAACTAAACAAACTCCAGATAAAATAAACATTTCAATATCACCATCAAGTTTGCCGGTAAATTCTTCCAAAGCATCGAAAGGTAAACTCCAGAAAATTAACATTGATATACCAATCATAGACATAGAGATTCTTTTTTGAAAATCTTTTCTAAGATTAGTTAGGTTTAATAATTTTTGTAATAATAGTCCTGTTCCAACGAAAATTAATGTTACACCAAATGTCCATAAAAATGCAGAGCCTTGAGATTGCTCACTCCCAAAGTTTGAATCTGGATTTAAACCAGTAAACGCCATAAAAAAGCCAAATAATAAGAATGGGATACCAGTAGATATGGTTGGAGCTAAAATTTGATATAACTTAAAATAAAAAACAAATAACCATAAAATTATTGGAAGATAAAAATTTGAATCTTCTCTACTTATAGCACCTACAAAAAGTATCAAAATAGGAATGGTCCATCTTAGAAATACAAAAATCTGCTTCTTTCTATTTTTCTTATCTAAAATTATTTTATATAGAATACTTAGTGGACCTAAAAGAGAAAATAATAATTCATAAAATTGTTGCTTAAATGACTTAGTTTTTTCCATCGCAAACTCTTGAGGTAAGCCTCTAATTGCAACAACAATATTCAATCTACTTACTCTAAATGAACTAAATATTACTGTAACCGCTGTTAATATTAATCCCGCACAAAATGCAATGTTTATGGATTTGAGGCTAACATTGTATTGGAAAGAAAATCTGTCATCAGTACCTACACCTTGAATAAATAGTTGGAATAAAAGAAAACTTACTATGATCCCAAGTAAAGTTCCTACCAGTGCAGCGCCTACAGAATAAACAAGGCCTTCATAAGTAAACATTTCAATCAGATTTCTTCTTTTTGTCCCTACAGCTCTTATTATCCCCATTTCTGTTTGCCTAGAAGCAGCTAGCATAACAAAAACCAAGAATATAAGTAACAATCCAACTATAATTGAAAATGAACCTAATATGCTAAAAAATAAAGTTATAGCTGAAGCTAATAAGTCCCCAAATGTTAGCAAATCGTCCTTTACTGGCCTAACATTCAAGTCTACTAGTTGTGACAAAGCCAGTCCAAAAGAGGCTGATAACTCCTGGTCTTCTAAACCATCAATGATTCCACCAATTATAGCTTGATTTATACCTTCTTTAATTATGTTTTTGAACTCATCAGATGGCTGTTCTTTTTCTAACTCTAATATTAAAGTGTCTATAAGATCTTTTGAATTTTGAGAGTTTAAGACATTAATTTCTTCAGTATCATTTGATAAAGTTTCAATTTGAAGTTTAAGAGCCTCAAAAACATTAGGTGATTTTAGAGCAAAAAATATTTCATTTGTTATTTCATCACTAATAAATAGTAATTGAAGATCACTAGATATTTCTTTAGATAATTCCCTGTCAATTTCTAATCCTCCTTCTAGCGAAACTCCCACATAATTATATCCTTCTACACCAGTAAATTCTTTCACAACATTGTAATTCATAAGTGCAGATGCAGGAGATTCTTCGCCACCGCCTGCTAAGCCTTTTGATTCCACAATATTTACAACCCTAAGAATTTTTTTATCTCCTGGTTTAATAAGTAAAATATTGTCTCCTATATTTGCATCTATAGCATCTGATAAATATCTGTTTATTATCGTTTCATTATCCTGAATATCAAGATCATCTTCTTCAAGAAATGAACCATTTATACTTTTTAGAGATTGTCTTGAAAAAAAACCATACGTATTATTTACGTCAAAACCTACAATCTCTGAATTAGAAACCGTCTTTTCAGATTTTTCACCCATAATTGGAGATGTATATCTTACTGCAGGAATAACCCCATCAAGATTTTGGTTATTTTTAACATTTTCTGTTATCACATTCAATTCATCATCACTTATAAAACCATTCTCTACATCTGAATCAACTATCGCTATATCAACTTCGCCAAGGCCTCCCATAACAGTATTTTTTATAGACCAAGATACAGAATCTCCAATTGCCAAAGCAGACATGATAATGGTAGAACTTAACATTAATCCAAAAATAATAAGTACTGATTGTGCCTTTCTACGTGGTATATTTCTGAGTGAAATTTTAAGTAAAATTTTATTTCTTAGTGATAATAAAACAACTAAAACAGTTAGAATAATAGTAGAAACTAATAAATATCTAGAAATAAGATCTGTATCTAAACCAAATAACGTTTCCAATTATTTATGCTTCTTTCTTCTTTTCTTAATTCCATCATCAATAATTTTTCCGTCACTCATTCGAATGATTCGATTTGCCATACTTCCAATTTCTTCAGAATGGGTTACAAGCACAAAAGTTTGTTTATCTTTTCGATTTAGGTCTACTAATAATTTCATAATTTCAGATGCATTAGTAGAATCTAGATTTCCAGTAGGTTCATCAGCCCAAACAATTGCTGGATCGTTTGAGAGGGCTCTAGCTATTGCAACTCTTTGTTGCTGCCCGCCTGATAATTCTGTTGGTAAGTGTTTTGCCCTATCAGCCAATCCAACTAAATCCAGTTTTTCTAGCGCCTTACTAGTTGCTTCCTTCTGAGAAACGCCAGCAAGAACCAAGGGAAGTTCAACGTTTTCTACAGCATTAAGAACAGGAAGTAAATTATATGATTGAAACACAAACCCCATTGCCTTTGCTCTATAATCGCTTAACTCATTATCACTTAATTCTGTCAACGATTTTTCAGAAATCGTTATCTGACCAGAATCTATGCTGTCCAGCCCTGATATACAATTTAATAATGTTGTTTTACCTGAACCACTTGGCCCCATTACTGCAACCATCTCGCCCTTACTAACTTTGAAAGAAACAGAGTTTAATGCATGAACTGACAAGTCGTTAGATTTATAAATTTTGTCAACTTTTTTTGCAGATATTATTGTATCCATTTGATTTCCTAATATTATATTGATTACTTAAATTGTAACATTTTGAATACTAAAATATGTCAAGATTTTATTAAGATAAATAAAGTAAAAAAAAGATTACTTTATAATTTAACTTTATTTATAAAATAGTAGATTTTTAGTATAAAATTAAACAATTTTTCGATAATTAGGATACAATTATTTAAGAAATTTTTTTCATATTATTTAGGAAGTGATTAATGAGTAGGACACCATCAAAAAAAACTGAAAAAGAAGAAACCATTGAAAAAAAAACCCCCGAATGTAATAAAGGTGGACCTTGTCATTGGGTTATTGAACCTCCAAATGGTAAGGTTAGCACGGGGATATGTAAAAAATGTGGTATAGAAAAAGAATTTGAAAATTCTTTTGAATATTCATCTTGGTACGGTACAAAATCACCAGGGGAATAAAAATGAATAAACTATAAGTGACTATGGAGAAATAATGGATCTGGGTATACGAAATAAAAATGCATTAATAACTGGAAGTAGTAAAGGGCTTGGGCGAGAGTCAGCGTTAGCCTTAGCTAAAGAAGGCGTCAACATAATCCTTTGTGCTAGAGGTGCAGAAGACCTTGAAAATACTAAAAATGAAATTAGAAAATTAAATATAAATGTTTCAGCATATCAAACTGATATTAGTAATATAAAAGAACTAAATAATCTCATAGATAAAATTAATAAAGATGTTGGGAACATAGATATTCTAGTTAACAATGTTGGGGGTAGTTTAGGTACATCTGATCTATTAAACTCGAAAATTGAAGACTTTCAAAAAGTTATGGATGCAAATTTATGGTCAGCAGTGACCCTTATGAAATTACTTGTTCCTAATATGCAAAAGAATAAATGGGGAAGAGTAATAAATATATCCTCCATTTATGGAAGAGAGTTTGGAGGAACGGCTCCATATATGACCGCCAAAGCCGCAATGATTGCTTCAACTAAACATTTAGCTATGACTATAGCTAAAGATGGAGTTACAGTTAATTCTATAGCACCTGGATCAATACTTTTTCCTGGCGGATCATGGGATAGATTTATTAAGAACAACTCTGAGGAGACTGTAAATGAATTTATCGAAAGAAACCTGCCCATGGGTAAATTTGGCTGGCCTGAGCCTATAGGAGCCGCAGTAACTTTCCTTTCTTCTATGCAGGCTGACCTAATAACTGGAGCTTGTATCAACATAGACGGCGGTCAGTCACATAATCTATTTTAGATAATTAAAAACAAAAAGATCATATATACACATTATGATCTTATTGTTAATTTATAATTTCTAGTTCTAATTATGAAACTTCTACTTTAGCTCCAGCAGCTTCTAATTTTTCTTTTGCTGCATCAGAATCTTCTTTAGAAGCACCTTCTAGTACGGGCTTAGGAGCTGCCTCAACTAAATCTTTTGCTTCTTTCAATCCAAGCGGTGTTACTTCTCTAACAGCCTTAATGACTGCAATTTTATTAGCACCAACTTCCTTCAAAACGACTTCAAATGCATCTTTTTCTTCTGCTGGGGCAGCATCTCCTCCAGCACCACCAGCAGCCGGAGCTGCCGCAACTGCAACGGGCGCTGCAGCACTGACACCAAACTCATCTTCGAGTGCCTTAACTACATCTGCTAAATCTAAAACAGACATATTTTTGATTTCTTCAATTAATTCTTCTTTACTTATAGCCATAATTTTATTTCCTTATATTTAATATTTCTTAAGCCACAGAGTTTTCTTGGTTATTTTCCACATGTCTCTGCAAAACATTTACTAAGCTTCTAATAGGACCGTTCATCACCATAACAATACCTGAGACCGGACTTTTCATTGAACCCATCATCTTTGATAATAATTCTTCTTTAGAAGGTAATGTTGCTAAACTTTTTATTTTAGATTGATCAAGCAAATCAGCATCTAACATACCACCTATTATATTGATAGGTAGATCATTTTCTGAGGCATACTTTACCAACGCCTTTGCAGCTTCTGCTGGATCAGAGTCTGAAACAACAAAGCCAATAGGACCATTCATAACATCTTTCAAAGAAGACTTACCAGATTCATCAGCTGCAATTCTTGCAAAAGTGTTTTTAATCACCTTAAATCTTGCACCTTTTGATCTCAGTTGTTGTCGCAGAGCGGTCATTTGAGTAACATCAATACCTCTATATTCTGCAGCAATAATCAAAGAAGAATTAGAAAAAATCTCAGACATTTCAGCTACTAGAGCTTTTCCTTTTTCTGTTGGCATAAATTCTCCCAAAAAAAAACCCAAGACAAAAGTATCTGGGGTTTCAAAAAAAATTATCAACCTCGGATGGTGTCTTTTGACATTATCATTTAGACCATCTGTCTGTGGTTACTATATTAAGTTATAAATATAATTATATATCTTTTTTTAAAAAATGGAAAATTTATTTGCTTCCACTAGCTAATTTTTCAAGTTCTGTTTGACTTAGACGTATGGAAGGTCCCATAGTTGTGCACATTGAAACATTTTTTACTAATGAGCCCTTAATACTATCTGGCCTGTTACGAATTATTGTTGAGTAGACACTACTTAAGTTATCTAGCAACTGATTAGATTCAAACTTAACAGTTCCAATCCTAACATGTATATTAGCACCCTTATCGAGTTTGATCTCTGCTCTTCCTTTTTTTGCGCTATCAATTGCAGATGCAATATTTTCAGGTTGAACAACTGTACCTGTTCTAGGGTTAGGCATCAGACCTTTTCTACCAAGATATCTACCTAATTTACCTATTTTAGGCATCTGGTCTGGAGTAGCTATTGCAACATCAAACTCAGCCCATCCATCTTCAATTTTTTTTACCAATTCATCGTCTGAAATATAATCAGCCCCTGCTTCTTTAGCTATTCTGGCATCATCACCTTGAGCAAAAACCAGAACCCTTACATCTTTTCCAGTACCATGGGGTAATTCTGCAACTTCTCTCAAGTTTTGGTCAGCTTGCTTTGGATCAGCATTAGTTGAAACGTGCAATTCTACAGCCTCATCAAATTTTACCTTTGATAATTTTTTTGCTAAATCTACCGCTTCATTAGGTGAATATTCTGAAGATTGAACTTCTTTACTTATATCTAAAAATCTTTTACTTTGCTTTGCCATTCATTTACTCCTAAATTAATCTACTACCTGAATACCCATGCTTCTAGCACTACCTTCTATGATTTTCATAGCAGATTCAATAGTATCCGCATTCAAATCAGGCATTTTTGTCTCAGCGATTTCTTTAATTTTATCTCTCTTTATTGTGCCTGCAACTTCTAAACCTGCAGTGCTTGAGCCACTTTTTATACCTGACGCTTTCTTGATCATGTCAGAGGCGGGAGGAGTTTTTAACTCAATAGTAAATGATTTGTCTACATATACAGTTAATTCAACAGGAACAATATTTCCTGATAATGATGCTGATTTTTCATTATATTCCTTAACAAACTGCATTATATTTACACCATGCTGGCCTAACGCAGGGCCGACAGGAGGGGCTGGTGTAGCTCCACCAGCTGGGAGTTGCAATTTAATAATTGTTTGAACTTTTTTTGCCAAAATTTATCCTTTTCTTATAAAACTTATGATTTTTCAACCTGTAAAAAATCTAATTCAACTGGTGTCTCTCGCCCAAAAAATGAAACATGAACATTAATTTTACCTCTGTCTTGGTATACTTCATGTACAGTTCCCATGAAGTCTGCAAATGGCCCATCTTTAATTCTGACAGCCTCGCCAACCTGAAACCCAATTTTCACCTGTGGTGTATCAGATTCCATTCTCCCTTTGATTCTATCGACTTCTTCTTTTTCAAGCGGAACCGGTTTGGGTCTTTGTTCGTTTTCATCAACCATAGAAATAAAGCCTGTAACACCTGGAGTGTTTCTCACAGCATACCATGTGTCGTCATCCATAATCATGTGAATAATAATGTATCCCGGATACATTTTTTTCTCAACAGTTTTTCTCTCGCCTTGCTTGATTTGAACTTCTTCTTCTTTTGGAACAACAACATCAAAGATTTTATCTTTAAGATCCATAGTCTTAATTCTTTGCTCAAGATTTTGCTGAACACGATCTTCATGTCCAGAATAAGTATGAACCATGTACCAACCAGAAACAATTTTATTGTTTTCATTTGATGTAGTTGTCAATTAATTATCCCCCACCTGAAAATATTGAAAACAACTTAGCAAATAGCATATCAACTAAACCTAAAATAATACCTATAAATGTGGATAAAACAATCACAAGTACAGTCAATCTGGTAGCTTCTTGTCGTGTAGGCCAAGAAACTTTTTTTAATTCAGAAAAAACTTCTGAAAAAAATCTAAAAAGAGAAAAACCAGAAGATTTAGATATCCCTGGACCCGAAGAACCTCTAACTGTGTTCCTAGCCAAAATTTACCTCTTTTCCTTAAATACTTCTACTCTCCTACAAGTAGGAGCAGGACAAAATTTTTTTAGCTCTATCCTATCTGGAGTATTTCTTCTATTTTTTTCTGTATGATAACTATATGGTTGACAATCGGGGTTAGTACAGATCATCTCAACCAAAGTTCTGACAGCACTTTTCTTTGCCATAATTTAACTTTCTTTGTTGCAGTAATTAAAGTACTTTATTTTTCTACTTCGATTATTACTCCAGATCCAACTGTCTTTCCACCTTCTCGAATAGCAAATCTTAAGTTTTCTTCCAAGGCAACTGGGTACATTAACTCTATATTCATAACAGTGTTATCTCCAGGCATAACCATTTCAACTCCTTTTTCAAGAGTCAATTCACCTGTTACATCAGTCGTTCTGATATAGAACTGAGGTTTATATCCGGAGAAAAACGGAGTGTGTCGACCACCCTCTTCTTTAGTTAGAACATAAACTTGAGCCTTAGCTTTAGTAAAAGGAGTTATTGACCCTGGCTTAGATAAAACAGCACCTCTGGAAACATCTTCTCGTTCAATACCTCTAATAAGAGCTCCGACGGCGTCTCCAGGTTGACCTTCTTCTAATGTTTTGTGGAACATTTCAACCCCTGTGACTGTAGTTGTTACTGTATTTCCAAAACCAACAATTTCTATTTCATCACCGGTTTTTACTATTCCTCTTTCAACTCTTCCTGTTACCACTGTTCCCCTACCCTTAATTCCAAATACATCTTCTACTGGCATTAGGAAGGGTTGGTCTACTGGGCGATCAGGAATTTCAATATAATCATCGACAGCTTTCATTAATTCGTGAATAGACTGAACCCATTTGTTATCTTGGTCATCAGCATTTTCAAGTGCTTCAAGTGCGCTAACTTTTACAACAGGTATATCATCACCAGGAAAACCATTCTTAGTTAATAATTCTCTAATTTCTAATTCAACAAGTTCTAGTAGCTCTTCGTCATCTACAGTATCTGACTTGTTTAATGCAACAACCAGTTTAGGAACGTTAACCTGTCGAGCTAAAAGAATGTGCTCATATGTTTGAGGCATTGGTCCGTCAGCAGCAGAGACTACAAGTATTCCACCATCCATCTGCGCAGCTCCTGTAATCATATTCTTTATATAGTCTGCGTGACCAGGACAATCTACGTGTGCATAGTGTTTAGTCTCAGTCTCATACTCAGTATGAGTAGTCGCTATAGTAACACCTCGCTCCTTTTCTTCAGGAGCATTATCTATTTCATCAAACGCTTTTGCCTGTACATTATTATTAACTGAAGCGAGTACATTTGTTATTGCAGCAGTTAGAGTGGTCTTACCGTGATCAACGTGACCTATTGTTCCCACATTTACGTGAGGTTTACTTCTATCAAATACTTGTTTAGCCATCTTTTCTCAATCTCCTAAGAAATATCCTAATTTATAATTTTATTAACAATTAAAGTTTCATATAAAAATTAAAGTTTCAACTTATTATTATATATTATATATGAATAATATTGTAATGCTAAGGCATTATTATATATTTTTTTGCGCAGTTTGGAGCCCACACCGAGGATTGAACTCGGGACCTCATTCTTACCAAGAATGCGCTCTACCACTGAGCTATGCGGGCTTTTCCATGTTAAAAAAACCCTTTTTAGTGGTGCAGGGGACAGGATTCGAACCTGTGAAGCATAAAGCGGCAGATTTACAGTCTGCTGGGTTTAACCACTCCCCAACCCCTGCAAGGTATAAAGTTCAAAAGTTAAACTTTTAAAAACCATTTTACCAATACATACTGTATGGAGCCCTAGGGGGGATTCGAACCCGCGACCTGCCGATTACAAATCGGCTGCTCTAGCCAACTGAGCTACTAGGGCATATTCCACTCTACGATGTTAAAACTGTGAAAGGTGGAGGTCAATACATCTAATATAGTCTAATTTGAAAAATAAAATTATTTTTGCTAATTAATATCAAGAAAGCTTATTTTTTGATTCTTGAATTACTAGACTGATAACATCATTTAATGAAATATTTTTTTGCTTTGCAATAATTTTGCAACTTTCATATTCGGGAGAAAAATTAATAACTTTTCCATTTATCTTTTTTATTTTTACCCTAGCATTACCTAGGTTAGTTTTAATCTCATGTATTTCCCTGTCTGCCTTGATTCTGTCAATCCTTTTTATTCTTATTCCTAATGTAGAAGTTTCTACTAACATTATTCTACTGATTTCATCTAAATCTGATGAATTTGCTAATACACTTAATTGTGTTGCTGGACGATTTTTTTTCATTTGTATAGGGGTAAACCAAACATCAATTGCATTTGATTGAAATAATTTTTCCATTGTATACCCAAGCACCTCACCAGTTGTATCATCAATATTTGTTTCTAATAATAATAAATCTTCTTGATTATTATAAAATTTTTCTCCAGTCCAAAAACCTAATACATTAGGATAATTTTCAGGATTATTTGTTCCTGCTCCATAAGAAATAGAAGAAATATCAAATTCAACTCCTTTAAAGTTGCATAGCGACGACACTATTGCTGCACCTGTAGGTGTAACCATTTCTTTGTGAAACTCAATCTTGCTAGATCTACCCGGCAAATTATAAGCCTTATAAATTTCAATAGTAGCTAGAGAATTCGAGGTCATTATACCGTGAGAATTGCTTATTACACCTACACTGATCGGCAAGGAGGAACAATATAATTCACTTATGCCTAGCAATCTTAAACCTACCACAAATCCCGAAACATCCAGTATAGTATCAATTGTGCCAAGTTCATGTAGATGTAATTCACTAGAATCTACCTTATGAGCATTGCTTTCCGCTACCATAAGTATGTTAAATATATCTTTTATTTTTTGTTTATCATTGTCGGGTAATCTAGAATCATTTATTATATTTGTAAAATCAGTCCAAGCATATTTTTTCTGAGTATTTTTTTCATCAACAAAATTAATATGGGTTGCCTTAATAGCACATCTATTTACTATTTTTGATTCCATATTCCATGCTGGTAAATCTATTAAATTCAATTCATTTAGAAGATCTTTTTTACTAAGCCCAGCATCAATCAATGCACCAATAAGCATATCACCACTTACACCCCCAATTAGTTCTAGAAAAGCTATTTTTTTACGCATTAGTTCTACCTAGTTTGATACTTTTAATATATTCTTATTTAGATTTCCTGACCTGAAACCGTTTTCATCAAGTTCAAATGATTTATAACCGCAATCAAAAATTATATTTTCAATCTCATGCTTTTTTTTATGGAATTTCTTGAAATCTTTAAGGGGTATTTCTATTTTGGCTAAATCATTATAGTGCCTTACTCTTATAATCTTAAACCCTAACTTCCTTATGCTTGACTCTGCTTGACCTATTTTTGACAAAGAATCTATTGATACAGGAGTACCATATGGTATCCGAGAGGCTAAACAAGGTTGAGCGGGTTTATCCCATGTTGGTAAATTAAATTTCTTAGATAGTAATCGAATTTCTTTTTTTGTGAATTTAGCATCTATTAGTGGAGAAAAAACTTCATGCTGTTTTGCAGCTTTCATCCCTGGACGAAAATCATTAGTATCATCAATATTTGCCCCGTTAATAATAATTTTATGATTTATCTTTTTTGACAGCTCATTCAAATGAGTATAAAGTTCAGTTTTACAGTAAAAACAACGTGACGGAGCATTCTTAATATACTCAGGATTATTAAATTCCAAAGTTTTTATGACTTTATGATTCCAAGAATATTGTTTTGCTACTTTTTTTGTAAATTCTAATTCTTCTGGTGCAATACTCGGAGATTTTGCTGTGACAGCTATACATTTATTTCCTAGCACTTCGTTGGCGACATACATCAGAAATGTAGAATCCACTCCACCAGAAAATGCAACAATTACTGAACCATAATTTCGTAAAATTTTTTCTAGATTTTTTAATTTTGAATTAATTATTTTCAAAAAATTTTATTACCTTATTTTACGAATTAGGAAACAATTACTTCTTTATCGTCTAAATCTTCGCTAGTATGCTTTTTTATCTTTTTATTAGATTTTTTTATATGTATCGATGAATTTTTTATATCAAGCTCAATGGTTTGACCTGGTGAAAATTCACTTCTTAAGAGTTTATCAGATATTATATCTTCTATTTCATCTTGAATTAACCTTCTTAGTGGCCTTGCTCCCATCTTAGGATCAAATCCTTTTTCAGCTAAATATCTTTTGGCCTTGTTAGTAACTTCTAAAACTAAACCATGCTCTATTATTCTGGTTTGAATATCTCTTAGCATAATGTCAACAATACTAACAATCTGCTCCATACTAAGAGGATGGAATACAACAGTGGCATCTATTCTGTTTAGAAATTCAGGTTTAAATCCATTAGCAGGATCCTTAACCGCTTCAAGAACTCTATCCTTTACCCTTGAATAATCAAGCTCTTGAGTATTATGCTTACCGATTATAAATCCTAGATTTGAACTACTCTGTATAAGATTTGAGCCCAAATTAGAGGTCATAACAATTACTGTATTTTTGAAATCAACTTTTCTACCCTTAGAATCTGTTAGGTGTCCGTCTTCAAAAACTTGTAGCAAAACATTAAAAACATCTGGATGAGCTTTTTCAATCTCGTCTAATAGTATTACAGAATAAGATCTTCTTCTTACTGCTTCTGTAAGTTGCCCCCCCTCATCAAAGCCTACGTATCCTGGAGGAGAACCTACTAATCTAGAAACAGAATGTTTTTCCATAAATTCAGACATGTCTAATCTAATCATCGCGTCTTCCTCACCAAACAAATACTCAGCTAATTTTTTAACACTATGAGTTTTTCCCACACCAGTAGGACCTAAAAACAGAAAAGCTCCAATTGGTCTTTTTGGGTCTTTCAATCCAGCTCTAGATCTACGAATGGCCTTAGAAATCACAGTAACAGCTTCATTTTGACCCACTATGTTTAGCTTTAAAGCATCTTCCATTGTAATTAGTTTCTGTTTTTCTTCTAAGTCTAGCCTCGTAACAGGAATATGGGTCCACAAAGATACAACTTCAGCTATATCGTCTCCTGTTACTTTAGCATCTTTTAATCCTGGATTATCTTTTTTCCATTCAGCATCTAACTGTTCAATTTCTGTAATCAGGTTCAACTCTTTGTCTCTTAACGCCGCAGCTGTCTCGTATTGTTGTACGGATATAGATGCATTTTTTTCTTTCCTGATAGAACTTAAGTTTTTCTTAGCCTCTCTCAATTCGTTTGGGACGGTTGAATATTTAATTCTAACCCTTGAGGCAGCTTCGTCAATCAGGTCAATCGCTTTATCTGGTAACTGCCTGTCAGCTATATATCTATCAGCAAGTTGAGCTGCGGTTTCTAACGCCTCATTTGTAATTTCTAACTCATGATGCTTTTCATACATTCCTTTTATGCCTCTAAGAATATCAACAGTCTGAATAGGATCAGGCGCTTCAATAGTTATTGGCTGAAATCTTCTCTCTAATGCTGCATCTCGTTCGACATATTTTCTGTAATCATCTTGAGTTGTTGCTCCGATTACTTGGAGTTCTCCCCTAGCTAGTGAAGGTTTGAGTATGTTGGCAGCATCTACTGCACCTTCGGCTGCGCCTGCTCCAACCATAGTATGCATTTCGTCAATAAATAATATACAATTTTTTGCTTTCTTTAATTCTGCTATAACCTTCTTGAGCCTTTCTTCAAATTCACCTCTATATTTAGTACCTGCAACCAAAGACCCCATATCAAGAGTTACTACTCTTTTACCTTCAAGGTTCTCTGGGACCTCTCCGTCAACAACTAGGCTGGCTAATTTTTCAACAATTGCAGTTTTACCAACTCCTGGCTCTCCAATAAGAACAGGATTGTTTTTGGTCCTTCTACTTAATATTTGTATTACTCTTTGTAACTCACTATCTCTACCAACAACTGGATCAAGTTTACTTCCTGAGGCTTTCTTTGTCAGGTCTACTCCAAGTTCATCTAATGTAGGAGTTCGATTGGGTTTCTTATTAGTTATCTCTTTATCTGTTTTTGAAGATTGTGAGTCAAGTATATTTTGAGTCTCAAGTCTTACTTTATCTAAATTAATATTAAGACTTTCTAATACGCCAGCCGCTACACCCTCTCCTTCTCGCATTATTCCAATCAGAATGTGCTCTGTACCAATATAATGATGATCAAGTTTTCTAGCCTCGTCAACAGCTAACTCAATAACTTTTTTAGCACGTGGAGTAAGTCCGATATCTCCTGGAGCAGGTCTATCTCCTTTACCAATTATGAATTCTACAGCAGACCTAACTTTGGAGAGTTCAACTGAGAGATTAAATAATACTCTAGCAGCTACACCTTCAGTTTCCCTTACCAATCCCAAGAGAATATGTTCCGTACCTATGTAATTGTGATTGAATCTTTGCGCTTCCTCTTGGGCCAAGGAAAGCACTTTCCTGGCTCTCTCAGAAAATTTTTCAAATCTACTAGGCAAAATATAACCCCCTAATCAACTTTTGTATCATCAGAATCATGGGCATCGATCTTTGCTTCCTCTAAATCATGCTCGTTTTCATCATCAGATATTTCATCATTTTTTGGTTCTTCATATCCTTCTGGGGGATCTGATAAACGCTTTATACTTAAACCTAATCTTTTACGATCAGGTTCTATTCTAATAATCTGCAATTCTAATTTATCACCCTCAGAAACAACATTTTTAGGATGTTTGACGACATCATAAGATAATTCGCTAATATGTATCAAGCCTTCAACACCTGGTTCTATTCTTGCGAAAGCTCCAAAGTTAGCCAGTTTAGTAATTGTTCCTGTAACTTTTTGCCCAATTTCAAGGCCTGACTGAATTTGTTCCCATGGCTCAGGAGTAAGTCTTCTCAAACTTAGAGCAATTTTTAGGGTTTCTCTATCAATTTTTAGCACATAAACATCCATGTCAGTACCAACTGTTACAAAATCTTCTGGGTTTTTAACAGGTCCCCAAGATAATTCAGAAATATGTATCAATCCATCTGCACCACCTAAGTCAACGAAGGCCCCAAAATTTGAAACTCCTACTATTCTTCCCTTGATTACATCTCCCTCCTTAAGATTGTCAAGTAATTTCTTCTTTAGAACTTGACGTTCTGCCTCTAGAGCAACCCTTTCGGAAAAAATTGCCCGATTTCTACGTCTGTTTAATTCAATGATTTTAAATTGTATTTTCATTCCTACAAAACCCTCTTTTGGAGGTTCCCCACCATTCACAAAGAGTTCTCTTGATGGTCCAACTAGTTGAGATAAAGGTATAAATCCCTGAACGCCCTCCGACTCTACAACCGCACCACCTCTATTAGCAGAAAGAATGACCCCATAACATGATTCATCATTTTGCATTGCCTTTTCAAGAACTCTCCATCCCTGTTCACCTCTTGCCCTGTCAATTGATAAAACGGATGAACCAGAATTTGTTTCAGGATTTACTACGAAGGCAATAATCTCATCCCCAATTTTTATTTCTTTATCTTCATCAGAAACAAGAGTTTTCATTTCTCTAGTTGGTATGAACCCTTCAGATTTGTAACCAATATCTATAAGTAATCCATTATCATTGATACTCATTATCTTGCCGTCAATGATTTCACCTCTTTTTAA
>CEQU01076703.1_pt1 | contig 29159 bp, 29 predicted proteins | sample 531031 | NCBI WGS metagenome assembly CEQU01 (sample SAMEA2621216, study PRJEB7988) | marine metagenome | isolation source: saline water (ENVO:00002010), including
TTCATCTTATGTTAAGCATGTATATGGTATTGAAGAATCATACTCGGCTATAGAAGACGCAAAATACAATGCAAAGAATATAAAAAATATAGAATTTATAATGGGTAAAACAGAAGATGTTTTATTAAATTGGAATAAAGATATTGACTATTTATTACTCGACCCCCCAAGAATAGGATGTCACAAAAACGTACTAGAGGCTGTTCGTAAACTAAAACCAAGAAAAATTATAATTTTATCCTGTGAACCTAAATTTTTTGCTAGAGACTTATCTATATTATGCAAAAATAATTTATTTAATGTAGAAAAAATTGTACCTTTAGATATGTTTCCTCAAACAAAACATACCGAAATAATCGCATACTTATCTCTAAACGAGAAGGATCTATGAAAAACAATGTACTTATATTGGGCTCTGAATCTCCAAGGCGTGAGACAATTTTATTGGATTTAGGCTTAAAAATAAAAAAATATCAACATCATATTAATGAGCATAAATTGATAAAAAAAAGTAATTCATTTGAAGAAGTTGCTAAATCTATTGCAATAGCAAAAAACGAGTATATTTATACTAATTTAGATAATAATGATAAAAATTATTTTTTGCTGACAGCAGATACTCTTGTTTGGAATTCAAATTTTTTTTTCCCTAAACCTAATAATTTAGATGAAGCAAAAACAATGCTCAAAAAATTAAAAAATAATTCTCATTATGTTTCTACAGCAATTTGCCTTAGGAAAAGAGAGCATTATGAGGTCGACTTTCAAACAACCGCGGTTTTAATGAAAAATTATAGTGATAATTACTTAAATGACTATATAAAACATAATGATGTATTATCTAAGTCAGGCTCTTATGGAATTCAAGATAAAGAATTTAACTTAGTAAAAAGTTATGTTGGTTGCTACAATAATGTAGTGGGTTTGCCAGTTTGTAAATTGATAAAATTGTTAAATAAAATGAAATTTAAGATCTATAATAATATACTATGTGATAAGCATACATAAGTTTTGAGGGAAATGTATAAATGAATTTTTTTGGTGTTGGTGGATTTGAATTTTTATTGATAATATTTATTGCTTTATTTTTTTTAGGACCCAAAAACTTAATTTTTGGTCTAAGAAAGATGAGATTATTCTATACCCAATTGAAAAAGCAGAGAGATGAATTGATATCAATTGTGACAGAAGCTGTTGAGATAGAAGAATTAAAAAAATTGGATCCTGTAGATGACATTAAAAATGATTTAAAAAAAATTGAATCATCTACAAAATTAGATCAAATAATTGATGAAGTTAATGATCCATTTGATAAAAACAATAAGGAAAAACAATCTTGAACGATAAGATGATGTCAATAATGGAGCACCTTGATGAATTGAAAAAAAGGATGATTAGGGTTTTTTTATTAGCTCTAGTTCTATCAATAATTTCGTTATTTTTTTACAAGCAAATTTTCGACTTTTTTATTGTTAATATAGAATCTATTATTCAAGATAATGGTGGAGTTATAGCAATTCAAAGGATAACCGAAGGATGGGTAGTAGCAGCAAAGTTAGCTATAACTTTTGGTGTGATGTTGACTTTACCATATTTTTTATGGGAGTTATCAATGTTTTTTAAACCTGGCTTAAAGCAAAATGAAAAAAAATATATATTTATCCTTATTCCTTTTTCTCTCATATCTTTTGGCACTGGTGCTTTATTTGCATATATCGTAGTTATACCTAGGTTAGTAAATTTTTTGATCAAATTATCAAAGGATATTGGAGAGCCAGTAATAATGGTTGGCCCATTAGTCTCTCAAGTTGTAACTTTTATTTTTTGGCTTGGATTAGTTTTCGAATTACCAATAATAATGTTTTTACTAGCAAAAATTAGACTTATAAATTATGATTCTTTAAGAAGATTTAGAAGATGGATGATCTTGCTTGCTTTTATTTTTGGAGCTCTGATAACTCCAACAGACCCTATTTCACAGATAATTGTAGCTATACCTGTTATGCTTCTTTTTGAAATTGGTATGTTTTTGGTGAAAATTGGAGAAAAATAGAAATTTATTTTTTATTCTTTTTTTTCTCTTCATCTTTATTTACTGCTCCACGAAATTCATTTAAGGCTTGACCAAGTCCTTTTCCAACTTGAGGTAGCTTCCCCACACCAAATAGAAGTAGAACTATAACTAAAATTAGTAGTATTTGTGCTATTCCAAGATTTTGCATTATTTTTTCCTAACGATTATTGGTTTTAGTATAATTCTATCCTAAGTATCTCCAAACGCCAATTACTTTACTTAGTATTTGAATATTATTAGATTCAAATGTCATTGCTTTCATCTGTTTGTTTGCAGGTTCAAGTTTTGTATATTCTCCATCAGAATATACATGTTTAAGTGTTGTAGAATCATCAGATATAATTCTAACAGCTGCCATTTGACCATTTCTGACATTGCTGGTTTGCTCCATGATAACTAGGTCTCCATCTGAAATAAAAGCATCAATCATAGATTCTCCCTTAACTTTCAATGCATAAACACCATCTGGAGAATTAATCATAGAATGAGGTATTTCAATTATCTCTTGCCCATTCACATCAGACCAAGTATCATTATCTGGTAATGGGAATGGAGATCCTGCAGCAATAGTTCCTAATAACGGGACGCTAAAATCACTATTATTTTTTGTTAGTTTGAGACCTCTAGATACCTCAGAATTTCTATCTAAATAACCAGTTTCTTTTAATTTATCTAAGTTATAAGATACCACTGATGTAGAACTGATATTGCAACCAGCTTGAATATCTCTAATAGTTGGTGGATAGTCATTGACTTCTATGAAGTCTTGAATAAATTCTAATATTATTTTTTGTCGCTCTGAAATAGATTTCATGTTTATAATCCTTTCATTTTTAATCATAGCACAAATGTTCTAAAATATCATTACTGGTGATCATATACTAAACAATATTGTCAATTAGGGGTGGTGATGAGTATTATTACCCATGGTTATACCTTCCATTTCATAAGGTGGCCCGTCTACTTCCCTAGCTTGACCAAATGAAATATAATCAGGAGGCTCACCCTCAAAAACTAAGTACGCTGAAAGTTCTGTACTTAATGATTCATTTCCGCCAAACCATAATACAGTTGGACCATTAATCATTTTTACAGGACCATTTTGTATCTTGCTTTTTATAGAATCATTTAATATGCCTGTTCCAGATTTACCTACTCCCCATTTTACTATGCCTTTATAGTCATGGGGTATTATAAATCGCCAACGATACAATAAACCTCTCCAAGCATTAACTTCAACGCAAACCCTTTCCTCAACATCTTCATAAGGATGGTAAATTCTCCAATTATAAAGAGTATTAGTTTTTGTTGAGTTTATTTTATGGTTATTGTGATTTTCGTGCTGTGAATCTAAATCATCCATTTATGAATTACTTAGCTTCAATTTTCTTAGATAATCTAGACTTTTTCCTAGAAGCATTATTTTTATGGATAACTCCCTTGGAAGCTGCTTTATCTAGGGCTGAGAAGGCCTGATTTAATAGTTCTTGATTATTTTCAGGGGTACTATCCTCAAGAGCATCTATAGCGTTTTTTACTCTACTTTTAGTAAATGATTTGACTGCTCTATTTCTAACTGCTTTATTTTTTTGTGAACGTAAAGTTTTCTTTGGGGGCATTAATTTTCCTTCTTATATATATATATATTTATTTTTCATACACTCTAAATACGTTATTTACTCCAGGTATTGTTTCAATACGTGAGAATAGCCTGCTTAATTGTTCTACTCCTGTAGTGTACACTGTTAAGTAGACATTAGAAATGTTATTTTTTGGGTGTTCTTGCGAAACTAATGAATGTATGTTTATATTTTCAGATGAAACTATGTCTGTAATATCTCTTATTAAGCCTAAGCGGTCATATGCATGTATCTCAATTCTTGATGGGAATGCAGATTCAGAATGCCTCCAAGCTACAGGTATAATTTTTTCTGGGTCTTGTGTAATCGCTCTACAAGTTTGGCTACAAACTGTAACAAGTTTACTCTTAGTTTGGTAGCCAATAATTTCTTCACCATAAATTGGATTGCAACACTTTGATATATCAATCGAAAACTCATTATCTCCCATTATAAAAATGTTTTCATTGTTTCTATTTATATTATTTTCTTCGTCAGCATAATTGGAAAAATTATTTTGGTTAACTGGATTTATCATTTCAGTTATAGCCTGGATTGATATTTGACCAACTCCAACAGCCTCTGACAATTCTTCAAAATTTTCAAATTCTAGATCTTTGCTTATTTTTGATTCAGGGAAGTTTCTTATATCAAGTCGTTTGATTTCTCTTTTTATTATATCTTTGCCACGCTCGATATTTGCTTCTTTTTCTTGTCTTCTAAACCACTGTCGTACTTTAGTTTGAGCACTTCCTGTTATTAAGTACCTTAAGTCTTTATTTAGCCAATCTAAACTGGGACCTCTATTTGATTTTGACTTTTTAATTTCAATTACATCTCCATTAGATAATGGTGTATTTAATGGTGATATTTTTCCGTTAATTATTGCTGCTACTGCATCATGCCCTAAATCAGTATGTATTCTATACGCAAAATCTAGTGGAGTTGCCCCTGTTGGTAAGTCCTTAACATCACCTTTAGGAGTATAAACAAAAACTTGATCTTTTAGAATATCAGTTTTGACATTATTAAGGTATTCTTCATCTCCAGACATTTCATTATGCCAATCAAGAAGCCTTCTCAACCAAGACATTTTTTTTTCGAATTCATCTATATTTATTTGAGAATCTTTGGCTTCCTTATATACCCAATGTGAAGCTACCCCTTCTTCTGCGATGATATGCATATCTTGTGTTTTTATTTGAACTTCTATAGGATAATTTCCAGGGCCTCTAACTGACGTATGAAGTGCTTGATACATATTTTCTTTTGGGGTTGCTATATAATCATCAAATTGGCCTGGGACAGGTCGCCATTTTGAATGTACTATACCTAATGCTGTGTAGCAATCTTTTTCGCTTTTACAGATTACTCTTAGAGCTATTAGGTCATAAATCTCATCAAATTTCTTTCCAAGATTTTTATATTTTTCCAGTTTGTTGTATGTACTGTATAAATTTTTTACTCGGCCATCTATATAGCAATGTATGCCGTTGTCATTAAGAGGTTTTTCAATTGATTTTATAGCTGCGGAAGTATATTTTTCTCTTTCAGCTCTCTTTCTATTTACTAACTTTGAAGTAACCTTGTATGAATCAGGATTTAAATATCTAAAAGCAAAATCTTCAAGTTTCCATTTCATCTCATTCATTCCTAGCCTGTGAGCTATTGGTGAATAAATATCTAATGTTTCTCGTGAAATTCTTTTTCTCTTTGCTATTGACAAATGCTCCAAGGTTTCCATATTGTGTAATCTATCTGCCAACTTGATTAAAACTACCCTGATATCTTCAGCCATTGCTACAAGCATTTTTCTCAATGATGCTGATCTAGAGGCCTCTGGCTTAGTATACTGTTTTACCATTTTTGAATTTGTTGAAATCATATCTAATTTCTTTAATTTGGTTACACCGTCAACTAGATTGGCAATACTCTTGTTGAATTTTTGGGATAATTCTTTGTGAGATACTCCACAATCTTCTATCACATCATGAAGTAATGCAGCTTGAATAGTCTCACTATCGAGTTTCATCTTAGCTAAATGTATAGCAGTGTACACAGGATGAATTATGTAAGGTTCTCCTGACATTCTTTTTTGATTTTGATGAGAATTAAGTGCAAAATCTAAAGCTTTTTTTATTGATGCGACTTCTTTATCGGGCAGGTATTTACTAACTATTTGAAATAGTTCTTTATATATATTATCTACTTTAGTTGTTGTCATTTATCAAGTTATTATAATTTTATCATTATTCAGGCAATGATGGAATTGGTTGACCTGTTAGGTATGACCCAATAATCTTTCCTAATTCTTTTGGGGCTGTTGCCTGCATTTGATTCCAAAATTTTTGATTGCCAAACAAAAAATCTTTGTTTTCAGGACATATAAATTCTAGTTGATCAATTTGGTTTGCTCTATGAAATTCAATCATGAATAAACTCCGACATGATTCCAGTTCTGATAAAATTAAATCTGTTTTTAGTATCTTGATAACCTCTAGCAAGTCTTTTTCCTCTAATGATTCTAGGAATAAAAATTCATTTTCATCAAAATTCCACCGATATAATTTTATTTTTTCAGTCTGATTTAAGTTTAACTCTGAGTTAATATTAATTAATTCATGACTATTTTTAGAAATTTCATCACAAATTACCGTATATGTATCATTTAAGTCCGTATGATATTCCCATTCGTTTTCGCCGTCGCTAAGTATGTATATGTATCCTTTATAAGGTTTATTATTATCGGAATAGTATTCACCTAATTTTGGACATCCAAGTGATTCATCTTCCCATTCATTTGTAGATACCGACTTTAAAAATAAAGTTTCAGCACTAATACCTTTTTCATAAATTAATCTTCCCATTTCTTCAACATAAGATCTAGGTGGCATAGGTGTTGGTTCAATTTTTATGATAGTTGGGGTTACTATTATTGTTGGAATAATTGCTGGTTTGTTTTCTGAGCTTGATATAGGGGTTTTTATTGGCTCAGGTGTAATTGTAGGAAATGCTGTAGGAATATAATTATCTTTAGTTTCTTTATTGTCATCAATAAATATCAATATTATGAATACTATTATCAATATAATAATCAAATAAATTACTTTATTATTTTTTAGATTTATCATTGTGTATAATTTTGGTAATGAATTTAGTAAAATTTAATTTCATGAATCAAAATAATTTTAATAAAAACATATTATTATATAATAAGAACAAGCCTCCCACTTTTTTAATTATACTAACTTTAATCATAGCTTTATTGTGTATAACTCCAGCCCTATATTTACTTTTTCGATCATTTGAAATTGCTGGAGGTAATTTAGTAAGCATAATTCTGACTAAAAATGTATTCTTAGTTTTTTTTCGTACTATTTCAATAATTTTTCTGGTTTCAGTAGTTTCATGTATTGTTGCTGTATTTTCCGCTTGGGTTATAGAGAAAACTGATATTCCATTCAAAAAAGTTCTTACTCTAGGGCTAATTTTACCTCTAGTTATACCTAGTTTTATATTAGCGACAACGGTTGTAGAGTTATATTCTCCTCGGGGACAATTGCAGAAATTTTTATCAATATTTGGAGTTGATAGATTGCCAGAAATTTACGGCCTCCCAGGAGCTACATTTGTACTTGTAATTATGACCTATCCCTACGTTTTTTTAATAGTCAGGGGAGCTTTAAGAAGACTTGATCCACAATTATTAGAAGCTTCAAGATCGCTAGGGTATGGTTCATATAAGACTTTTTTCTTTATAACCATTCCATTACTTAGACCAGCAATTGCAGCGGGGACACTCTTAGCAGCTTTATATACTTTGAGTGATTATGGAGGAATGGCACTACTTAGGTATAATACTTTCACTGTAAATATTATGACATTGTATGATGCTTCTATTAATCGATCTCTTCCCTCAATATTATCCCTATTACTAGTTTTTTTTGCATTATTTTTTATTTTCATTGAATACTTTACCAGAGGTAAGGGGGTTTTTCACAGGAGTACATCTGGATCTGAAAAAATTGCTAAACCATTAGAAACCGGTGCCCTGAAGTGGGCATTAGTGTTAATTTTATTCCTAATTATTTTATTGTCATTGATAACACCAATAGGTGTACTATTTTATTGGTTGATCAGAGGGCTTATTAATGGAAATGATCTTCTACCTCTGTTGAATCCCGTTTTAAATTCATTATATGTTGCTTTTTTAGCTAGTTTTTTTACTGTTCTGACTGCATTGCCAGTAGCAATTTTTATTACTAGATATAAACATAAACTAAATAATTTTATCGAATTTGCTTCTTACATTGGTTTTGGGCTTCCAGGTATAGTAGTGGCATTGTCATTAGTATTTTTGAGTATAAATTTATTCTTCCCGCTATATCAGTCAATATGGCTATTAATTTTTTCATATATTGTTTTATTTATACCAGCCAGTATTGGATCGATCAGAGCATCGGTTTTACAAGTTAATCCAAGACTAGAAGATGCGGCATATTCCTTAGGAAAAACACCTATTATGGTGATATTAAGAGTTACTCTCCCCTTAATTATGCCTGGCATTTTATCCGGTGGGATAATTGTTTTTTTACTTACATTAAAAGAACTTCCTGCTACACTTATATTGTCGCCTATAGGATACGATACTCTTTCAACAACAATATGGGGAGCTGCAACGGAAGCATTTTTTACTAGAACTGGTGGAGCTTCTCTCATACTTATTCTTATTGCAGGAATTCCAATGGCATTCATGACTCTAAAAAGCACAAGATACAACATACAAAAGTGATCAAATGAAATTAATTCTCAATAAAATTAAGAATTTCTCTAAAGTTAAAGAAAGAAAATTAAAATCAGAAATGAGTTCTAATGAAACAGGTGTGATTCATTTAGATTCAGTAACTCATTTTTATTCGAATGATAATTTTCCAACTATTGAAAATTTGAATTTACTTGTAAAACATGGGGAATTTATAAGCATACTAGGTGAGAGCGGTGCTGGAAAGACAACAACTCTTAGAATGATCGCAGGTTTTGAAAAAATTTCATCAGGATATTTGAGAATTGGAGGACAATTAGTTGGATCTAACTTTTTACATGCTCCACCAAATCACAGAAATTTAGGTGTAGTTTTTCAAGATTATGCACTTTTTCCTCATATGACTGTATATAAAAATATTGAGTTTGGTATGGACAGCAAGATAGTTGACAAAACAGACAAAATAAATAATATTTTGTCCATGGTTGGCATGCATGGATATGAAAATAAATATGTGCATGAATTATCTGGGGGACAACAACAAAGGGTAGCCATTGCAAGGGCTGTGGCAACTAATCCAATTGCACTGCTTCTAGACGAGCCATTTAGTAATCTAGATAGAATATTGGCAAGAGAATTGAGAAAAGATATTAAGAAAATAGTAACCAATACTGAAACTACTACCATTTTAGTAACACATGATCGTGAAGAAGCTTTAGCTATATCAGATAGAGTTGCTGTTGTTTCCAATAGAAAATTATTACAAATAGATACACCTGAGTATATTTACAATAATCCTTTAACACCAGATGTCGCAAGTTTAGTAGGTCCTTGCGATTTTATTGAGGGTGAATACAAAAACAATTCTGTTGAAACTTCATTTGGAAAATTTAGGGCTAAATCTACAGAAAAAATAGAGGATCATCAAAATGTCAAAGTTCTAATTAGGCCATCTGATGTACATTTAATTAATGAAGGCAGTGAAAATTTTTCAAATAGGGTAATTTCTAGAGAATATAGAGGCGAGTATGACGAATATGAGATATTATCTGAAAAAGGAGAAATTATTCATTCAAGAATGAATAATTACGAAAATATTGCAGTAGACTCAAAGGTGCAGATAATCTTAAATAAAAATCGATCAGTTATAGTATACAAAAATTAATCGTGTAATTTTTTTATTACTAAACATGCATTTTGTCCTCCAAACCCAAAGCTGTTAGACAAAACTACGTTTAATTTTTTCTCTATAGCATTGTTTGGAACATAATCAAGGTCGCATTCAGGATCTTTATCTTCCAGGTTTATTGTTGGATGTATTATATTTTCTTCAATAGATTTGATACATGCAATTGCTTCAAGCGAGCCAGATGCTCCTAAACTGTGTCCAATCATTGATTTAGTAGAACTTATTGGTATTTTATAAGCTATATCTTTAAAGACTTTTTTTATTGCGTTAGTTTCAGCCTTGTCGTTGATTGGAGTTGATGTTCCGTGAGCATTTATGTAACTTATATCTTCTAGATTAACCTTAGCTGATCTTAATGCTAATTGTATCGCTTTTGCTGCACCTATACCGTCCGGATGAGGTTGTACTAAATGATAAGCATCTGATGATACTCCCCAACCTGCAATTTCACCATAAATTTTTGCATTTCTTTTTTTTGCGTGACTATAACTTTCTAAAATTATTATTCCGCTACCTTCAGAGGGTACGAACCCATCACGTTTTATATCGAATGGCTTACTTGCTAATTTTGGATCTCCATCCCAGGTAGATAAAGCTTGCATAGTACTAAATCCACCCATTCCGATTTCGCAAATACCAGCTTCTGTACCACCGGTTATAACTACGTCAGCATCACCTCTTTTGATGATCTCAGTTGCTTCTCCAATCGCTTGTGTACTAGCTGCACAAGCAGTTATACATGTATTAGTGTAACCGGTTATTCCAAATGTTCTAGATATATTTGCTGAAGCCATATTAACTAACATCATAGGAATATAGAATGGGCTCATTCTTGACGCGCCTCTTTTCACCTTAACTTCTGCTTGCTGGTCTGTTTCTGGTAATCCGCCTGAACCACTTCCAATTAGTACTCCAATTCTGTCAGAGTTTTCATTACTTATATTTAAGCTTGCATCATCTATTGCATTTTTGGCTGCTGCAAGAGCTAGATGTGAAAATCTACCCATTCTTTTTGATTCTTTTTTATCTATGTAATTTGTAGGATCGAAGTCCTTAACTTCACCTGATACCTTACAAGGAAAGCCATCAGGGCTTACCAAACTGATTTCATTTATACCGGATTTACCATTTTTTAAGGAAGACCAAAAATCATCTACACTATCTCCTAAACACGAGACTACACCCAATCCAGTAACAACTATTTTTTCATTTTCTTTCATAAATTTTTTCTACATTTTATATATTTCAGGCTGGATTTTTTTTTCGATTTCAATTATTTCAGCAGCGATAAATAAAGATCCAGTTGCTAATATTAAATCATTTGATTTAGCAAGCTTTTTAGCTTTATTCAAAGCTAAATTTGTATTTTCTGTATACTCTATTACTTTAATTTTACTATTAACCAGTAGATTTTTCATTTTCTTAATATCGAAAGATTTTGGATGCCTAGATTGAGTAACTATAATTTTTGGGCTGTAATTCTTAAATGTTTCTATTATATCTATAGGTTGATGTCCAATATTGCAGCCAAAAATTATTATCAAATCCTCTAATTTTGGGAATAAATCATTGATACTTCTTGATAATAATTGTGCAGAATGATCATTGTGTGCTCCATCTGCAAATATATATGGATTCTTAGAAACTAAATGATTCCTTGCTGGCCATGTGATATTTTGTATTTTTTTACAGGAAGTATCTAGGTCAATTTTTACTCCAGATTTTTTTATGATGGATAGCACAGTTAACGCAGTTTTTAGGTTTTCAATTTGATGTTCTCCTAATAAACTTAGTTGAGTGTTGTGGTTTTGTTTTAAAATTTTGTTATGAAGCTTTAATTTTACTCCTTTGAGCCCCTCGTCTATTTTTTCGATTACTTTAATTTCTTTACTAGATTCGTAAATTTTTGATTTTTTTTTCTTTGCCTCTAAATTAATTATTTTTTTAGCATTAGCATCTTGTTTTGAAATAACTATTGGGGTCTCCTTTTTGATAATTCCAGCTTTTTGGTATGCAATTTTTGAAATTGTGTTTCCTAGAACTCCTACATGATCTAAGCTGATTGGTGTAATTACTGATATCATTGGTTCTATTACATTTGTTGAATCAAATCTCCCTCCCAATCCAACTTCTATAACATTTAGTTCAGTTTTTTTTCTCTTAAAATACTCAAATGACATAACTGTAAGAAACTCAAAAACCGTTATAGATCCCAAATCTTTTTCATTATTAATTCTTAATACGTATGGCCATAAATCTTCTACTAAATTCACAAATTCTTTTTCTAATATATTTCTTCCATTTATTGATATTCTTTCCGTAAATTTATGTATTGAAGGTGATATAAATAAGCCTGTTTTGATTTTACTTTCTACCAAACAGGCTGAGATTATTTTTGAGGTACTTCCCTTGCCCTTACTTCCAGCGACATGAATGAAATTTTGATTTTTTTGTGGATTACCTATGTAATCTAATAATCGATTAACTTTTAATAAATGAAAATCTTTATACTTTACAGAGTTCTCTTTCCTTTCAAAATCTGCCAAAGAAAAAATTTTTGTTAGAGATTTTTCAAAAATTTTATTTATCATTTACTAATGCCAATATTATTTTATTTGTCTATAATTATATTATTACCTGTTAGATAAGTGAACCATGTCAAAAAATATATCTCTTGAAAATTTACTAAATAAAAATTTCAATGAAATAAAGTACAAAGATTTAGAAAGTCTTACAAACTTAAGTGATGATGAGGCTTCAAATTTCTTTGAATATATTTCTAAGTTTCCCTTACTTGAAATATTAGAAATAATTAATAAATTAGTTCAAATTAATGATCAAGAATCATACTTAGAATACGAATCAATTTTTAAGAAATTTTTGAGTTATCCAAATGATAAAATTAAAATATCATGTTTGGAAGGATTGATTGAATCCGAGGATAGAAAACTAATTAAGATTTTTGTAAAAGAAATGCTTGAAGGGGAATCAATAGAACTTAGAGGTAAAGCTGCTAAAGCATTGTCTGGCTTTTCTATAATGGCTTTTGAAAAAAAATTAATTATTAGTGATTCTAAACTTATTTTTGATTCTTTATTTGGAATAATTTCTAATATTAGCGAGCCTAATAGTATAAGAATGAATGCACTTGAATCTGTATCCATTTTTAATCATGAGGCTGTTGATGAATATATTTTATCTGCATGGAATTCTGCTGAATTTTACTCGAAAAAATCGTCTGTTATTTGTATGGGCTTATCTGGAGATACAAAATGGATGAATTATATTGTTGAAGATTTAAGTCATGAAGACTCAAAAATAAGATGCGAGGCATCAACGTCTTTAGGAATTATTGGTACAGAAAGTGAATTATTCCACCTAGAAAAATTGCTAGAAGATGAAGACTTGGATGTGCAATTGTCAGCTATAATTTCTATACAAAGTATAGGTGGTGAAAAGGCCTTGAAACTTCTAGAGCAGTCTTTACTTAGTCCTGAACCTTTAGTTGTTGAACAATCAAAATTATCTATTAAAATTATTAAAGAAGAGCAAAATCTGGATCTTGTCGTTACACCAGAGATGGCGCAAAATTTGTATGGCTCTTCGGATATTCAGCCAGGCATAGATTTAGAAGGTTATGACCCTCTAGAAATCAATTTTGATGAGATCAATACGGCCTTTAGCGAGAGTAATGATTTTGGTACGGGTATAACTGAAGAAGCAGAAGAACTTGGGTTGGATAGAGGTGATCCCTTTGATATAGACTTATTGCCAGAAGATTTATTCGATTATGATGAAGAATAATTAAGTCGTCTCTTTGGTAACTAAAACACTTGCACCCAAAAGGCAAACATCCTCTTCTAATGATGTAATTTTAATCGGGGTTTTTCTATGTCCCGGTAAAGCTCTCTTATTAGACATGTTTTGTAATTCTGACCAGTAACTACTAAGGCTATTTATTACACCTCCACCTAGAATTATCACTTCAGGATCAAAAATATTTAATAAATTTATAATTCCAGTAGAAATATGTTTTAATGTATCTTGTACAATTTTTCTACTTAGATCACTACCCATTTTTTCAGCATCAAAAATTATTTTTGTAGTTAGATTTTTTTTATCTAAATTAGTCATTTTTTTTAGGGCGTCTTCATCGCTGTAATTGTCATAAAGTTTTTTTGTAATATTAACTATAGCTGGACCTGATGCACATCCTTCTAGGCAGCCAACACACCCAATATTGCATTTTTCTCCTCCTGGGTTAACAATCATGTGTCCCAACTCTATAGATCCACTTTTTCCAGTAATCATCTTGTTATTTGCTATAATTCCGCCACCGATACCTGTACTTATAGTTATATAAATTAAGTTTTCTGAATTTTTAAATTCACCATGCGTAACTTCTGCAAGTGCAGCTAAGGTCGCGTCATGACCAAAAAAAACTGGAAGATTAGTTACTTGTTCTAAAGTTTTTTTCATCGATTTTCCATGCCAAGAACTAAGGTTAGGCGAATGATTATATGTTCCTGTATTTGGATCAATTGGACCAGCAGAGGATATCCCAATACCTAGTATATTGTTTTTTTCTTTGATATTTAAAATATTGTATAATATCTTTTCAGTCGCAATTGATATGTCTTTGTTCCCATCATTCTCGAAAGATATTTTCTTAAAGATTTTTCCATCAGGATTTGTTATAGCAACTCTAATATTACTGCCACCTATATCCACGGCAATTATTTTTTTGTTTATACTCATAAATCTATCAAGTTGTTTAATTTAGTTTTAGATTTATTTTAATTTATTTTTTATACTTTAGATATGGCAATACTAAACCACCAAATATCATTATCATATATTCCTCATAGGAAAGGACAGTCTTATAATCTTGAGCAAAAAAGAAAGTTATTATGGGAAAAACTATCAGATTCTGAAAAAAAATGGATTATTTCAATATGGGATTCAAGAAGAACGCTATTTAACATTTCAGATTTCGCTAAATTGAATAATGCTACTGATAGAGTTTTATTTGTTCTTGCGACTTCAACAGATTCGTTGTCTGCGATGGAAATTTGTTACATAATGCTATCAAAGTGGTACAAGACTATTCATATTACTACGGCTAGTGCAAAACTAGCATTTCTTTCTAAGAAAGGATTGGCTGATATAACAACAATTGGTAGGGTAAGGATTTCAGATGAGGGTATCAAAACTATTGAAGCCTTAGTAGCAAAAAATAGAAATAATAGAAAAAGAAAAATTAAATATCAGATAAAAAAAATTAAAAGAGGATAGACTTTTTAAATTCCGAGTATATACTAAAATTCATACTAAATAGGAAATGATATGGAGTAACTAATGAGAATAGCTATTGCAGGCGCTGGTGGTATAGGCGGTGTAGTTGGTGGAATGCTATCAAAAAGTGGATATGATATAACTTTGGTTGATCAGTGGCATGAGCATTTAGAAAAAATTAAAAAAGATGGACTTATAGTAAAAACAAGAGATGGTGAATATTTATCCAAGCCGAAAGTTATACACATAAGCGAATTACAAAATCAAGAGATTGCTTTTGATATGATTTTTATAGCTGTCAAATCATATGACACTGAGTGGGTATCTATGATGATGAAAAATTATATAGAAAAAAATGAGGGCTTTTTTGTTAATTTTCAAAATGGTGTCAATGATGAAAGAATGGCTAATATAGTTGGGGCTAAGAGGTCTTTGGGGTGTATTATAACTATAGGTGCGGCTGCATATGAGCCTGGCATTGCAATTAGAACAGATAATAATTCCCCTGCATTTAAGATAGCTGAACAGGATGGCTCCACAACAATTAGAGCTAAAAAATTGGTAGAAATAATGAATTTTGTTGGGAAAACAGAGTTATCAAATGATCTTTGGGGAGAAAGATGGTCAAAGCTAATTACTAATTGTATGGCTAACGCTTTGGCTGGTTTGAGTGGATATGGAACAGCAGAAGTTAGAACTGAGTTATATCCTAGAAAAATTGGGATACAACTAGGATCAGAAGTAGCAAAAGTTGCTAAAGCATTAGGTCATAATATATATTCTGTTGGAGGTGTTTCACCTGAAGCATTAATCGATGCTGCTGATGGAAAAAATGTAGAAGAATTGGAAAACTCATTAGCAGAATCTGGAAAAAGAGCCGGCTCTTTAGGTTATCCTTCATTTGCTCAAGATGTTAAGAAAGGAAGAAGGAATGAGATTGATTTTCTCAATGGATATGTATCTAAGATGGGTAAAAAAGTTGGAATTGAAACACCATTTAATGACAAAATCGTTGAAATAATTAAGGGTTTAGGAATTAATTTTAATAGTGATAAAAAACATTTAGAACCTCTAATTAAAATGCTGAATATTTAGGAAGAATTATGACAATTAATATGGCATTAATTGGAGCTGGAGGTATGGGGAAAAGGCATGCTAATGGCTATCTGGAACTTAAAAAATATTTTTCTGATTTAAATATTGTAGCTGTTTGTGATATTCATGAATCTGTTGCAGAGTCGGTTGCTGATTATATATATAATACTGAAGGTAAGAGACCAGATGTAATAACCGATATAGAAAAAATATACTCTCTAAAAAACTTAGATGCTGTGGATATTGCAACTAGTACACCTATGCATCATGTGATTGCTATCGATGCAATGCAAAATGGACTTCACGTAATTACAGAAAAACCAATTGCCATAACAATTAAAGCTGCAAATAAAATGAAAAATATTTCTGTTATTACCAAAAAAGTATTATCTGTTGCAGAAAATTATAGAAGAGATCCTATTAACAGGCTTACAAAGGCATTGATTGACTCAAATAAAATTGGTGATATTTATTTCACTCTTGACTTAAATCTTTCTAGCTCAAATAAGTCTGTAATGCATAGTACTGTTTGGAGATCAAAAAAGTATCAAGCTGGAGGTAATGTTCTTGATGCAGGAGTACACAATGCAGACATGCTTTTATATTTATTAGGTAATGTAGAAACAATTTTTGCTCAAGTTTCAATTTTTGAAAAAGAACGAATACTAAGAAAAATGGAGGATGTCGCACCAGTTTTATCCCATATGTATTCACACAGAAAGGAAAACAACAAGGAAGGAGATAAAATAGTTCAAGATGCTGTTGATTCAGCTTTTGGTGTATTAAGATTTAATTCAGGAGCCATAGGTCAAATTTCTTTTTCTGATACATCTCATGGTCAAAATTTAGGGATAAGTACAATAACTGGAAGCGAGGGTACTTTGTATAGATCTTCAAGTAGGTCTGGAAAATCTCCGAAGATAGTTTTTTCTAATGGCAAAGAAATAAGTGGTGATAAATTGTTTGAATTAGTCCCCAATTTTAGTTTAGACGATGATACATCAAAAATATGGGACGGTGTTGATAAATTATCAAATTATAGCCATGACTTTCATCTTGTAGATGCAAAAATTTTAGCCTTTCAATATTTAGATTTTTATAGATCAATTATTAACAATAAAAAACCTGAAGTTGGTTTCGATGAGGGTATAGAAGCTCTAGGATTAGCCTATGGTTTAATTGAATCGGGTCTAAAGGGGAAATTGATCAAACTTGAAGATGTGATTTCTGGAAAAGAAGATATTTATCAAAGAGAAATAAACGAAAAATACTTAGTCTAGTACTCTAGTATTGCTCTACCAAAAATTTTTCCATTATGTAAATCTTCACATGCATTATTAATCTCATCCAGTTTGTATCTTTTTGTTACAAGTTTATCAAGAGGAAACTTTCCTTCTTTATTTAATCTTAGGTACATATTAAAATCTTTATCTGGATAAGTTGCCCCTAATGATCCTCTATATTGTCTTTGATGGTACATAAAATGTCCTGGATCAACAGTCATTTCTTTACCAGGCATCCCTATTAATACCGCCATTCCTCCAATATTTTCTGCACCAGACCCACCACCACGGGTTGCAGGTAGTATTTGTTCATTTGTAATTTTTAATCCTATTGCATCAAAGCAATAATCAGCACCACCTTTAGTAATTTCAATTATTTTTTTTACAGGGTCCTCTTTTTTTGCATTTATTCCATGGGTTGCTCCAAATTGTTTTGCAAAATCTAATTTAGAATCATCTAAATCTACAGCAATAATTGGATATGCTTCCAGTATAGAAGCCATCTGAATAGCAGAAATCCCAACTCCTCCAACTCCAAAAACTGCGACCGATTCCTCGGGTCGTACTTTTGCTGTATGTGTCACAGCTCCAGCTCCAGTTAAGACTGCGCATCCAACTATTGATGTAACGTCTTTTGGTGCATTATCAGTTACTTTTACTGCATACCCACCCCATACGATTGTATCCTCAGACCATGTTGCTGTGGCACCACTTAGTTTTTTCCCATTCCACGTCGCGCCACCGGGAGGAGGGAACCATCGCCCTGACATAGGTTCTCTTGGAACCCATGTAACTATAGCTGCATCTCCTTCCTTGAGATGACTAACTGATTTGCCAACATGAGACACTATACCGAATCCTTCATGACCTAATAAGGTAGGTGTTTGGGTTTCAATATTATTCATTTGGTGTAATTGAGAATGACATACACCGCTTGAGAATAACTTTATAATCACTTGATCATCACTTGGACTTGGGATGCTGATTTCATCAACAATTAGTTTTTTTTTATATTCAATATGTATAGCAGCTTTACTTTTCATAACATTTTATCCATTGTATTAAGCATAATAAATCTTTAGATTTAGTCTAGCATTTATAAATATATATTTGAAGAATGGTTTATTTGAGAAAATTTAGTAAATTACTTGAAATGTTTAGAACATCTGTTCTATAATTGTTTTATATGTTATTAAAAAAACAAAAATATTATCCTGTTAGCCGTTTGCATGCTCTTCCAGATAATCATAATTATGTTGATGATGGTTGTGATATTTCTCCATCATGTCTTAATTGTAAATTTTCGCAATGTAAATATGATGATAAAAAAAATAAAATTATTGATAGAAATAAAAGAATTAATTTAAAAATAAATGAAGGATTTTCAATTAGAGAAATTTCTAATATGTTTAATCTCAGTACTAGAACAGTTCGTAGAATTATTGATACAGGTTTAAATAAGAAAAATACGAATTATAAATTGATTGATACTAAAAATATTGCGAAAGTAATTATCAAACCGAGAAAACCATTCCCGCCAATAAACGCTTAACTTATTTCTCCAGTTACCTGAAAAAGCGATCTCTCAGCAATATTTTTTGAACGATCTGCTATTCTTTCAAGGTTATGAGCAGCCCACATCAAATATGTAGCTTGCTCTCCTCCTTTGGATGAGTCAGACTTAATGGTGTTTAACAATTCACTTTGAACCTGTTTATGCATAGCATTAATTTCTTTATCCTTAGATCTTAGTTCTTCAAGTATACTACTGCAGATTGAGAAATCTCTTAGCGTGTAAGATTCTAAAGACTTAGATAGCATATTTACTGAACTTTCTGCCATTTTTGGTATAAGTACTAATTCATTTATCGGGACTAATTTTCCCATAGTTACACTTATCTTTGCTATACCTTCAGCATAATCACCAATTCTTTCAAGTTCATCTACTATTTGTAGCGCAGACACTATTCTTCTGAGATCTGAGGCAAGTGGAGCTTCTTTTCTTATTAGTTCTACGCATAAAACTTGTATTTCTGTTTCTAAATCATCGATTTTATCATCATCTTTTATAACTTCTTGAGATTTTTCGATGTTTCTTGTCTTTAGAGAATGTATAGATTTATTGATGGCTTGAATTACTAAGTCACCTAGAAGCAAAATATCCGATTGTAGTTTGTTTAGACTTGCCTCGAATCCTTGACGTGCAACATTTAAATCATTGTTTTGATCCATATTCAACCTATTCTTCCTGTAACATAAGCTTCAGTTCTACTATCCTTAGGATTCCCAAATACCTGTTCATTTGTGCCATATTCTATAAGTCTTCCAATTCTTTCTTCTCCTGCAAGCATAAAAGCAGCATAATCTGAAATTCTTGTAGCCTGTTGCATATTATGTGTAACAATAAGAATAGTAACTTCAGAGGATAACTCTACTATCAAATCTTCTATAGATTGTGTCGATATTGGGTCAAGTGCTGATGCTGGCTCATCCATTAGTATTACTTCAGGATTAACTGCTAATGCCCTAGCTATACAAATTCTTTGCTGTTGACCACCGGAAATACTTAATGCGCTTTCATTAAGCCTATCCTTTACTTCATCCCAAACTGCAGCTCTTCTTAATGAACTTTCAACTACTTCATCTAAATTATCTGTTAACCCATTAATTTTAGGACCAAACGCTATATTCTCGTATATGCTTTTTGGAAAAGGATTTGGCCTTTGAAAAACCATACCTATTCTAAATCGTATTTCAGTTGGATCAACATTATCAGAATAGATTTCATTTTGAAAAAACCTCACACTACCTTTTACACTAGCTTGAGGTATAAGATCATTCATCCGATTGAAGCATCTCAAAAGGGTGCTTTTCCCGCAACCTGAAGGTCCAATAAGTGATACGATGCTATTTTTTGGGATACCCATACTTACGTTTTCAATTGCAGCAACTTCGCCATAATTTACTGATAGGTTCTCGCACTGAAGAATATTATTTGACACATCAAATTTAATTATATTTTCATTGCTTCCTGATGAAGCTATGGTTGCATTATCAATTTTTCCCATTTATTTCATTTCGCTTTTATTTTATTTCTCTAGAAGTAATTTTATATCTAAAAAATTAAATTTTTATTAAAACTCTATCAATTAGTTTCTTGATTCATATGTAGACTTTATCATAACATATAAGTTATGGAAAATTTACATTCTACTGAAAAATATATTACGCCTTCTATATTAGGTATAGAAAAAGAACAACTATATAAATTAGCAGATCAATCAGGTGAAAAACCTTATAGGGTTGAACAACTATGGAGGTCTATTTATAAAGAGTGCAACTTAGATTTTTCAGAAATTACAATATTGCCAAAAACCTTCAGAGATTTCTTGTCAAAAAAATATACAATAAGTACATTAGAAAAAAAAATTCACTTAAATTCTGCCGACTCATCTACTACTAAACTTTTGTTTGAATTAAATGATGGAGAGTTAATCGAAAGTGTCCTTATGAGATACACCTCAGATTATGGTAAAAAAGGTAGAAAAACAGCATGTATTTCTACCCAAGCAGGTTGTGCTTTAGGTTGCACTTTCTGCGCTACAGGACAGCAAGGTTTTAGGAGAAATTTAACATCTGGAGAAATCATTGAACAGGTTTTACAGCTTCAAAAAATTGCTTTAGAAGAAGATTTTATAGAAGTTAAAGATGGGAAAAGAAAAAAAGGAGAAATACAAGGAATTACCAACATAGTATATATGGGTATGGGGGAGCCTTTGGCAAATTACAAAAATACCATTATGTCTATAAGAAATATTATTGATAATACAGGAATAAATATTGGTTCTAGGCATATAACTATTTCCACTGTGGGATTAATTCCTCAAATAAAAAAATTGGCACAAGAAAAATTACAAATAAATCTAGCTATTTCTTTGCATGCGCCAGATAATAAAACAAGATCGGAAACTATGCCAATTAATAAAAGGTTTCCAATTGAAGAACTTATTGATGTATGCCACTATTATGTTGAAAAAACTAATAGAAGAATTTTTTTTGAGTATGTACTATTAAAAGATCAAAATGATTCACTTTCTAATGCTGAAAAACTTGGAAAATTATTAAATGGTTTGCATTGTCATGTAAACTTAATTCCTGTAAATCCTACAACCGACGGTATATATGCTAGGACAGATGATAATGCTAATAGATTATTTCAAGGGGTATTAAAAAGATTTGGGATTCCATCCACAATACGTATAGAAAAAGGTATTGATATAAATGCTGGATGTGGTCAATTACGAGAAAGAGTACTATCAAGTACCTAAGTTTTTTAGTAAAATAATCTTTCATAAATCATCAAATATTCAGACTAAATTAAAATGAATTCACCAGATGTTTACAAAAAATTAGGTATTGAAGCAGTAATTAATGCACAAAGTTGGGTTACTGTTTTAGGTGGTTCCATTATGAAGCCAGAAGTTTTATCAGCTATGAATGAAGCTTCATCTGTATTCGTTGATATGATTAAATTAAACAAATCTGCCGGAGATTTTATCGCAAAAATTTGTAATGCGGAAAAAGGCTTGATAACATCTGGCTGCGCTGCCGCTCAAGTACTTATGGTGTCTGCTTGTATGACTGGTAAAGATGAACGCAAAATAGATCTTTTGCCGAGTTCTAGTTTGGGGAAAAATGAAGTATTACTGCATTCAAAACAACGAAACAGGTATGAAAAATCCTTCACGATGCCGGGAGCTAAAATCGTTGAATTCACATCAGAAGAGGAATTAAAATCATTAATTTCAAATAAAACAGCGTGCGTTGCTTATGTTTTAGCTCCTTGGTTAAGTAGAGGTTTAGGTTTAAGTAGAACTATAGAGTTAGCACATGAAAAAGAGGTACCCATAATAATGGATGCAGCAGCTGAACTGCCACCAAGAGCTAACTTGTCCAGATTTATTGAGATGGGTGTTGATTTAGTTGCATTTAGTGGAGGAAAAGGAATTCAAGGCCCACAGTCAACTGGGTTTTTAGCCGGAAAAAAAGATTTAGTTGATGCAGCTTTTATGAACTCTCTTAATCTTCATGCCGAACTTGCAGCTATAGGAAGGCCAATGAAAGTATCCAAGGAAAATATAGTTGGATTAGTAACAGCATTAGAAATGTTTATCGATACAGATGAGTCGAAAGAATGGAGCGATTGGTTAGATAAATCAAAAAGAATTAAAAATCATATTGAAAATATTAAAGGAATCAAAGTTACAATTGAGGATGACGCGGAAACAAGACAAGGCCCGACTGTTGTGATTAGATTTAGAGAAAATTACAAGGGCCCATCTTTAGAAAAAATTTTATTTGAATTAGAAAATGGAAAACCTAATATTTTTGTTTCTACGCAACCAAACATCAATGAAATAAGCCTAATTATGGTAAATATTCAAGATGGAGAAGATATTATTATTGCTGAAAGACTTACTGAAATTCTTGAAAAATATTAATCATCTATAGCTTCAGCTAAAACTTCTGGAAGAAATCTAGCATTTTTAGAAGTTCCATCAATAATTTGTTGTTTACATGAAACACCAGTAATAACTACTGAATCATCATCATCACTTTTTTCAAGAGCAGGGAATAACCTCTCTTGAGCCATTTTAATTGATATATCATAATTTTTCTTTTCAAACCCAAAAGAGCCAGCCATTCCACAGCATCCAGCATCAATAATTTTAGCATTGAAATTTTTAGGTAGATTTAAAACTAATTCTGTAGGATTAGGGCCTACCAATGCTCTTTGATGGCAATGAAGTTGGATGTTAATATTTGACTTTTTTTCATTCCATTTGATCTGTTCTTTTCCGTCATTTAGTGTTTTAGCTATTATTTCTTCAATCATAAATGTATTCTCTGCTACTTTTGTGGCTTTTTTATTTTTGTTAAGTAAATCAGGATATTCATCTTTTAGGGTCATCATACAACTAGATTCGGACCCAACAATTTTGTACCCCTTTTCGACATATTCATATAACAGGTCTACATTATATTTAGCATTTTTTGCCGCTTGGTCTAAAAGTCCTTTAGAAATCATTGGCCTTCCACAACATTTTCTTTCTAAGATTTCAATTTCAAAACCTAAATTTTCTAAAATTTTAGTTGCGGCTATACCAGATTCAGGGTGATTAAAATTCATGTATGTGTCATGAAATAAAATTATTTTTCCTCTTGATTTTGATGATTTAGATTTATGCTTTTTGAACCATTTTTCAAAGGTGAAATTTGCTAGTGCAGGTAGCGGTCTTCTGCTATCAAAACCAAAAAATTTTTCGTTGATTTGTCTAAAGAAATAAGATTTGAAAACTAGATTGGTAACAAATGAAAATTTTGACCCCAAAGAATTTAAGAGATGTATATTTCCTATGATTTTTGATGCGATTGGTGTCCCATTTTTTTTATTATAATTATATAAAAACTCAGATTTAATTTTAGCCATATCGACATTTGATGGGCACTCAGACTTACAAGACTTACATTCAACGCATAGGCTAAGTACATTAAAAAGTTCTTTCGATTGAAATTTTTCATGAGGGAGTTTTCCAGTGATAATACTTCGAAGCACATTTGCCCTACCTCTAGTGGAATGCATTTCTTCCCTTGTTGCTTGATAGGATGGACACATTGCTCCTGCTTTTAACTTTCTACACGCTCCAACTCCTGTACAGTTTTCAATAGCTGATGCAAATCCTCCTTCTTTACTCCAATCATATCTTGTGGTGATATCAATAGTTTTATAATTATGCCCATATCTTAAATTTTCAGTTAATGGTGTTGTATCAAAAATTTTTTTTGGATTCATTATTCCTTTGGGATCGAAAGTTGATTTTACCTCCCTAAAATGGTTAACTAAATCTGCACCAAACATTTTTTCTGCCCAAGCTCCACGAACTATTCCGTCTCCATGCTCGCCACTAAGTGAGCCCCCGAATTCTAAAACTAGGTCTGAAACTTCAGCAGAAATTTTTTCCATAGTCTTTATACCTTCTTTGTCCTTCAAATTAACAACTGGCCTTATGTGTAAACATCCAACTGAGGCATGTCCATAATATCCAGCTTCAGTATTATTTGACCTTACAATTTCATCGAAACGTCTAACATACTCAGGTAATTTTTCTGGCGATACAGCTGTGTCTTCAACAAATGCTACAGGTTTTGCATCTCCTGGTATGTTCATCAGTAGCCCTAATCCAGCTTGCCTCATTCCCCAAACTAGATTTTGTTCAGACCCATTGAATAGTTTAGTAGCAGCGTAAGGCTTACCGTCTTTCTTCATTCTTTCATCTAGTTTTTTAAGTTTATTTTGTACCTCTTTTTCAGAATCTCCAGTCATCTCAACAACTAATATGTCTGTTGGCTCACCATTAAGAAAGGTTAAGTTTCTAGAAAATCCTAAAGATTCTCTAGCCTGGCGTATAATCATTTCCCCAATATGCTCTACTGCTGCAGGGTTTTCTTCAAGAGTTGCAACTGTGGCTTCCATGGCTGAATTTATATCATTGAAATGTAATACTGAAAGAGCCTTAAATTTAGGAATCTCTTCAATTTTTACCTTAGCTTTTGTTATTGCTGCTAGTGTGCCTTCTGAGCCCACCATGATATTAGATAAATTTAATTTATTAGTTCCTTGTATGAGATCTAAATTATATCCACCCACTCTTCTAAGAACTTTTGAAAACCTTTTTTCGACTTCAGTAGATGAATTTTTTGCAATATTAATTAAATCTTTATAAATATTACCTTCAAAAGAGTTAGATTTAGATTTGATTATTACTTCTTCAAAGTCTAATTCTCTGAAATCAGCAAGAGATCCATCGGATAAGATCACTTCCATATCAATTATTTGGTCAACAGTTTTTCCATATACTACCGAATGAGCTCCGCATGAATTATTTCCGAGGGCTCCTCCAACGTTAGCTCGTGATGTTGTACTTGGGTCAGGAGTGAAAAAAAGGTTATATTTTTTCAAGTTAGTGTTCAGTTGGTCGATAGTTATACCAGGCTGGGTTTTTACCCATTTTTCTTCAGGGTTTATATCGATTATTCTATGCATATACTTTGAAAAATCTATAACTATAGAGTGATTTACAGTTTGACCTGAAAGCCCGGTTCCTCCACCTCTTGGAAGAATACTGACATTATTTTTATATGCGATCTTAATTATGTTTGAAACATCTTCATTAGTGCGCGGTAATACAACTCCAATTGGCTCCATTGAGTATATAGAAGCATCGGTAGAGTACATTTGTTTTGTTATCTCATCAAACCTAACTTCACCAGAAATATTTTTTTTCAGTTCATTTTCTAGATCTGTATAAGAGGAGTTGATTTTTCTATTTAATGTACTTACCATTATTATTCAATCATTTATGAGTTTTTTCTGGTTTAACAAATGAAAATATTATACTACCCATTATAATAGAAATTATTATTGCTAAGGAAAGGTATACATCTCCTAATTCGCTAATTATATGAAAACCATGAAATAAATATTCCACTATCATTTTTAAGCCTATAAAGCCTAGAATTAAAGCCAATCCATACTGGAGATATCTAAAGATGTTTACCATGCCAGCAAGTAGGAAGTATAATGGCCTCATGCCAAGTATAGCCATAGTGTTAGAACTCCATACTATAAATGGGTCATCAGTAATTCCAAAAACCGTAGGGATTGAATCAATTGCAAAAATTATGTCTGATGTTTCGAGTACTATTACTACCATCAAGAAAGGTGTAGCATATCGGACATTTTTTATTTTAGTGAAAAATTTGGTTCCATGATATTCTTTAGTTACAGGCATAATTTTTTTAAAAGCTTTCACTGCAAGGTTATTTGATGGGTCAACTTCATGATCACCTGCAAAAGCTAATTTATAGGCTGTGTATATTAGGAATCCACCTAATATAAGTAAAAACCATGAAAAGGTATTTATAGCTGCAACACCAATTGTTATAAATAATGCTCTAAAAATAAGAGCTCCAAGAATCCCGTATAAGAGACCTTTTGCTTCGTATTTTTTAGGAAGTTTAAAATATTTGAATATAACAATAAAGACAAATAAGTTATCAAGGCTTAAGGCTCTTTCCGCCACATATGCTGTAGTATACTCTATCCCTAATTTTGTTGAACCGATCTCTATGAAGATCCATGCACCAATTGCTGCAGCAACTCCTGTCCAAAAAAGTGTTCTGTAAGCAGCCTCTTTCATTGATACTTCTTTTGTTTGACGAGAAACATATAGATCAATGATTAATGCAATGACAAGAACTATATTAAAAATTATCCAGTGTGAAAAAGTTACCAATATATTTTCCGAAATCCTATTTTTAGCTTAAAAAAATTATAATATTTTACTTATTATATATACTTGATTTCCTCTTGGTGTATTAACATTTACCTCTTCTCCAACATTTTGTCCAAGAACTGCAGATCCAAGTGGAGAAACTGTTGAGATTTTTCCATCTAAAGGATTTGCTTCATTAGCCTCAACTAGTTGATACTTCCCTGAAGTTTTTGAGGTTTTATCTGTTAATTCAAGTTTAGAGCCTATTTGAACAATTTTAGAATCACTCTTTGAGCCATCTATAACTACTGCTGCCTTTAGTGTAGCTTCAATTTCTCTAATCTTTCCTAGCGTCATCCCTTGACTTTCCCTTGCTGCTTCAAGCGGGGCATTCTCTCTAACATCACCATCTGCTGCAGCTCTTTGTATTTCAGCAGTCAATTTAATTCGTTCTTTTTGAAGGGATGCAAGCTGCTTAGTCATCTCATTATAACCACTTTGCGTTAGTCTAATAGTGGGACTAGAAATCATAGATTTACCTTTGGAAGAAACTTTAGATTTGCGCAACCTTAAGTGTGTCGCTAGATTTAACTTCACATATTCTTTCTTTTTCATAAAGATCAAAAATTCTTTAGTAGATGTAATTCTATCGGTAAGATCTCTAGAGGTATTTTTTGGCCCAAAATTTTCATTATATTCACCAATTTCTGATGGTGCTATAGAAGATGTGAATCTTTCTCCCCCAATCCATCTAACAAATTTTGCAACGTCGGATTGTGAGTTTCTTTTATTTTTTTTAGGGAGTTGCTTGACATATTCTTGAAATGCATCATTGATAGATATTGAAATTTCTTCTTTAGATTCGCCGTTTTTTGTGATTTCTTCACTCATAATTAATTTTTCCCACTTGATATTTAAACATAAACCACCTTTAATGATAATTCTGAAACTTCATTAAGACAAATCAACTAGTTATTTTTTCCATTGACATTCCGTTATTTAGGCTATTAAACTTAATAAGTAAAATAAATAACTTTTTTGAAATTATGCCTAAACGTACTTATCAGCCTAAAAACAGAAGAAGAATGCGAGTTCATGGATTTCGCTCAAGAATGAGTTCCAAGAATGGTCGTTCCGTATTGGCTAGACGTAGAAGCAAGGGCAGATTGCACTTAACAGTATAGTTAACTTGGACTTTTCTCGGAAATATCGTATTACTAAAACTAAAGAATTTGCAGAAGTTTATAATTTGGGAAAATGGTTTAATAGTCCACTTATAGATGTATCAGTTAAATCTAATACATTAGGCATTACTAGATTGGGACTATCTGTTTCTAAATCGGTTGGCAGTGCACACAAAAGAAATTTAATTAAGAGAAGATTAAGAAGTTTATTTATTAGTACACACAATATACAAAAGGGTTGGGACATAGTAGTTATACCAAAGAAAGAATCGCTAGAAACAGACTTTAAATTATTTAGAAAAACTTTTATAAATTCTTTGCAATACTTATCTGTTATTCCAATAACTACTACAAATTCCGAAAATTTAAATGAAAAATAGAATAGTAAAATTAGTATGGAAGTTTTATAAACTTTCAATCTCTCCATACTTACCTAGTCAATGTAGGTATTATCCTACTTGCTCCGAATATTCATACGAGGCCTTTTGTGAATTTGGCATAATCAAGGGGATGTATATGAGTTTAGTTAGAATCCTTAAATGTCGTCCATCAAATAAAGTTATATATGATCCTGTAAAGATTCAGGAGAAAAATTAAAGTGATTCAGAAAAGTAAATTATCAATTTTTTTGTTTATACTAGTTACGATATTTTTCTCTGGCTGTATGAATGATCTTTCTCCACAAGGAGGCTGGGCGGACCCTCTAATATATGATGAAAAAATTATTGTCCCAACGAAAAAAGGTGAGTTCGTTCAGTTCGATTTAAACTCTAATACGGTTGATAGGAACTGGGGTTATAAAAATAATGTTAGTGTAGGTTCTACATATTCAAGTCCGATATCTGCTGGCAATGACTTTATTGGAACAGCATATTCATGTAGAGGTGATGATTGTGAAGGCCAGATTTATAAAATTAATAAAAATTCGGGTCTATTATTATGGGGAGAAGATGGATATCAATTAAAGACAAAATTAATTGGTCCTATAGCTAAACTTGATGAAAAGATATATGTTTCTACTTCATCAATATCTGATACAAGTAATTCTGATCCAGGCTATTTTTTTGAGTTTATTTTAGATGATAATTACTTATATGAATCTTGGAGATTACCTTTATCTGGAGCCTCTTGGGGAGGTGTACTCATAAATAATTCCATCGCATATGTACCAACAATGTCTGGAGTGTTGTACGCAATAGATTTGTCGTCGGATGAAAATTACATGAATCCTAGTGATAGAATTCTTTGGACTTTTCAATCAAAAGGCGCAATTTATAGTTCTCTTTACATAAACGGCGATTTCATATATTTTGGAGATTTCTC
>CEQU01061331.1_pt1 | contig 28895 bp, 31 predicted proteins | sample 531031 | NCBI WGS metagenome assembly CEQU01 (sample SAMEA2621216, study PRJEB7988) | marine metagenome | isolation source: saline water (ENVO:00002010), including
TCCCGCCCATCAGCCGGATCTCAAACAACCTGCCTGGGCAGTACAGCTAGGCTGGCGGAATGCCGGTCATCCTCCCCTTCGACGGGCACGAGCCCGACATCTCCGCCGACGCCTGGGTCGCCCCGAACGCGTCCGTGATCGGCAAGGTGCGCATCGCTGCAGATGCCAACGTCTGGTTCGGCGCGGTGCTGCGCGGCGACATCGACGAGATCGTGCTCGGCGAACGCAGCAACCTCCAAGACAACGCGGTGATCCACACCGAGGCGGGCAACCCGACGATCATCGGCGCCGACGTCAGCATCGGCCACGCCGCCGTCGTGCACGGCTGCGTCGTCGAAGACGGATGCCTCATCGGCATGAACGCGACCGTGCTGAACGGCGCCGTCATCGGCGCGAACTCGCTCGTCGCCGCGGGGGCGGTGGTGCTCGAGGGAACCGTCGTTCCGCCGCGATCGCTCGTCGCGGGCATCCCCGGCAAGGTGCGGCGGGAGCTCACCGACGAGGAGGTCGCCGGGCTGCTCGGCAACTCCGCGCGCTATGTGCCGCGGTCGAAGATCTACCGCGCGGCCGAGGTCTAGAAGACCGCCGCGAGGTCACCACCAGAACCTCGCCCACCCCGAACCTCCGTCATCGATCCCCGGATGCCCGGGCGCATCCAATCCGGCGACCTCGCGCACCAGGGCGGCCAGCCTCGCGGGCTGCTCGTATGTGACGAAGTGCCGGGAGCCTTCGATGGTGCGAGTCTCGTAGCCCAGCCGCCGCAGCTCTCTCGCAACATGGTGCCTGGGCGCAGCCGACCGAGACCCCGTCGTGACCACGCATCGGGGTCCCCCGACCGGTCGACGTCGAGGCTGAAAGCTGCGGAACATGGCGATCTCCTTCGCCGTCGTCGCGTCGACGTCTCCGTGGTCATCGAGCAGGTCGACCGACCACCTCCTGCCATAGAGCGCCTTACCCACCGCTGTCGTCCCGCCACGGCGAAAGGCCTCGGCGGTCGGGGAGAGAAGGTCCGGCACCAGGTTCCCCGCCGCCGGCTCATGGAGGACGAATCCATGGCACGCGGCACCCATGCCCGCGAGCGCGAGACCGAGGGTTGCCCCGCCTGACATCCCCACGATGACCGCGCCCGCCGCATACTCGGCCAGCCACTCGATCTCGTCCTCCAACCGACCGGTCTTCGGGCGACGAAGCGCCCGGAGCTGTGGAATCAAGCGCTTCAGAGGATCCCAGACGGCAGGTGAGGCCGCGACCCCGTGAACCGCGAGGATCGGGACGTCGTCAGCTGGCATCGGCCGCCCTGTTGAGATCATCGGCCGCCGCGGCCATATACGAGCGCCACCCGCCGTACGCGGTGATGTCACGCGCTCCCTCGAGCGCCGTCGGATCGCAGACGAATCCGTGGACGGCGGTGCCGTCGTCGAGCTCGAGCGTGCCGATCGCCAACGGTGCACTCACACCGCGGAGAAAGGACCCGACGGTAGCAGTCGGAAGCCGATAGACCTCGACCTCGATACGAGCGCCTTCTCGTAGATCGGTCACCAGCCCGGGACGTCGCGGCTCGTCGCCGGGGAGCGCGTAGAGCCGGTACCGGGGTGCGGTCATCGTGCGCCGGCTCAGGAGCCCGCCGCGATCGGTGATTTGGTGATGAAGTCCGAACCCCTCGAGATGGGCGCCGACGACGGCGACCTCCATCAGCGAGTCCTGGTCGACCGCATCCGCGAGCGCCGACGCCAGCCCTGCGAGTTCCTGGTCGGCACCGGAAGGCCCATGAAGGGTGACACCGAAGGGGACGTGCGCCGCCGTACTCCCCGCCGGGACCGCGATGGCGCACATGTCGAGCAGGTTGGTAAAGGTCGTGTAGGTACCCAATTGCGCGTTGAGTTCGACGGGGTCAGCGCGCATCTGCTCGACCGTGTAGGTCTTCGTCACCGTGGGAGTGAGCAGAGCATCGACCGAACGGAGGATGTCATCCGCCTCCCGCCGCAACTCCCACACGCGGTGCATACTCGACCAGACCTGTGCGGCCGACATCGCACCGGCGCCCGCCAAGATCTGGCGCACGACCGGGTCGACGTCGTCTCGGTCCTCCTCGAGCGCGACCGAGACGGCGGTCGCGCGCTCAGCAAGCCACGCACCGCCATACAGGTGACGACCTGCCTCGAGAAGCGGGGTGTAGTCGATCTCAACCAGTTCGGCTCCGGCTCGGACGAGGTCGGCACGGACCCGACTCCACGCGTCCTCCTCGCCACGCTCGCCCCATCCGGCGACAACCTCAGGCACGCCCAGGCGGACTCCGGCGAGCGAGACCGAAGCAACCCGGGCGGAAGGAACCGGGAGCGGGCGCGACCAGGGGTCCTGATCATCGAAGCCGGCGATCACCTGAGCCACGATGGCTGCGTCGGCAACCGAGTTCGCCATCACCGAAACGCAATCGAGCGACCGGCACGCCGGCACGACACCGCGAGTGCTGACAAGGCCCACACTCGGCTTGAGACCGACGACCCCGTTCAACGCCGCGGGAACGCGCCCGGACCCCGCGGTATCGGTCGCCAGAGAAAACGCAACCAGGCCCGCCGCAACAGCTACCGCGGATCCTGATGACGACCCGCCGGAGATGAGGGAGCTATCGTGGGCCGAGGAGGGCGTCCCGTAAGGAGAACGGGTACCGTTCAGACCGGTAGCGAACTGGTCCAGGTTGGTCTTGCCGACGAGGATCGCGCCTGCCGCGATCAGGTCGCGAACCACGGGTGCCGACTGCTGGGGGCTGTAGGCGAAAGACGGGCACGCCGCCGTCGTCGCCCACCCCTCGACGTCCATGTTGTCTTTGACCGCGAAGGGGATGCCCCAGAGCGGAAGACGATCGCGATCGGCAGGATCGAGTGCTTCAGCATCTCGGACGAGTCGATCGGAGACCGAGATCCAGACTCCGTCACGTCCTCGCGCATCGATCGCAGCCAGAGTGCGCTCCGCCACATCGCGAGGTGTGCAGGTTCCCCGCCGGTACGCGGAGTGGAGGCGGGCGATCTCCATGCGAGGAGAGATCACCGCGCGGATCCCTTACCGAACGCGTCATCCAGCGCCGACGACTCCGCGACCGCACCGAAAACACCCCCCTGCATGGTGATCATCTTCAGCGCCGCCTCGTAGTTTCCGTGATCGGTGGCGCCTGTGCAGTCACTGAGCAGAAGGCACTCGTAGCCGCGATCGTTCGCCTCCCGCATCGTCGTGTGCACGCAGACGTCGGTTGTGATCCCCGTCAGAATCAGATGAGTGATCCCCCGAGTGCGCAAGATCACGTCGAGATCGGTTCCGTAGAACGCCCCCTTGCCAGGCTTGTCGATGACGATCTCGCCCACGAGAGGTGCCACTTCGGGCACAATCTGCCACCCGGGTTCCCCGCGTACGAGGATGCGTCCTCCCGGTCCTGACGACCCGATCTCGGCACCGATCTGCTGCGAGCGCCAGAGTTTGTTGGGCGGGCAGTCCGAGAGATCCGCCCGATGACCCTCGCGAGTATGGATCACCTGGAGGCCTGCCGCGCGAGCGGAACCGAGGATCCGCGCTGTGGGCGCGAGTCCGCGTCGGGTGAGTGTGAGGTCGTACCCCATGCGGTCGACGTAGCCACCGACCCCGCAGAAGTCCACCTGCCAGTCGATACACAGGAGCGCGGTCGACTGGGCGGAGAACGTTCCGTCGAACGGCCACGCGTACGGTGTGGCCGCTACCGGCCCGAATCTGCTCGTCATCGCCTCGTCTCACCTCCGCCCGTGGGTTCCTGCCACACCACCGTCACCGGACCTCCTCCAGGTGGCCCTTGGTTCTCGGCGCCTCCGGAGACGTAGATCGATGTGCGCCCGAACACCCCCGCTAGAAGGCCTCCTACGGCCGCGCGCGCGTGTCGTGTCGACGAGAGGTCGGTGTCGGTGAGCATCGTGTGCCGTAACCCTCGGATCCGCCCGTCCGGACTCGCCTCGGCCTTCGCGAAGACCTGCACGATGGTGCCGCCGGCGGCTCGGATGCGATCGCGGAGCGCGACGATCTCCTCCACGTCGATCGCGTCGTGCATGACCACCGTCTCAGCGTTCAGCTGTCCGCCGGGGTCGAGTCGAGACCCGAACGCCAGCACGAGGCACCGGTCGAGCTCGATACCGGCGGAAGCCGAAGCGACCGCCGACCAGACAGAAGGATCGCCTGCGAGGCCTTGGTCCGCTTCGACTCCGCCGATCTCTCCGCACGCGAGCGCGACGCCCAGCGAGCTAGCCGCTCGGGATCGCGCCATCGATAGGTAGGGATCATCCGTCACGGCCCCGCCTCTCGCTGACACGATCTGCTCGGTCGTCAGCAAAGGGCATTTCACGAGCACCATGTGGGCGTTGCGTGGATCAAAGCCTCCGTTGCGGCACGCTTCGAGCGTCGCCGCAGCGACCGCGTCGACCTGCTCTCGGCGCCCGAGCCCTTCGACAGATAACCGAGGGGTCTGCGCGAACCCCGCCGCAAGTCGCCCGTTGCCTGATGTCGAACCCTCCGAAACCACGGTGACATGCGGGCTGAGGACTCCCTCAGTGCCGCCCGACATGACGGTCAACGCCGGTTCCGAGAGCCCCTCGGTCCAGGCGCGAGTCGCGAGAGCCCGGCTGAAGTCGTTAACGCCGCCGTTCCCCTCCGTCTTTCCGATGACGGCAAGGACCCTTCGCCCGAACACCCTGTCGACCGGGGCGTCGTCGGGGGCAGCAACCGGCACGACCGTCAGATCGACATACATCAGCGCGTCCGGTCGTCGGCCGGGAGCGATTCCGCACCCAGCGCGGCGAGGACGGAGTCCGATGAAGCGACAGCCGCGAACAAGCCGCCCTGCATCGTGAGGATCTCGATCGTCTGCAAGTGCCGGGCGCGATCGGTCGCGGCCGTGCAATCCGACAGCACGAGTACCTCGAACCCGCGATCGTTGGCCTCCCTGATTGTGGTCGACACGCAGACATCGGTGGTCAACCCCGTAATCAGCAGATCGGTAATCCCCGCCATGCGCAGAATGTGCTCGAGGTCGGTGGCGTAGAACGCACCTTTGCCGGGCTTGTCGATGACCGTCTCACCCGCAAGCGGGGCCAACTCGGGGATGATCTCCCACCCAGCCTCGCCTCGAATCAGCACGCGTCCCAGAGGCCCGACGGACCCGATCTCGACCCCCTGACTGGCGGAACGCCACCTCTTGGTGTCGGGCAGATCAGAGAGATCGGGGCGGTGCCCTTCTCGCGTGTGGATCACCGTCAGCCCGAGTTCGCGCGCCCGCCCAAGCACTCTTTGGGTGGGTTCTATCGCCGCACGGGTCAGGCTGATGTCATAGCCCAGCGAATCAATGAATCCACCGCTGCCGCAGAAGTCGACCTGCCAGTCGATGCAGAGCAGAGCCGTGCGCGTGAGATCGAGTTGACCGTGCCACGGCCAGGCATAGGGATCCGCCTGGATCGCCTGCGGTGTTGTCGTGGTCACTATGACTCCCTTGCTCACCTCGATCGTATACGACCTACCGGAGAGGGCCGGCGTCGGAGTGTTACCGCCGTGTTAAACCTCAGCGACGGATGAGCTCGTCGAAGAACGCAAGGTCGCCGAGGACGTGCTCGCGCATGAGATGAGCCGCGGCCTCCTCGCCGCCGAGAATCGACGCGCAGATGTCGCGATGCTCATCCCACGACCCGGCAGCGCGCGCAGCCAGCTCCGCTCCGAATATCCAACTGAGGCGGCTGCGCAGCGTCCTCAGCATCTCGACGAGTTCTCGATTTCCGGAAGCAATCGCCACCGTGTCGTGGAATCGCTCCACCAGCTCCGAATGGCGCTCGGGTTCGGTCACCGGGTCGAGGGTGCTGCCCTCTTCTGTAAGAGATCGAAGTTCGCGTGCCATCGCCCCTCCGTGGGCAGCCGCGGCAAGCCGCGCCGCCATCGCCTCGAGTTCGGCGCGGATCGCGATGAGCTCGCGGGTGCCCGATGACTCGGGCTGGGCGACTATTGCACCCTTGTATTTGCGCAACTCGAGAAAGCGCTGCTGCTCCAGCACCTGAAAGGCCTCGCGCACGGGTACTCGGGAGACGTCGAAATCGGAAGCAATCTCCTCCTCGCGAAGCCGGCTGCCGGGAACGTACGAGCCATCGATGATCCGTCCCCGGATCGCGGCGGCAATCACGTCGCGCAGGGGAAGCCCAGCACGAGAAGCCATGCTCCTCACTCTAGGGACCAACCCCGCCAGATGCCGAGTTCCGGTCGCCTCAGCTGGATGCTCCCCCGCTTGCGGACGATTCCGCCTCCGTCGCGTCCAGTCGCGCGTTCAGCCCGTCGACGATGCGATGCAAGCGATCATCCCGCAGCAGATCCGGCTCACGGGGTCGCTCGAACCCCACTTCGACGACATCGGCGACCTGCGCCGGTCTGGCGCTCAGCACGACGACTCGGTCGGCGAGGAACACCGCCTCCTCGACGCTGTGCGTGACGAGGAGCGTCGTGATGCGCAACCGCGTCCACACCGCCTGCAGCTCCACATTGAGTCGTCGTCGCGTCACCGCGTCGAGCGCTCCGAACGGCTCGTCCAGAAGCAGAACGGAGGGATCCAGAGCCAGAGCCCGCGCGATCGAGACTCGTTGACGCATCCCGCCGGAAAGCTGGGACGGGCGCGCATCGGCGAAGCCCCGGAGTCCGACCAAGTCGATCAGATCATCTACCTGGTGCCGATCGACGTCACGGCCCGCGACTCGGAAAGGGAGCTCAATGTTCTTGCGCACCGTCAACCACGGCAGCAGTGCGTGGTCCTGGAACGCGACACCCAGGCGATGATCGCGCGCGAGGACTCGCGGATGCTCACCGGCGATCGTCACGGACCCCGAAGTCGGCTCGTCAAGTCCGGCAATCATCCGCAAGATCGTCGACTTCCCCGAGCCCGACGGGCCGATGAGCGCGACGAACTCCCCCTCGGCGATCTCCAGGTCTACCCGCTTGATCGCCTGGACCGACGCTCCGCGCTTCAGCCGGAACGACTTCGAGACCGCCTCGACCCGCACGCTGCGCCCGAGAGGCGCGCCGGCGTTCATCGGCCCACCTGGAGTCGTGCGCGGTCCGCGATGCCGCGGGAACGCTCCGAGGCCTCCCGCACCAGGGCCGCGAGGTCGCCGTCAGCGCCAAGGAAGGTAGGAACGCCGCGTTCGACGACGACCCGACCGTCGACTATCACGGTACGTACCGCGACCGTGGGTTGCAAGAATACGAGCGCCGCGTACAAGTCGGCCGCGGGCGTCATCCGCGGCTCCTCCAGATCAAGGATGACGAGGTCGGCGCGCTTGCCGACCTCGATCGATCCGATCAGGTCATCCATACCCAGAACCCGCGCTCCCTCGATCGTTGCCATTTCCACGACCCGCTGCGGACTGATCGCCCCCGGGTCACGACTCACCGCGCGGTGCAGGAGCGCCAGGAGCTTCATCGAACCGAAGAGATCGACCGCATCCGAGCAGTTCGCATCGTCCGTGCCGATCCCCATCGGGATGCCCGCCCGGAGCATTCGCGGAACCGGCGCGACCCCGGCGCCTAGAAAGGCGTTGCTCGCCGGCTGCGTCGATACCCGGGTGCCCGATTCTGCGAGCAACCGGATCTCACGATCGGAGACGTCGATGCAGTGCGCCGCGAGCAACCTCTCATCGAGCGCACCGACGCTGTCGAGATACTCGACCGCGCCCATCATGTGCTGCACGCGCTCCCGCTCGTCCTCGGCGACGTGCATCGTCCACATGGTTCCGCGCTCGCGCGCGATCTGTCGGCTCCGCTGCAGGGCGCGTCGGGAGACGATTCCGGGGATCGCCGGCGACGGCCACACTCGGATCCGACCCTCACCGGCCCTGTCGTACCTCCGCACGATCTCATCGAGGTCGGCCAAGACGCGATCGGTGTCGACGAAGATGTCGCTGTCCGGAACGTCCGGGGCCTTCGCACGGACCGCGCCGAGATAATCCTCGAAACCCGGCGCAGGCTGGTCGGCGAACATGCGAGCGTATACAGCGCGGATGCCGCTCTCGACGAGGGCCTCGACAGTGCTCGCCGCGGTGGAGACCATGGAACGCGTTCCAGCATCCTCGTTGTCAACGATCGTCGTCACACCGTTCATCAACGCCTCCGTCGCGAACAGCAAGGTCGCGCACCGGATGTCGTCGTTCTCGTACACGCTCAGGCCCGGGTACAGCACGTTGTAGAGCCACTCGTAGAGTGGCCGATCGTGGGAGTAGCCGCCGCGAAGCAGGATCTGCGGCACATGGGTGTGCGCGTTCACGAGTCCCGGGATCACCGCGCGCCCCGCCGCCTCGATCACCCGCGAGCCGACGGGAATCTCGACGTTCGATCCCACTGCGACGATCTCGCCGTCCTCGACCAACACGGTCGCCCGCTCGAGGTCGCGGCGCTCATCGTCCATCGTCAGCACTCGCGCGTCAACGATCGCCACCGCGCTCATGCCCGCGCCTCCTCGCCGGCTGCCACCGCATCGAGCTCCGCGAGCAGCGCGCTACGACGGTCATCGTCGCAGAAGGCCGACTCGATCGATGTTCGCGCGATGGCGAGAAGGTCATCGCGCTGCCAGCCGAACGCCCGCGCGGTCGCGGCGTACTCCTGGTCGAGAATCGATCCCAGGGCAGTGCCGTCGTCGGTGTTGAGGCTGATCCGCACCCCGGCTTGCCGCAACTCCTCGACTGGATGCGCGGCCCGGCTCTCGGTAAATCCAAGAGCGACGTTCGACCCCGGGCAGATGCCGAGCGGGATGCCTCGGTCGGCGATCTCGGCGACCAGCGCCGGTTCCTCGATCGCGCGGAAGCCGTGATCGATACGATCGGCCATCAGGAGGTCGATCGCATCGCGGACACCCTCGGGACCACTGGACTCCCCTGCGTGAACGGTCCGGTAAATGCCACGGGATGCCGCGCGGCGGAAAGTGTCGGCGAACCTTGCGGACACACGCCCGGCAACCGCTTCGTCGCCGTCGATCGACAGGGCGACCACCCGCGGATGGTCCCGCTCCAGCATCCAATCCAGCAGTTCATCGGCCTCAGCGGCGGATTGCTGGCGCAACAAGCTCAGGCACAGGCCAGTCGACGGGAGTCCGTCCTGTTCCGCCTCTCGCCATCCGGCGTCGAGGGCGTCGACGAGTCCCGCGATATTTCCGCGCCAGGCCTCCCAGTGGGTCGGGTTGATGATCACGTCGGTGTAGCGGATGCCGCTGGCCGCCTGCCTCTGGGCGAACCGATAGGCGACGGATGCCGCGTCGTCGGCGGTCCTGACCAGCGACGCACCCCAGTCGAGGAACTGGAGAAATTCGGTGAGTCCGTCGAAATCGAAGAGCTGCTCGGCCGGTCGGCGAAGGGGCACCCCGTACTTGCCGGCCAGTCGCATCAGCTCCTCCCGGTCGATGCATCCGTCCAGGTGCACGTGGACCTCGGCTTTGGGTACCGTCCGTACCCAAGCCTCGTCGATGTTGTCGTTCACGATCATCCCTTCCCATTACTGCCGTCGTGATAAGCCGCTTCGAGCCACCGCGTCACGGCCGAAGCCAGCCCGAAGAATGCGAGAGAGAGCACTGTGGCGACGATGGCGGCACCCCAGGATCGCGACATGTCGTAGGAGACCCGCGACACCACGAAGAGCTGCCCGAGACCCGACGACCCGACGACGAACTCGGCGAGCAGCACCCCGACCACCGACCCGACCGCAGAGAGCCGGAACGCCTCCAAGAGCGAAGGGACCGCGGCCGGGAGATCGAGCCGCCGGAACCTCGTCCATCTCGAGGCTCCCAGCACCGTCAGCAGGTCCTGCTTGCTGCGCGAGGCGGAGGCCAGACCGCGCGACACCAGGACGAACGCTGGAAAATACGCGACCAGTGTGGCGACGACCAGCACGGTCGGCGTTCCGTAACCGACAATCCGCGCGAAGATCGGAACCATCGCCACCATGGGAACAGCGCGGACGATCAGCACCGCGGGCCGCACCGCCGCACGCACGACTCCTGAGAGATGGGCCGCGATGGCGAGTCCGATGCCAAGCAGTTGTCCCAGGACGAGACCCGTCGCGGCCAGCCCGGCGCTCACCGTGAGGTCGGGAAGATACGCATCCGGATGTCCGACCAGGTCGGCGAGAACACTCGCCGGGGAGGGCATGACGACCCGGTTGACCTGCCCGATCACGACCCACAGCGCCCACGCGGCGACGATCGCCACGACCGCCACGTTGTCCCAGGCGAACCGGGCGACCGCTCGCCCGATAGCCGTCACGCGCGCGTTCACAGCCCGAACCTCGCCGCGCTCCGCCGGGCGAGTGACGCAGCGCCGCCGTAGACGATGCTGGCGGGCACTGCGGTCAGGACCCCCGCCGCCCACAGCAACGGGATGTCGTAGTTCTGCATCGAGTTGATCAGCAGGGGCCCGATGCCCCGGGCGGAGCCGAACCACTCGCCGATCACCGCCCCCAACAGGGCCGCGGGAATCGCCAGCTGAAGAGCCGCGAACACCGCTGGGAGCGCCGCGGGCGCTTCCAGCTGCGCGAGCACCGCGATCCGCCGGGCACCCAGTACGGCAAACAGGTCCTCCTGCGCCGCCCGTCGGGTCCACAGCGCGGAGCAGATGACGACAAAGGCAGCGAAGTAGGCCGCTGTCGCCGCCAGCGCCGCGGGCACGACGGCGCGGGGCAGAAGGACCATGAGCAGCGGGCCGAGGGCGACGACCGGAACCGCCTCGACGAGAACCGCGAAGCGCTCCGCCGGGCGACGCGTGACCGGCATCAGGCGGGAGAGCACCGCGGTCGCCACCGCGGCGCTGATTCCGATCACGCCGCCGAGAAGCCCCTCCTGGACGGTCACCCCGAGCGCCCCCCACAACCTCGGCGCACGCGCGGGATCGACGATCACCCACAACACGTCGGTGAGGGGTGGCCAGGAGGTGGAGAGGACCCCGGTCCGGCCGATGATCTCCCACGCCGAGGCGAAGAGGAGCACGCCGATCACGATCTCGATGGTCTTTCGGGACCGCGTCGCCGTGCCGACCGGACCGAGGTCCTGCACAGTCATCGGAGCAGGGTTGCCGATCCGCCGAAGACCTCGTCGAGCAGCGATTCGTCAACGTAAGTCGCGACATCAGGAAGATCGGTCATGCCCGCAGCCCGCAGGATCGGGTACATCTTCTGCTCGATGTCCTCCGCCGAGATCCGCAACAGACCCGACTCCGCGGTGAGATCGCTCGTCGTCATCGGGATCTGATTGATGTTCTCCTTGATCTGCTGGCTCAGCGAGAGTCCCAGGTCGGCTCCCCACACGTCGACCGCGAGCTGCGCGGCCACTTCGGGGTCGTCGGCGTTCTTCTCCCAGCCCTTCACGGTAGCCCGCAACCAGGCGACAACCAGGTCGCGGTTCTCTTCCAGGTAGGTGCGGTCGACGAAGATCATGTTGGAGTAGACATCCAGACCCAGGTCCTGCCACGACACGCTGGTGTAGTCCACACCCTGCTCTTCGAGGATGAGTCCCTGGTTGGTGGCGAAGGCGGTGATCCCGTCGACGTCTCCGTTCACGAGCGCTTGCACGTCGTAGCCGATCGGCACGAACTCGTAATCCGGCTCTAGCCCGTTGATGGTGAAGATGGCATCCAGTTCACGCTGCTGCCCCTGGGGGCTTCCGATGCGCTTGCCGATCATGTCCTCGACCGAGTTGATCGGGTTCTCGGAGAGCGACAGGATTGCCAATGGGCTCTCCTGGTAGACAGCACCGACGAGCACCACGTCGGCTCCCTCCGACACGGCGTCGATGAACGAGGTGAAGTTCGTATCGAGTCCGATCGGTGCGTCACCGGATGCGACGATCTGAACGGTGTTGGAGACGTTGGGGCCGCCCGGCAGCCATTCGGCGACGATGCCCTCCTCCGCGTAGTAGCCCTCGCTCTCGGCGATCCACATTCCGGCGAACTCCACGTTGGTGACCCAGTTCAGCTGTGTCGCCACGACCGGAAGGGACTCTTCCTCGGTCGATGGCTCCGCCGCACAACCGGCGATCGTCAGCATCCCCACCATGGTCGCACCCGCCCAGGCGAGACGCCTATCGCGGTGGCTTGAAGTCTTCATAAGCCTCTCAATTCTCGCGGCAATCATGACGCGATCTCTCGCGTTTTGTATACGATCCATGCTCGCTGGCTGTCGTTGCGCGGGCATGGCCTGAACATTTCCAGCGTGTAAAAGATGCTGCGCCGCCCGCAGGGGCGGGTCACCGGCGCCGTTCCCGGCACTGAAGCGTTCGGCGAGCACCCCGAAGTCAGGCGGTCGCTGCGATCCTCAGGATCACAACGCCGACGATCGACGACCCCCGCGATCCGGGAATTCGCGCGGCGATACCTGGGCGTGCTGCCGTGGCGCCTCGCCCACCGGGCGCGGTTCCTCCTGCTGGTGGCGCCCGTGAGGCTCGTCGTCGTGGGCTCCGGGGCGGTCTGGACCCGTGGTCGGCGTGATCGGTGCCTTCACGTCATGATCGTCGCGTTCATCCGGCATTGTCAGGCCGACTGGAACGCCGAGGGACTCATCCAGGGATCGAGCGACATCCGGCTCAACAACACCGGACACCGATAGGTGGCGGATACCCCGATGACCCTGCGCTCACTGCCGTGGATGCGGTCGTGAACTTCCCGCTCCTGCGCGCCCGCGAGACGGCCCGCATCATCGCGGAAGGGCTGAACACCCCGTTCGGCACCGCGTATCCGAAGCTCGCCGAACGCGACTACGGCGAGCTGGAGGGCACCTCGGCCGCCGCCGCGATCGCGCGCTGGCCCGACCGGGAGTATCCGGGCGCAGCGTCGCTCGACTCCGTCGCTGTGCACGGGGTCGTGGCCCTGACCCGCATCGCCACCGACTTCCCGGCAAGGCGGTGCTCGTGGTCTGCCACGGCACGCGAGGTGGTGGTGCTCGAGGGGCACGATCGTGCCGCCGCAGTCGCTCGTCGCGGGCATCCCGGGCAAGGTGCGCCGCGAGCTCACTGACGAGGAGGTCGCGGGGTTGCTCGGCAACTCCGCGCGCTATGTGCCGCGGTCGAAGGTGTACAAGGCGGCGGAGGGTCAGGACGCCGCGGGTTAGGACACCGCCGCGATCCGCAGGATCACGACGCCGACGACCGGCACCAGCGCGACGACCAGCGCCAGGATCGCGATGCCGCGCGCGAGACCGCGCACGAGGCAGACGATCGAGATCACCAGCGCCGCCAGCACGAGCGCGGCTCCGGCGAGGAACAGCACGATGAATCCACCCGCTCCGCTGCCGCTGCCGTCGAGGGCGGCGGGAACCCCGAGCACGAAGCCGGCGTACATGGCGGCGGTGCCAAGCACGGCGAGCAGGAGGGCGATGCCGGCAGGGACGCGGGTGGGGCTGACGTAGACGTCGCTGTCACTCATGGCGACCACCCTAGGTGTAGCGACCCGTGAGGTTGTGAAGGCGGCAGGTGGGGGTGTGGCCTCCGAGGGCGGTGTGGGGTCGTCGGTGATTGTATTCCTCGAGCCAGTCGGCGTAGGTGGCTGATCTTGCCGCGTTCGAGAGGTAGGTCGATGCGTAGGCCCACTCGGCGGCGAGGGTGCGGTTGAATCTCTCCACTTTCCCGTTCGTCTGTGGCCGGTAGGGGCGGGTGCGGATGTGCCGGACTCCCTCGCCGAGGGCCGCGGCGAAGTCGTGGGAGCGGTAGCAGGAGCCGTTGTCGGTCATGACGGCTTTGACGGTGAGGCCGGCTTCGGCGAAGTGAGCGCGGGCGCGGATCCAGAACCCGGCGGCGGTGTCCTTCTGTTCGTCGTCGAGCTCTTCGGAGTAGGCCAGGCGGGTGCAGTCATCGACCGCGTGGTGCAGGAACGAGTAGCCGGTCCCGGCGCGGCGGTTGCGGCGTCCGGCGTGACGGCCGAGCATCCGGTGGCCGCCACCGTCAGGGATCCGACCCAGTTTCTTGATATCGACATGCACGATATCGCCCGGCGCGGCCGCCTCGTACCGGATCGGTTTCGGCTTCCGAACGGGCAGCCCGGTGTTGCGGTCCAGATGCGACAGCCGCGGCATCCGATAGCGGGCAAGCACCCGACCCACGGTCGCCGGGTTCAACCCCAGATGCCAGGCGATCCGCCGAGCACCCCACCGCCGGTTGAAGCGGATCGCGACGATCCGCCGCTCCGTGCGACGGTCAAGCTGGGTCGGCGATCGATACGGACGGGAACTGCGATCAGTCATCGGCTGACCCGCCCGGTATCGATCGGCCCACTTCTTCGCCGTCGCCTGCGAACACTGGAACCGTTCCCCAGCCCGGGCGAGCGACCAGCCGCCGACAACGACCGCACGAGCAAGCCGAAGCCGCCCCCTCGGCGTCAAATGAGCATTAGCGTGAACCACGAAGACCTCCGGTCACCGATGCGAGTTGTCAGATACCCACATCGTCCCGGAGGTCTTCACCTACCCGCGACGCACACAACGTCCCGGGTCGCTACACCTAGGTCGCGGCCCAGCAGTTATCACCGCATGCAGGCACATCTCTCTGAGATCCTCACCACTGTCCACTCTCCCCAACTCTTGACCCTCTGACGTTCGCTGATCCGCCAACCGGACCCCGGACTCGCTCATTTCTGACTTCTTCACAAGAATGGACGTATCCTACCTGATATGGTAGCTGTTATCTTAGGTAGGAGGCGAAGGCATGAAAGGTGGCGTGATCCCGTTCCGGGGCACAGGCTCGGATGCCCTGCGCTATCTGGAGTCCGACCGCGCGCGGGCGGACGAGTATTACCTGGAGGCGGGGACCGCCCTGGCCGAGTTCACGGCGGTCGACGCCGAGGGCCGAGTGATCGGCGAGCTCGGGCTGACCGCCGAGGAGTACCGCCAGTGGGTTGGCTGGATCAACCCGCTCACCGGGGAGTCGATGGGCCGACCCCGGCTGCGGGGCGAGGGTGGCCGGGGGTCGCCCCGGTTCATGGAGATGGTCGTGAACGTCCCGAAGTCCCTGTCGGTCGCCGCCGGCCTGCACCCGGAGGTGTCCGAGGCCCTGGACGCCGCCCAGCGGGACGCGGTTGCGGAGATCCGGTCCTGGCTCGGCCAGCACTCGGTCACCCGCGTCGGCGCGCGCGGGAAGCAGGAGGTCGTGCCGATCGAGCAGCTCGAAACCGTGGCCGTGTCGCACAAGACCTCCCGTGCGGGCGACCCGCACCGGCATATCCACTTCCAGATCGGGACGCGCGTGTGGGCGGCCGGTCGCTGGCGCGGGCTCTACACCGCGGCGCTGTTCCGGCAGCAGGGCGCGATCCGCGCCCTCGGCACGGCGGTCATCGCCGCGCACCCGCAGCTCGCCGCGGTGCTCGACGCGCACGGTCTCACCCTTGACCCGGTGACCGGGGAGGTCGCGGAGCTGGTGCCGTGGAAAGCGGTCATGTCCAAGCGCGGGCAGCAGGTGGCGCGCAACCTCGCCAAGTTCGAGGCCGAGTGGGAGGCCGCGCATCCCGGCCAGGAGACGGGGCCGGTGGTGCGCGCCAGGTTGCACGCGAAGGCGTGGGATCATGAGCGGCCGAGCAAGAAGCCCAGCGTGCTCGGCTCCGAGGCCGGCTGGTTGCGCGAGTTGCAGGAGGCTGGCTACACCCCGGACCTGCCGCGCGCCACCGTGCAACCCCTGCGCACGCTGGACGAGCTGGCCGTGCAACAGGTCGCCTCCCGTGCGCTCGACCGCTGCGCGGCTGCTGCATCCGCATGGACCGTGCATGACGTGCAGGAGCAGGTGGCGCACATCGTCACCGAGGCCGGTGTGCGCGCCACCCGCGAGGAGCTGCGCGAGTTCATCACCATCACGACCCGGCTCGCGGCGGACGACTGCCTCTCGATCCTGCCGCCGGATGCGCCACGGCTGGAGCATGTTGCGCACCTCACGACGCTGCACGTAGTGGCCGTCGAGACGGAGCTGCGCGACCGACTGGCTGCACGCGCCACCCGGCCGGTGCACGGCGCAACCCCGCGCGTGCAGGAGCCGGGGCTGGATGCGGACCAGGCGCGCGCCGCCGCCGCGCTCGCCTCCACCCGGCCGCTCGTCGTGGTCGAGGGCGCGGCGGGCGCGGGCAAGACGACCATGCTCGGTGCTGCGATCCGCGCCGCCGGACAGGAGGGTCGTTCGGTGCGGGTGGTGACCCCGACGAAGAAGGCCGCCGACGTCGCCGCCGCCGAGCTGGGCGTGCCGACCGACTCGGTAGCGGCACTCGTCTACGACCACGGGTTCCGGTGGAACGCCGATGGTGTCTGGACCCGGCTGGCCGTGGGCGACACGGACCCGGTGACGGGCGCGACCTACCGCGGCCCGGCGAAGGAGAACCGACTGGCCGCCGCCGAGCGGGTTGTGGTGGACGAGGCGGGGATGCTCGACCAGGACACCGCCCTCGCCCTGCTGACCGTCGCGGACGAGGCCGGCGCGACGCTCGCACTCGTCGGGGACCGGGCGCAGCTCCCCGCCGTGGGGCGCGGCGGGGTGCTCGACATCGCGGCCGCGCTCGTCCCCCGCGTCTACTCGCTGACGAGCCTGCACCGCTTCGCGGACCCCGACTACGCGCAGCTCACCCTCGCCCTGCGGACCGGCCGCGACCCGGCCGAGTTGTTCGACCGGCTCCACGCGCTCGGACTCGTGCGGCTCCACGAGGACACCGAGGCGCTGCGCGCCGCGGTCGCCGCCGAGCGGATCGACGGAGCCGCGATCACCGCGGCGACCAACGACGAGGCGCGCGAACTGAACACTCTGATCCGAGAGGACCGGGTGCGCGCGGGCGCGGTCGACGACGCCCGCACCATCGACGGCGCGGACGGCCTGAGCATCGGCGCCGGCGACCTCATCCAGACCCGCCGCAACGACTCGGAGATGGGCGTGGCGAACCGGCAGACCTGGATCGTCCAGCACGTCAGCGGCGACGGCAGCCTGTGGGTGCGGGACGCCGCGAGCCAGCGGAAGCAGCAGCGCACCGTGCATCTGCCCGCCGAGTACGTCGCCGAGCACGCGCACCTGGCCTACGCCGCGACCGCCTACGGCGTCCAGGGCATGACTGCCCCCGCGTCGCACACCGTCCTGTCGGACGCGCTCGACGCGGCCGGCGTCTACGTCGGCCTCACCCGCGGGCAGGAGGAGAACAGGCTGCACGTCGTCGCCGCGGACCTCGGGGACGCGCGCGAGCAGTTCCAGGCCGCGCTCGAGCGGGACCGCGCCGACCGCGGACTGCGCGAGGCCACCGAGCGGGCGCAGGCCGCCGTCGCGGGCATCGTCGCGGACGGGCCGGTGCGCGTCGTGAACGCCGAGCGCACCCGACTGCGGCAGAGCATCGAGCAGGCCGAGCGCCAGGCGGCACGGTGGGCGGAGGCGGCCGAGGCGATGGAGCGCCAGTCGGCCGCGCACCGCGTCGAGGCCGAGGCGCTGCTGGCCGAGGTCGAGGCCGCCGCCCAGCAGGTCGAGGCGGCACGGGCCGAGGCCGTCCCGCCGCTGGTCGAGCAGGCCGGCACGGACGCCGCCGCGGTCCTCGCGGTCAGGGAGCGCCACGAGACGGCGATCGCCGCCAGGAGCCGTGCCGGGGCGCTGAGGCGTCGGAGCGCCGACCGGGCGCTGACCGAGGCCGAGCGCCAGCGCCACGAGGCCGAGCACCTGACCCGGCAGCGGTGGGGCTCGATCCCGCGTACGCCGGAGCAGGCGCCGGCGTGGGCGCAGGCGGCGGCCGAGCAACAGGCCGAGGCCGACCCGCGGCTGGCCGACGCCATGCGCACGCACGCGCAGGCCCGGCAGGAGCAGCGCCGTGCCGGGGACCGGCAGGAGCGGCAGCGGGCCATGCTGCACACGCGGCTGTTCAGCAAGCCGTACAGCACCGGCAGCCCGCGCCGCCAGGCCGAGAGCGCCCAGCAGCAGGCCGAGGCGCTGCGACGCCAGCTCGCGGAGCTGGAAGCCCTGCCGGTCGCCGAGGCCGCAGCCCAGGTCGAGGCCCGAGCCGAGGCCGAGCGCGTCGCAGCCGAGGCCCTGGCGCGGCGTGCCGCAGAGCTGCACGACTTCACCCGCGACCAGCACCGTCCGAGCCCGAGCAGCGGACCCGACTTCGGGCCGAGCCTGTAGCGACGCGCTCGGGGGCAAGTGCGCGCCGCTCCCCCGACGACTACCCGCGGCGGCCCGGCGGGAGCAGTCCGCGCGAGCGGGTGCGCACGAGCCAGCCCTGCGCGGTGGCGTGGGCGACGCCGTTGATCTTCGCCATCGTGACAGCAGGCGCCGCGTCCCCCTGCGCCGAGAGCTTGCCGTACTGGAGGGCGACCAGCTCGTAGAAGTCGGGCGTGCGCTTCGGGTTCCCGAGCGGCTTGAGCAGATCCCGCTCGCTGATCTTCCGGCCGGAGGGCAGCACGATCTTCCCGCCGGTGATGGTCACCGTGCGCTTCATGGCGAACAGGCGCTCGTTGATCGCCGCCTCGATGCGCGCGGTCGGCAGGGTGCGGAGGTCTTGGCTGGACACGGGATCGCCCGGCCGCCACGGGAGGTAGACGACGCCGGTGATGCGCACCTCCTCGGGCACGGCGAACTGCTGGCGCTGGAGCCGGATGAACACGCGGGTCGCCGTGGCTGTGTGCTCGATGTAGCGCCAGCGGCCGTCGATCGTCTCGTTCTGCTCCGAGTCGAGCTGCGCCTGCCGGTCGGCCTCGGTCGTCACCTGATCGTTGTAGCCCAGGATCGCGTCGATCTGCGCGCTGGCGTCGTCGTCGCGCTCGCCGGGGAACCGGCTCGGCAGATGCCAGCCGTCCGGCAGGTCGGCCGAGACGATCAGGCCGTCATAGGACTGATCGCCGGGTCTGCGCGGGGCTGCGGTCACATCCCGAGTGTACCGAGCGACACGAGCAACTAAAACTCTTGCTGTGATTGGCGTGTTGTGGTCTAATCTAAGACGACAGCAGCAATCGCGGCTGTGATCGTAGATGCGAAGGAGGCCGTGATGGGTCAGAGCGCATCGCCCCTCGACGCTCGGGAGCCCGAGCGCCTGTTCTACTCCGAGGAGGAGACAGCGGCGCTGCTCGGCATCCACCGCACGACCCTGCGCACCCTCGCCCTGGAGGGCCAGGCCCCGGTGGAGCCGATTCGGCTCACCCGGCACAAGCGCGTCTACCGCCGCATCGACGTGCAGCGCCTCGCGGGGCTGGAGCAGTAGGAGCCAGTCATGGGAAGCATCGAGTCCTACGACACGGCCAAGGGCCGTCGCTACCGGGCGCTCTACCGACGCCCGGACAAGAAGCAGACGCAGAAGCGCGGCTTCACCACCAAGAAGGCCGCCGAGCTGTTCCTGGCGACCACGGAGGTCGACATCGCCCAGGGCCGCTACCTCGACCCGTCGCGTGCGCGGGTGACCGTGGCCGAATGGCTCCAGACCTGGATCGCCGCCCGCGGCGACCTCCGGGCGACGACCCGCAGCCGGGTCGAGAACATCATCGCCAAGCACATCGTCCCCGAGTTGGGGAAGATCCCGATCGGCGACCTCACCCGCCTGCGGGTGCAGGAGTGGGCCTCGGCCCTCCCCGGTGCCCCGGCGACCGTCCGCAAGATCGTCAACGTCCTCTCCGGTTCGCTCCGATTCGCGGTCGAGGACGAGCGCCTGCCGTCCAACCCCGCCGCCCGGCTCAAACTCCCCAAGCCCACCAAGTCCCGCAAGCGGTATCTGTCCCACAATCAGGTCGCCGCGCTCGCCCAGGCCATTGACGAGATGAAGGATGGGCGCGAGTACGGCTACGGCCTCGTCGTCCTCGTGCTCGCCTACTGCGGCCTGCGCTGGGGCGAGCTGTCCGGGCTCCGCATCCGTGACCTCGACCTCGACGCGAAGCACCCGCGCCTCACCGTCGAGCAGACCGTCGTGGCCGACAAGGGCTACCAGCGCATCGAGCCGCCGAAGGACTACGAGCACCGCAGTATCCCGATCCCGGCGTTCCTCGTCGGGCTGCTCCGCGCGCAGATCGCCGGGCGCCCGGCCTACGCCCCGGTGTTCTACGGCATCCGCACCGGCACCTGGCTTCGCAACCACGTCTACCGGGTCGGCTGGTTCGACACCGCGGCCGAGGCGGTCGGGATCAAGGGCCTCACCCCGCACGAGCTGCGGCACACCGCTGCCTCGCTCGCCGTCAGCGCCGGCGCGAACGTGAAGGCCGTCCAGCGGATGCTCGGGCACGCCTCGGCCGCGGTGACCCTCGACGTGTACGCCGACCTGTTCGATGACGACCTGGACGGTGTTGCCACGGCGCTGAACCTCGCGGCCATGCAATCAGATGTTGCCAATCTGTTGCCAAAAGCGGCATAGCGCCCGTTCGAGCCTTTCGGCAGGAACAAGAAAACCCCCGGCTGACCGGGGGTCTTCTTGTTGGTGACCCCAGCGGGATTCGAACCCGCGTTACCGCCGTGAGAGGGCGGCGTACTAGGCCGCTATACGATGGGGCCGGAAGGCAACCGTTCGATTATGGCACGGCTTCGCCATGCCTCCAAATCGATGCAGGCATGCCGATCGGCGCTTGCCCGACAGCCCTCGCGGGAGTTGACTCGACCCATGCGAGTGACCAAGTTCGAGCACGCCACCCTGACGCTCCGCGAGTCCGGCAAGACGCTCATCATCGACCCGGGCTCCTTCACCTCCCCCCTCCCCGATCTCGAAGACGTCGTCGGCGTGGTCATCACTCACGAGCACCCCGACCACTGGACACCGCAGCATCTCGACCGCATCCTGAAGGCGTTTCCCGGCACTCCCCTCTTCGGACCGCAGGGGGTCGCCGACGCCGCAGCCGAGTACGACATCACCGTGGTCGCGCCGGGCGATGCGATCAGCGTCGAGCCGTTCCGGCTGCAGTTCTTCGGCGGCCGTCACGCCGTCATCCACGAGTCGATCCCGGTGATCGACAACGTGGGTGTGCTCGTCAACGACACGGTCTACTATCCGGGTGACTCCTATACGGCACCCGAGGTTCCCGTGAAGCTGCTGGCCGCACCCGTTGGCGCACCGTGGCTGAAGATCGGTGAGGCGATGGACTTCGTGCTCGCGGTGGCGCCGCGAAGTGCGTTCGGCACGCATGACATGACGCTCTCGGTAGCGGGCCGGCAGATGGGGCGGGCGCGCTTGACGTGGGCGGTCGAGCAGAACGGCGGCGAATTCTTCGAGCTCGATCCCGGTGAATCCGTCGACGTGTGACGCGAGGCTGACGCGGTGGGAACGGACCGGATGACCGACGACGCGCGGGAGCCGATCACCGCGGAGGCGTTGATGCGGTCGCGCTTCGACGCGTTCCGGCGGGCGGACGCCGCCTGGTTGATGCGCACGTGGCATCCGGACACCCGACCGGCCCAGCTGGACCTGACCGGCAACCCGCGATGGCGGGGACTTCAGATCGTCGACGTGGTGGCCGGCGGGGAGGATGACGACACCGGCGTGGTGGAATTCCGTGCCAGTTATCTCACCGACGAGGGGATCGCCGTTCTCCACGAGCGCTCGAGATTCGTACGGGAAGGCGGACGCTGGTTCTATCTGGACGGGGACGACCGCGCGGGCTGAGGGGGCTGCCAACCGGGTCGCGAGACGCGCCTCGTGAAACGCGAAAACCCCCGCTGAGCGGGGGTCTTTCACGTGGCTGACTTACACGACCTCTGTTCGAACCATTGGGAGCTGCCGTTCACCCCTGTAGAAATGCGGAATCTCGCGGTTCCTGGCGATCGAAACGACGATTCGGGAGCGCAGAACATGTACCGAGACCATGAGCTGTCTAAGCGTCTTGGCGGCGCGAAGGTCGACGAACTTGTCCGTCGCGCCAAAGCAGGTGAAAGTGTGCGGTCACTCGCGCGCGAACTAGGTGTGGCGAACTCAGCACTCACGCGGATGCTGCGTGAGCACGGTGTCGATATCTCGAAGCGGAAGGTCACTGACGACGAGGCAGCCGCGATGACGCGGGAGTATGAGGCCGGCTCGACCATAGCGGAACTGGAGAAGAAGTACGGGTTATCGCACGGAGCGGTCTTGAGAGCACTGCATCGATGCGGGGCAAAGATGAGAGCAAGTGCGCCTCGCCACAGAATCTAGGCAAGATCACGCTGCGTCACTACCACTCGTGTTCCTGCTCGCCCTGGAGTACATCTCCCAGTCGAGACTCGAGGTGTTCAAGCAGCTTCCGACACCACCGCTTAGCACCCTCGGATTGACCAGGTTGCGCGAGCCAGCGCTTCACCTGAGCAATCTGACCCTTGATTCGATCTGACTCGTCCCCTGACCACATCCCGGAAATGAACTCACCGACAAGCGAAGATGTCACACCCCTCTCGTCTCCGAAGCGACTCAAGAGAAAGGACGCGACCGGATTTATCTCGTCTGAGCCTACAGAAGCAACTGAGGCCACAGTCTTGGCGCGATCTACCGAGTCGCCGACCCAACTTTCAATCACATCAAGATCGATGATGTCAGCGACCCAACCTTGCGTAGAGAATGCCAACTTCCATGACTCACGCTTCGCAAGCCGATCAAGGAGTTCGATCCAGGTCTCTTTCCCTGCGAGCTTGAGAGCTCGGCCGAAGAGTCCCTTCTCTTGAGAGTCCGAGTACATACTGATCGCGTCTTGCTCGACAAGCTCTACGAGAATTCGAACGATGCTCGCCGGGTCCTTCTCAAGCTGTCGCTCTGCGAGTTGAGACCAGTCATACTCTTGCTGACCCAGTACTGGAAATTTAAGCCGCAGCTCGACGATCTCTTCGATCGCAGTCTGAAGCTCTGGCGAGATTTCCGGTCGATCATGCAACTCGAATGCAAGGAAGTCCACGAGTGCGCGATAGTCATCCTCCGATTCGACGCGCGTCTTCCAGTCATTGATGTAGAGGCGAAGTAGGTCGTCGTCGCTGGTCTCACGCAGCCAGTAGAAGACTGCGCGAGCGCCTTCTGCAACTGAGATTTGTGGAAGAAGCTCTGCCGCCCGTGCTTCAGCGCGCGAAGTGCGTGGACCTTGCGTGGTGAGGCGAAGCTTCGTAATCGGATCGGCGTTTAGCTGGTCAACGTACTCGTCGTAAGTACCAGGAGTTGCCTCCTCCAGACCAACGAGGAACCCTACCAATGCGCGAGCGTTGGAGCCCGACAACTTCGCGAGCAGCATAGGTGCAGTGGCGGCGATATCTGCACCACGCTTTGCAAGCACCCTCCCGATAATGAAGTCGGTGGGTACCTCTTTCACGAGCAGTGCGAGAAGCTTGGCCGTGGCGGACTCGGTTTCCGTCCCCTCCAGGGCATTTATGAAGTCAGTTTCGATGTCGCCGTTGCGCCTGTCCCATGGCGATGCGTGCGCGAGCACCCAGAGCTGGTCGTCAAGCGTGCCGGCGGGCAGTGCCGTGAGGATAGCGTCGATGTCTTCGGCATGATGCTTCTCGTCACCAGTGCGGTCGTACAGCGACGCAAGGTCTGCAAGTTTCGCACGAGCATCTTGGAGCTGCTCGGGAGGAAGGCTTGCAAGGGTTGACGCCAGATGGTCTCGAAGCACGGGCTGGCCGAGGGAAACATGAATAGCGTCCGTAAGCGCCTTGACGGCGGACGCCGCAACGTCTGCGTCCGAATCGCCGCTGAGAGAACCGAGGGTGTCGATGATGGCGTTGCGGTATTCCCAAGACTCACCCCAAGTCTTGGGCGCACCGCGAGGTTCAACCACCACTCCACCTTGAAGCTCTCCTGACACCATCGTGTGCTCGTGGGAATCAAGCGCCCGATGCGCGGCCTTCACTACGAGCGCACGGATTTCCGGACGACCTTCCGCGGCCTTCGATCGCAGATAGGCGAGGCGTTCGGCCGGAGACGCAGCTGTCGACGGCAGCATCGTTCCGAACAGGTCCACCCAGACGCCCGTCGAGTTATTGGAGAAGGATTCATTTTCAACGAGAGCAAGTCGTAGAAGGGAATCGGCTGCTTCAGTGAAGGTTGAGGTATGCCATGCAAGCTTCTGCAGTGCCCACACCAGTGGCCGTCGTGCGCCTTCAGCCTTGCGCAGGTCGTCGTCGTCTGTTTCCGCAAGTAGCTCAGCAATCCGACCCGACACCCTCTCGGGCGAGAGAATCGCGAGGTGATCCAGCAGGTTCCCGCGGCGATCTGTTGCTACGGCTTCAAGTGAGCTGAGTGGACCATCGGCACCAAGCATTTGATCGATGACCGCGCGAGGCAATGTGGAATCGCCAATCTCGGCAGCGCGTCGGAAGAGGCGTTCAGTGAGGTCTTCGGAGAGTTTGGGCAGGAGGTCAGTGACGATGCGTGATCCGAACTCTGTCCACCCGTTTGAGGCTAGGTAGATTGCGACAGGGTGGGGGCCGACACTTCGATAGCGTCCCTGTGTCGTGAGCAAACCGTGTGAGGCGAGGTCTGCTGCCGCGGCCCGAAGATCGGGCTCAGGTACGCCGAGCCCCTCGCCCAGTATTGAGAGTTCCGAAGCGAGTTCAGCGTCGAAGCCGATGCGGCTAAAAAGGGCGAGGGCGGATGATGCTAAAAAAAGTGTCCCTCCAGGAAGTTCATCGACGATGAACTGGCGGATGTCGTTGGGGTCGATCAGTTGGCGTGCAGTGCCAGGACGTTGGGCAACGAGTGCCTTCGCACACTTCAGTGCGTAGTCGATGTTCCCCGCAGAGACTTCGACAATGACCCTGGTCGCTTCCGGCCATAGTGTCGGTACGTTCTTCTGCAAGAGCTCAGTGAGCGGAGCGTCCTCGAAAGCCGTGATTTGGAGCGTCGCCGCTCGGGCTGCACGCTGAGACGGTTCGCTAACGGTGACGAGTCGGATCTTCGTACCTGTCTGGAGCATCGCGGCAAAGATGTCATGACGCTTTGCATCGCACTCATCGATGATGATTACCGCTGAGCGCCCCTGCGTCTGAAGTTGACTCAAGACGGCCGGAGTGAACTGGTCTTCGCTCGGCACATAGATCACAAGGCCCTGATTGGGCTGGCCTCGGAGCGCCTCCATGACCAGTCGGGTCTTTCCGAGTCCGCTCACGCCCTCGACATGCACGCCAGACTCGTCCCCAGACTGTATGGCTTCCTGCAAACTCTCGATTTGTTTATCGCGTGCCTCAGACGCAACCCAAGTCGTTTTATGACTGACTGAGGCCGACCACTCATCGAAGGTCTGCCCGATAATGCCGATACCGCGAATCAAAGGACTGATCGCAACCGCTGGGTACACCTCCGCCCATCGAGCAAGGTGATCAGCGTTCAACACCTCGATAGTGCCAGCGTCGACCGTAATACCGACAGAACGCGCGGCATCTTCCAGGGCTGCCTTCCGTTTGGCGATCTTTGCAGGGGTCAGTGACCGGCCCAGAGCTAACCGGTAGGAGCCGCCATTCTTGAGAACTTCTAGGGCTGCGGTCGCGCCAAGAAGCTCTGTCTTACATGCGGCTGGCGCGAGATCGCCAGCCTTGAACTGCCATGCTGATTGTCCAAGAGGAACCCAGACAGTAGCGAGATCAGAGTCCAGTCCTGCATCGACACCCCCGTCGGGTGCGTTCGTACGGTATGTCTGAGTGAGGGCGGTTCCGGCAAGCCCGGCACTCGCCAACTCAGCTTCGAGCAGACGTCCTACTAGATCCGCGAAGGGCGAGCCCTCGAGCCCTTCGACCTGCTGCGGGTCAACGGAAAATGGCCCCTTGTCAGGCACTTTCCGACACCTCTGCAATATATACCGTAGTAGTCATATATGCCCCTGATTATGAAGACCCTGCCACCCCTAGTCAAGACACTATCGTCGCCGTCGTTCCTGCCGAGCCTCTATACGGCGCGCCCTCTTCAGAAGCTTGCCGTCAACGTCTTCCTTCACGAGCTGCATTAGCGCCTTCGTGAGGTAGTACTCGTCAATCTTGGGACGGGAGACGGTATCAAGCCGGATGGTGCGCGGCTTGCCGGCGACCTTGAAGGTGTGCGTCCGCGCCGCACGGTGGCGCTCGATCATGAGGTTCGGCCGATCCTCCAGACTGGCGCGTAGTGCTTCGAAAGCCCGGCCAGCGGAGTGAGGGAGTGATGGGAAGGTCTTCGTCATGGCCATCCGGTGGGCGACGGCATCCTCGTCTGTCATGTAGACCGTTGGAGCGTAGAAGTCGTGGAGCTCACGCTGCGCGTAGCCAGGTAGTGCGGCGTAGGAGTGCCCGTCATCCTGGTCCCAGAGCCTGGTGAGGAAGTGGCGGATCGTGAGGTAGTCGCGGTTGGTGAGTCTCGGCATAGGGACTGCTCACTATGAGCTACTCCCCCGAGATTGCAAGCATGAGCAGGCTCGTCGTCGCCATCACCGGGCGAGCGATCGTTGTAACCAAAACACGGGGTATCGGTACATCTGACAGGGGTGATGGTTCGAGCAAGAACGTGTACCGATACCCACTTTTCCGGGACGGCTCGAACCATTGCAAAATCGCACAAAAACAGAGGTCAGACGGCAAAAACGGCAAACACGGTCAGAAACGCGATGTACCGATGCATAAGCAAAATAACCCCTGGTGAGGGGTTATTTTTCATCATTTCGCTTATGCTTGGCTGACGTAAGAGACCTCTGTTCGAACCATTGGGATTGGCCGTTCACCCCTATAGAAATGCGGAATCTCGCGATTCTCGGTAACAGGGGTGACGGTTCGAGCCACGCCAAGTCGTATCAACCGCACGAGCTCTCACAACGACTCGGCGCCCAGAAGGTCAAGCGTCTAGTCGATCGCGCACAGGGCGGCGAGAGTGTGCGGTCACTCGCCCGGGAGCTTGGTGTGGCGAACTCCGCACTGACGCGCATGCTGCGGGAAGAAGGCGTTCCCATTAGCAAGCGGAGGGTGGGCGAGAATGAGGCTGTGGCGATGAAGCGGGAGTACGAAACCGGAGCGACGATGGCCGAGCTTGAGCAGAAGTACGGACTCTCACACGGGGCTGTATCCCGAGCGCTGCACCGAGCGGGAGTGGAGATGCGGGCAAGTGCACCCCGGCAGAAGCTAGTTTGAGCGCTGCTTGTGTTCACGTCGTTGGCGCATCTTGATTGCACGCTTTAACAGTTTGCAGTCGACGTCTTCGCGAACAACCCGCAGCAGCGCGCGACTCAGGAAGAAGGTGTCGACCTTCGGACGACGCAGCGAGGAGACACGCATCGTTCTGAGCTTCCCGCCGACCTTGAAGCTCCGAGTTGACTCCTCGCGGTATCGATCAACCATCAGGTTCGGCCGATCCTCAAGGCTTGCCCGCAGCGCCTCAAACGCACGACCTGCCGAGTGAGGCAGGGAAGGGAACGTCTTCGTCATCGCAGATCGGTGTGCAACCGCCTCCCGATCGGTCAGACGCAACGAACCGATTTCGAACATTCGATAAACGCCAAGCGCTGCGTCGAGTCGCTTCTCGATCGCATCTTCGTGGCTCTTAGCGCCGTCGAACTGAGTGGGCGACGGGGTGAAGTAGCTCGTCAACTCTGACAGCCAGGAATTCACGGTCGTCATGCCCATCGTCCTCCCCATGAGACGGGGACACTCAGAATAGTCGCCAGAAGCTGGCGCCCCGCGTTCCCACTCCGTAGTCGACCGGCATATTCCATTTCCCCCAATTGTAACATCGCAATCGAATATCTCTTCGACATTTACATGCTGGGCGGGCAAGGTCATATTGAATAGCAGATGAGCAACAGCCCGAAACGACACCACCACCTTCCACAAGCGATCCAGCGCAACTTCCTGCAGAAGGGCGAGCAGAAGCTCTGGTGGTACTCCCGCGAGATGAACGGCTACGAGGAGCGAACGCTGCGCTCCATCGCACACGCGAAACACACCTACACGCTCTCGGCAGTCCAAGGCGAGGAACGCTACGCACAGGAACACGCCTTCTCCAAGGTTTAGGACAAAGCTGCGCCGGCACTGCGAAAGCTCGAGCGCGAAGAGGAGATCACGCATTCCGAGAAGAATGCGATCTCAGACGCTTTCCCCATGTAGTGCGTTTCGGTGCAGCCGACTGGGTAGGCCCGCGAGTCCTGTTCTGCGACTGCCAATCTGGTCAGCGGCGAGGGCAATGCACCTACGCAAGAATAGGGAAATGCCGCGCCCCGCCTCCGCCCCCGTCCGACTCGAACCGACTGCTACTGCAATGAAGCCGGTTGTTGGAGATGGCGGTCTCGACGCACGTGCCGCAATGCAGGCCATCATCACCTGGGCGTCGTCAATGACCCGCCGGGAGGATCTACTAGCTCGTAGCGACTTCCCGCTGCCTGGCGACATGCTCGCCTTCCTGGTCGTGAACCAACTTGCGTACCGCGGCGCATCCCGGCCGACCGAGTTGGCAGATGCGGTACACACCGGCCGGTCCAACCTGAGCAAGGTTGTGCGCCGCCTCGAAGAGGCTGGGCTTGTTGGTCGCGTTGCCAACCCCGCTGATGGGCGCGAGACGATGATCGGCATGACTTCGGCCGGTCGCGAGGTAGCCGCACGTATCGTTGCAACAAGCGATAACAATCTTGCTGACGCAGTTGCCGATTGGCCCCAATCGGATCGATCTCTCTTTGAAGAGCTTCTCGTTCGCCTGGTGCGCTCGCTTGATGACAGCGTAGGTGGCGAGATCCGCAGAGTCGCTGGTGGCACATGGACTGACAGCGCGTCACCCTGGGACCCAAAACGCACACAGCCGACTGAAGACTGACCGTGCCGTGATTGTCTATGCGACAATCAATCCACACTCCTGCATCTCAGAACAGAGGCGACTCGATGGAGAGCACTTCGGCAACCGCGACTGCGGAGATCTCGACCGGGTCGCTGCGCGGCACACGCGACGGGGGCATCGAGCGGTATCTCGGCATCCCCTACGCCGAGCCCCCGTTCGGCGAGCGCCGGTTCGCCGCGCCCGAGCCGG
>CEQU01065938.1_pt1 | contig 28607 bp, 13 predicted proteins | sample 531031 | NCBI WGS metagenome assembly CEQU01 (sample SAMEA2621216, study PRJEB7988) | marine metagenome | isolation source: saline water (ENVO:00002010), including
CAGGCTCTTTTCGATTCAACAACAGTTAATCCGAACATAGCCTAGAATTTAAAAACAAGGTACCCATAATATGAGGTTCAAAATTTGCTCTGATCATATCTAATAGGCATTGAATAAACTCTGATGGCCGTTCAAATTGTGAACTCAGCTCGAACGGAAAGTTGACCTCTTCCTCGTCGGGAGAGGGCGTGTACTCAGCTGAGATTGTAAGAAGCTCCGCAACACTTTCCATGACGTTTTTAATTGCTTCACTCAATTTATCTGAACGGATCTGTTTCATGGTTACTTTTTTTACTCGCTACAACGCGAGTAACTCTCCAAGCCATTTCTTACGGATGACAAAAATATCGGCAGAACAAAAATTATAGGGTCTGGAGTCGCTAGGTTTTCTTGAACTGTCAATCGTCAACTCACTAAGTGGAATGATGCGCTTTTCCTGATCGGAGTCGAACATATGCAGACCTTTTTCTGAAACCTTTCTTACTACAGACCAATGTCCTCCCGCCTGATGGTCATACCCAACAATGCAAATACACTCTTTGCCATTATCAGCTTGAGATATTTGATCTATTACTTGTTTACGAGTTCTTGGAGTATCTTTTAGCCAGTAGGGGATAGTAAATTCGATTTCGTATAGCTCTAGCGTTTTGTCATCGTACATTTGGTATTCATTATTCAGGTACTCAACGACTCGGCTTAATGTATTCTTAATTGTTCCTCGGTAGGTACCATCAATAAAATTCTTATGATTACCGTCTTGTAGAAAGGCATCAAAAACTTGAGTAAATAATTCTCTTTGATCAAGGCTATGCTCTAACGCGTGAAGTGCGTTGACTATGGCATAGAAACCGCATGCTCCGTTTAAATCACCTTGTTTTGCTGGTTTTATCCTTTTGATACTCATGTGAACGCTATCCTTCAATTAATTTTTGATGTAAGCAGCTTAAAATAAACTCTTCTGCTGAGACTCTAAGTCATCTTGGGCCTGTTCCTTCGCCAATGCGAAGACTTTCTCGAGTGTTTTTATTCCTACTCCCTGCACTCTTGCTAGTTGGTTGAGCTGATGGATGTCAGGTCTATCTATAGCGATAACTAGTTTCCTGACATAGTCAATGCGAATGCCAGTTTGTTGAGCAACATCTGCCGGATCGCGGGCTAACAACCAATTTTTAGTTCCTGAATAGATATCATCTAGCGCGGCAGGATCGTATTCGTAAATTTCGATATCAATATCTAATGGTGATAAATACTGGGATAAAATGTCTAAGCTTGTTGAATGGGCAATACCACCACGATCAGCCCCGAGCATGGGAAATGCGATAGAGGTGATCTCTTTGGCCCGGTATGTCTGAACAAACTTTTGCAGTCCAGCGTGTAAATAAGCTTCCTCCGAAGGCGCTTTCCAATGCTTTTTAGTCGGGAAATTAAGGATCCATCTATTTGGACTTTTGTAGAGCCAGAGTAAACCAATATCAATTTTTTGCTGTTCACACAAAGCCACATACTTTGAATACATAGTGGGATATCGCAGGCGGCATTCCAGCGCGATACCGGCCCCCATTACACCGACGCAGTTAACCGTGTTGACCAGTGTTTGGCATTGGGTAGTGAATATATTTCCTTTAATGATCTTTAAGGCCATTTTCATCCAAAAAACAGTTGCGGTGAGTAAAGGACATTTCTTACGCCAGATTGTTCGAGCACGTTTACAGTATCAAAAGAGTTACAATGGATCTTAGTGATATGTCTTGCCCCGATGCTGGGGTACACGAGCACTTCAGCACAACGTTTTCGCTTGCCGTCAGCAAAATCACTCCAAAATTCCGCTTTTAAAACATCCCAAGGCAAATTTTTCAGGTCCTCAGGGTGAGAATAAAATTTAGTGTCGCGCGATGCTGCGTTACCATCAGTAAACAGTACGTCATGATAGTCGAGTGATTCTAACGATATTTCGAGCAAACATAGAGAGTGAGAACTACTTTTTAATCGATATAACATCGGGTTTTGGATCGTAATGTATGTTGGGGTGTAAGCATGAATCTCTCGGTTGAAAATAGGGTCTTTACCTGACCGTCTTTTTTGAACGTCCGGATCTGATATATCAACACGATTCATGGGAGTAGCTCTTAGGTGGCTAACAATGCCTCTTTGACTAATCGACAGCACATTATTTACATGAGTCATATGCCACAAAGAATGAATATCATAAGAACGAAGAGTAGAGACTAACGTTGATTCGTAGGTTCTTTTTCCATTTATGGTCTTAACTTTGACTGGGACTGGTGAAGGCTTTAACGTTGGAAGAGTTGAAGACGGACGAATAGTGGTAGTCTTCGTCGTATCGCTTGTTACTGATGTGGAAGGTCGATCTCTGGTAACGCGGTTAGATAACTTGTTATCAGATCTAATTGTGGGCTTTGTTTGTGTAGGAGTTCTTTCAGTTAACGTTGGGGTAATTGAAGGACGACTATTGACCCTATTTCGTGGGCGTTCGACTTTTTTGTGTCCTTGATGTTGAGAGTCAACGATGGTGACGATGAACCATAATATGCCGATGATAATTAACCAACTCACTACCTAAAATGTCCTTATAAAGTTAGTCGATGCAACGATTTGTTGCGCTTGCATTGCCAATTGAGCTTTACGTAATTAATTGATACTAATTTGATTTTTTGCTAGCGCTGGGCGTTGTGAAGTCAATTTGTTACTATTTACGCTCGAAAAGTTTATCACTTTTACTTGAACTCTCGCCTTATAGAATTATTGTCATTTAACACGTGAAATTTTAAGTTTACCTAAATATGCATTTTAACTTATTTCACTATCAGTCCTTATATCTTAGTATAGGCGTGTCCCGTGTGCATCAAAAAATAAAAAATTAATATGGGTTATTCAATAGCTTATTCTTAAGCATAGCAATGACAAGCGACACGGCAGCAATATCAAAATCCATGATGTAGTTAAAAAGGAATTGTATGGAATTTATGAACCTAGAAAACGAACAGGCGTTGAGCCTAGCTTCGTCGTTAACAGTGGCAATTTGCTTTACTCTATCGGTGGTTTTTATTATCGCCCTTTGGGGACCGAAAAAATGGAAATCCGCTGAGTTTATCTCCTACACCCCCGCGCTCCTCACATCTCTTGGTATTTTCGGCACCTTTGCTGGCATCGTAGTTGGCTTGATGGCTTTTGATGTAAATAATATCGACGGTAGTATTCAAGGGTTGCTAAGTGGCCTTAAAACCGCTTTTTTTACCAGCTTGGTGGGGATATTACTGTCGATTTCTTTCAAAGTGCTCCAGTCATTTGGCGTTGGAAAAGAACATGATGTCGAAGAAGCGAGTTTTGCTACCCCGGAAGCTATTCTAGGCGCTATTAATCAGCAAAGAACTTCGCTTGAATCTTTGGTCAGCGCTATCGGAGGAGATAGTGACGGCTCTATTCTGAGTCAAATGAAATTGCTGAGGGGCGATTTGAACGATAATCAAAAACTATCATTAAAAACGCAACAAGAAGCGGCAGAAAACCTTACCAAAATATCAGAACAATTGGTGGCTCAAAAAGAAGCTTTCGCGACATTTACTGACAAGCTCTGGATCAAAATGCAAGACTTCGCTGACATGTTATCCAAATCAGCAACTGAAACGGTCATTGAAGCGCTTAAGCAAGTAATCACAGACTTTAACAACAATTTGACTGAACAGTTTGGCGAAAACTTCAAACAATTAAATGAAGCTGTTAAAGAGTTGGTCACTTGGCAGGAAAATTACAAAGTACAAATTGCCGACATGACGGAACAGTATAAGCTCGGTGTCGCGTCGATTTCAGCGACGGAAGAATCGGTTGCTAAAATCAGTACTGAGTCCAGAGTAATTCCTGAAAGTATGACTACCCTGAAAGAGGTGATGGAAGTTAACCAACATCAACTTGCTGAGCTGGAAAGGCATCTTGATGCATTTAAGGATATTAGAGACAGGGCAGTAGAAGCTGTTCCTGAAATACGTAAGCAGGTTGATGAAACTGTTAAAACGATCGCAGAATCAGTAGAGGCGGCCAGCACTCACTACAACGTACTGCTCTCAGAATCTGATAAATATATTCAAACCCATATTTCTTCATCTAATGACCTGTTGAATAGCTTTGTGTCAAATACTCGCGAAGGCATAGAAACTATTGCAGAGAAGCTCGATGAAAGTGTTAAGCATGTGCAACAAAGCATAACGCAAACCTCAGATGAATTTAGGGATAATATTGAGCGAGCTAATGGAGGTCTACAGAATTCCAGCAACCGTCTAGAGGAAGGTACAGAAGCTATAAGGCTACAATTACAGGATACCGTAGAAGATCTTAACCAGCATGTCCGCTCTATGATAAACGGATTAGTAGACGATTCAAAAGCGTTATCATCAACGCTAGTTGATGCTAACAAAGCACTCGTTACTGAAACTTCATCTGTCAGAGACTCTGTTACTCAGGGGATTGAGGCAATGCAAAAACGTTTAGAAGCGTCACTGGAAGATGCGACTGCATCGCAAACCCAGCATATGCAAAGAATGTTCAGCAATCTTGATGCAGGGTTAAAAGAGCAAGTTGGTAAAACAGGCGAAGCGGTTCAAGATCAGTTAAATCTAATCGACCAATCCATGCAGCGTGAGCTTAACTCTGTTATGAATACCATGGGTAAAAACCTTGGTCAGATTGCTAACCAATTCGTCAAAGATTATTCATACCTCACCGAGCAAATGAGCCTTGTCGTTAAGAAGGCGAGTTAACTATGGCGAATATGGACTCGATATTGGGAAAGCCTAAAGAAAAAGAGGATGGCGAACATTGGTTAACCGTATCAGATTTGATGGCAGGTCTGATGATGGTTTTTCTGTTTATAGCGATAGCGTTCATGCGACACGTGTCTATTGAACGCGATAAGATTAAAGATGTAGCCGTTGCTTACCAACAGAATCAGGTGGCCATCTTTGATGCACTGAATACAGAATTTAAGAATGACTTAGAGCAGTGGAAAGCATCGATTGATGAGGAAACACTGTCATTTCAATTCAATTCTCCAGAAGTTTTATTTGCTACAGGTGAAAGTACCTTAAAGCCTGAATTTGAAGCTATTCTGGCGAACTTTATACCAAGGTATTTAAAGGTACTTGAAGCTTACAAAGAAAGTATTGATGAAGTTAGAATTGAAGGACACACCTCGTCTGAATGGGGAAGCGAAACTCATCCGGATGATGCTTACTTTTTTAATATGTCTTTATCTCAAAATCGTACCAGATCTGTTTTAAATTTTACCTATTTCCTTTCCAATTTAGCGTCTGATCAAAAAGTGTGGATCAAGTCTTCCTTCGCTGCTGTTGGGCTCGCATCGTCGCGGTTGAAGTTGAATAGTGACGGTTCAGAAAATAAAGAGAAGTCGCGCCGGGTTTCATTTAGAGTAATTACTAATGCAGATATTCAAATTCGTAAAATAGTCGAAGGGCTATAATAAAATATGAAGTTGAATATAGATTTTTCATTGCTTGAGCAAGCGGTTCAAACCATGGGGGCTGAACAAATTCAGTTCGAAATTACTAGTGATGTTACGCCTATTGAACCTTTAGATATTCAGCTCAATAGGGGATTTGAGGTCAACTTCGAAGATATCGAGTTCGACACTGGTCTAGCAAGCTACCAAGGTCGACAAGTATTGTTATATATAAAAGACCACAGTTATAACAATGGTATATATGCTGCTTTGAAGGACGGTTCGCAAGGAAGAAAGTATCACGTGGCTGATTGCCAGAAATTAGATGAAATGCGCAAAAAAGGAAAATTAGAACGGTATGTTGTTACGAATAGGTTGGATGGAATTTTTGAAATATCAGGAACGGACAATAGGACTCAGGAATATATTGAAGGTGAGACAGAATTAGACGTCTGCCAGTTTTGTTTAGAGGCAATAAATTATAAAAAGTTTTCATCCTTAAAACGCGGTACACCAAGAAAAGAGTTTGTCAAAAGATTCAAAATGGCAGATTTCTTTGAGACTTACAGTTCTTTCTTTAAATACATGCCAACCGGTGTTGCAGGAAACAGTGATAATCAGTATTCCGAAGATTGGGACGAAATATCGAGGCGTATCCGAGAAAAGCATCACTACCAATGCCAGCAGTGTGGTTTAGATTTAAATACTCACAAACGGTTACTTCACGTACATCACATCAACGGGATTAAATCCGACAATTCCAGTAGTAACCTCACTCCGCTATGTTGTGACTGTCACCGCAAACAACCAGATCATCAACATATTAATGTCCGACATGAAGATACCAAGTTAATCGCCCAGTTAAGAAATGAACAAGGTCTCAACATCAGAGAAAGCTGGAAGGACATCTATGATTTAGCTGACCCGGGTATGCATGGTGTAATTGACTTACTTGAAAAATACCACGTCTCATTACCGGAAGTAGGTGAAGAGATTCAAAATGAAAATAATGAAGTGATTGCCGAACTTGAGCTAGCATGGCCTCTGAGAAAAATAGGCGTAGCAGTTAGTAAAGAAGATGCTATAGCGGCTTACAAGCTAGGTTGGAAAGTCTACAGCATGCGTTTAGCCATAAGAGACATCGAGCAATTAGTCAGTAGCCTGAGATAACGAAATGAATTCACGAGCACAACAAGATAAATACAAAAATTATACGCCGGGAATGCGCATAGTCGTAAGAGATGCTGAATGGGTTGTCAGAAAGTCAGATCCTACCGCTGATGGTGGCTATTTGATTGAGTGCGAAGGAATCTCTGAGCTTGTTCGTGGCAAAGAAGGGCGTTTCCTGACAAGTATTGAAAATGACAAAGAATATTCAAATTCTCAAATTCAGATATTGGATCCAGCCACCACAAAACTGATTGAAGATAAGTCGCCAAATTATAAAGATAGCCTTCTTTACATCGAAGCCATGCTTCGTCAACGTGTGCCAACGGATGAACATGTTCATTTTGGCCATAAGGCGGCCATGGATACTTTGCCTTTCCAGTTGGACCCGACCATTACGTCGTTAAAACAACCTCGCCAACGAATATTGATTGCGGATGCCGTGGGGCTCGGTAAGACGCTAGAAGCTGGCATTTTAATGTCTGAGCTAATCCGGCGAGGTAAAGGCAAGCGGATCCTCGTGTTAGCCGTTAAATCCATGCTGTCACAGTTTCAAAAAGAAATGTGGAGTCGCTTCTCTATTCCACTTACGCGTCTTGATTCTGCGGGATTACAGCAGGTAAGAAATAAGATCCCTACAAATCATAATCCCTTCCACTTCTACGATAAGTCGATTATTTCAATCGATACGCTAAAACAGGATGTGGAGTATCGGCATTACTTAGAACAAGCCTACTGGGATATCATTGTTATCGACGAAGCCCATAACGTGGCACAACGGGGCTCTAATTCGCAGCGAAGTCGTTTAGCTAAATTATTGTCTCAGCGCTCAGATACCCTGATTATGCTGTCAGCTACCCCCCATGATGGCAAGCCGGAAAGTTTTGCCAGTTTAATGAATATGCTAGATGCAACGGCTATCGCTAACGAGAAAGAGTATCAACACGACGACTTTAGCGACAAAGGCCTAGTTATTCGGCGTTTCAAAAAGGATGTTAAAGACCAGATTGCCAAAGACTTCCCTGAACGAGATATTCAAACTGTAAAGGCAAAAGCTAGTGCCGTTGAAGAAGACGTATACCGAGAACTTACAGAATTAAATTTAAGTACGCTTGATAAGGGGCGTAGAGCGAGTCAACTTCTTCGCGTAACAATAGAAAAAACACTGTTCTCAAGCCCAATGGCGTGCTTGTCTACTGTTAGCAATAGGATTAAAAAGTTAGAGGCAAAACAAGATCCTGAGTTCGAAGATGACTTAACCTCACTTAAATCTTTTGCACAGGCATTGGAACGTGTTTCAGCGGAACATTTCAGCAAATACCAGCAGTTACTTACACTCATTAGCAACAAGAAAGCAGGGTTCGGCTGGAAGCCAAATAAAAAAGATGATCGCATCGTCATTTTTACCGAAAGTATCCCAACGCTTGATTTTTTACATCAACAACTGCAAGTTGATCTTGGTCTCAAACCTGAGCAGATTGGTTGCTTGAAAGGGCAGGAAATGTCGGATGCAGAGCTCATGCAAACTGTTGAGGAGTTTGGTAAAGAACAATCTAAATTACGCTTATTGGTGTGTTCGGATGTTGCATCTGAAGGGATAAACTTGCATTACCTCAGTCATAAGATGATTCACTTCGATATCCCTTGGTCGCTTATGGTATTCCAACAGCGAAATGGGCGTATAGACCGTTACGGGCAAACTCAGCAACCGCTTATTCGATACCTAGTTACTACCAGTGAAAACGAAAATATCCGGGGAGATAGCCGAACCAGTGAAGTGCTTATTCAAAAAGACGAACAGGCACAAAAGAATATCGGTGACCCTTCTGAATTTACAGGACGGTTTGATCAAGAGTCTGAAGAAGAAGCTGTCGCTGAGGCACTAGTAGAAAGCTTTACCTCTGGTGAAGATATTTTAGCGGATATTTTGGGTGACTTTGATGATGACAGCACCAAGAAAGCCGGTCCCATGGACGCTTTCTTGCCAGACGATGTTCACGTTTCAGATTCAACTGTTGAAACACGAGAACTATTCTCACTGTTTAGTTCAGATATCCAGTTTGCCGAACAAGCGCTCGAGTACATTAAGCGCAACGGGCAAAGAATAGATTTCAGTAAAAAAGACGCAAGCACGTTAGCCCTCACGGTAAATAATGAACTGGAGCAGCGGTTAAAACAGTTACCGCCAGAAGTCTATCCACAAGATGAACAATTCATCTTGACCAACAGCATTGAGCAAATGTCGCATGAAATTGCGGCGGCTCGTGGGCAACAGCACGCTTGGCCTCGCAAAAATTACCTGTGGCAGTTGCACCCAGTAATGGAATGGTTGAATGATAAGGTACTATCGGCCTTTGGCCGCCATCATGCACCTCTCATTCGCATTCCCCACAAACTGGATGCGGATAAAACCGCTTTTGTGTTAAATGCCATCTATCCCAATAGAAAAAGCCATCCGCTAATCAACGATTGGGTGGTTGTGAATTACGTCGATGGCCGCTTCGACACCTTTGTTGCGTTTGAGCAATTTGCTCAGGCCATTGAACTAAACGAAAGCAAGCTATCAAACCCGGCGAAGGTTGATAATACCGGCGACCACCAAAATCTGCTAAAAGACGCGATTAATAAGGCGTCTGAGTATTTTCAAGTTATCCGAAAAGAAAAGGAAAGCCTGATAGATGCTAAGTTGCAAGCACAGGTGGATGCACTCGAAGCATTAAAAGCGAAACGAGTGAAACAACTAGCCTTTGATTTTGAGCAGGCTGGTGGTATCCAGCAGATTGTTGAAGATAAAAAACTCAAAGAGCAGCACAGAATAGAAAAACTGTTCGACGATTATATTCAATGGATAGAAGACACCATGACGACAGAAAAGACCCCTTACATTCAGTTAATAGCAGTATTTACAGGAAGTGAGGCGTAATCATGGCAAGCCTAGTTGGTATTTATAACGAGAACGACTTTTACTCACATCATTACCTGACGTCAGTATTTGAATCTGATATTCGAGGGGTAATGGATGAATGGGCATGTAAAGAATCTGATGCTCGCGAATTTGAGAAAAAAGAACGGGCACTAGGTAGAGAGCCTGAAAGAGGTTTTCGCGCACCTTACTCAGTACTCGCAACTTATGCAGGAAGTTTTTTTAAGCAATTAAACGAGCATGGCCGAGAGAAAGAAGTCCCTAAGCGTTTACAACAGCAGCGTAAAAGATGGTCTTCGATATTAGCGCCGCTAGGCTATCAACTAAAAGCCTCCGTAGTAGAGCTCGACTCTGGCCTGCAATTGCCTGTACTTGCCCAATACAATCATAATGACCAGCCCTTTATATGGGTTGTTGAAGCCCACGATAAATTTGATGACGACAGTCAGGATCCGTTATCACTGCCCTTGCTTCAACAGCAACTGGATAAATCTGTGCAGGCAGATTCAGAATTGCTCAAAAAGCACGCCCCATTATTAAAACTTCACTGGCAAGAGATCATCTCGAAACATGTGTTAACTGACGAAGCGCCTCCTAGATGGATTTTGTTGTTGGGGAACCGTCAGGCGCTGCTTATCGACAGAACAAAATGGGCGCAAAACAGGCTGCTTCGTTTCGATTTTGAAGAGATTCTGGGCCGCAAAGAAACCGAGACCTTAAAAGCTTGTGCGGCGCTGCTGCACAAAGACTCAGTGATGCCTGAATCTGGTCAGCCATTGCTGGATAACTTAGACGAAAATAGCCACAAGCATGCCTTTTCAGTATCTGAAGATTTAAAGTATGCGCTTCGTGAGTCAATTGAGTTACTCGGTAATGAAGCGACTCAGTATTTAATAAAACAAGGTAAAGCAAACTATACCGGTAACAATGCCATAAAACCGGAAGAGCTAAGCCGTGAATGCCTCCGGTATATGTATCGCTTGTTATTCTTGTTTTACATTGAAGCAAGGCCTGAACTTGAGTATGCGCCGCTTGATTCGATGACTTATCTCAAAGGCTATAGCCTCGAGAACTTAAGAGACTTGGAGTTAATTCCTTTATACAGTGAAGCGGATAAACAAGGGCGCTATATTCATGACAGTCTTAATTTGCTTTTTAGACTGATTCACAAAGGGTATAAATCGAAAGCCGATTTAACGACCGAAAAGCTGGATGTGTTTAGTGTTACGCAACTGGATAGCCACTTGTTTGATCCTAAACGTACGCCGACCTTAAATAAGGTAGTCTTTACCAATCAAACTATGCAGCGCATTTTGAACTTGATGTCTCTGAGCAAAGAGAAGTCAGGTAAAAAGCGTCGTGGTCGTATTTCCTATGCACAACTTGGTATCAACCAATTAGGCGCCGTATATGAGGCTCTGTTGTCGTATAGAGGTTTCTTTGCCCAAGAAACCCTTTACGAAGTGAAAAAGAAAGGCGATACCTACAGCGAGCTAGAAACAGGTTATTTTGTCTCGGCAGAGCAGTTTGGTGAGTACGACGAAGAAGAAAAAGTTACCTACACCGTTTACGAAGGTGGCGAGAAAAAAACGCGCTATAAAAAGTTTGAAAAAGGGACTTTCATTTACCGCATGGCAGGGCGAGACAGAGAAAAGTCAGCCTCGTATTACACGCCTGAAGTGTTAACCAAGTCATTGGTTAAATATGCCTTAAAAGAGCTGTTTAAAGAAAAAATTGAGCCACTAAAAACATCAGCGGAAAAAGCCGATGCGATTATAAGGCTCACTGTCTGTGAGCCCGCAATGGGAAGCGCTGCCTTCTTAAACGAAGCCATTAACCAGCTTTCAGAACACTATCTTTACTACAAACAACAAGCTGAAAATAAACGAATCCCTCAAGATGAATACACTCGCGAACTACAGCGAGTGAAAATGTATATTGCTGATAACAATGTGTTCGGGGTGGACTTAAACCCTGTAGCCGTTGAGCTCGCTGAAGTCTCGCTATGGCTAAACGCCATTAGTTCTGAAGCTTTTGTGCCATGGTTTGGATACCAGTTATTTAACGGTAACTCACTAATTGGCGCCAGAAGGCAAGTATTCCCTGCTCATCAGCTAACTTATAAAAATCAGAAATCCCCAAGTTGGCTAAATCAGGCACCAATTAGAATTGAGCCCGGAAAAAAACGAGAAAGTCATCAGGTCTATCATTTCCTTCTGGGTGATAACGGCATGGCTAATTACACAGACAAAGTGGTTAAAGGGTTAAAGCCACAAGAGATAAAAACAATTAACGACTGGCGCAAAGAGTTTAATAAGCCGTGGAGTGACGAGGACAAATCAACCCTGCAACGCATCAGTCAAAAAATTGATGCGTTGTGGAATGAGCATACAAAAAGCCGGGCACTGCAAAGGAAGCTAACCACAGACGAATTACCTATGTGGCCTAACAAGGCAGACGCAATGGCCATAACCAACATGGAAACCAAAGATAAAATGTTGGAAAAAGCCATGACCGATGGTGCTAGCAGTTATCAGCGTTTGAAAATGGTGATGGATTACTGGTGTGCACTGTGGTTTTGGCCAATTGAGTTAGCGGATGAGTTGCCAGAGCGTTTTGAATACCTGTCCGACATCGAGACATTGCTCGATGGCTACGTGCAGACCCAACCCATTGAAAGTTCAGGTCCAGATAAAGCCACAAATGAATCTGGATTTATGGGGGACCTGTTTGCGCATTCAGAAGTTGCAGAACAAACCCCAGAGTATCGCTCGTTGCTTACCACTAAAGGCACTTTGAATAAAAAAGTCATTTTTGATGTAATGCCAAGAGCGCAAATTGCAGATTCATTGGCGGATAATTATAAGTATTTCCACTGGGAACTAGAGTTTGCCGATATTTTTGAATTGAATTCAGGTTTTGATTTGATTCTCGGTAACCCTCCTTGGCTCAAAGTTGAGTGGCAAGAAGGAGGTGTAATGGGAGACTTTGAACCCAAGTTTATTCTGAAGAAATTGTCCGCATCAAATCTGAATGCTATTCGAGCTCAGACGTTTGAGCAACATCCAAAACTTGAGAGCGCCTATCTTAGCGAATTTTCAGAATCTGAAGGTACACAAAATTATCTAAATGCGGTGGTTAATTACCCTGAACTAAAAGGCCAGCAAACCAACCTGTATAAATGTTTTTTACCGCAAGCATGGACTATCACCAATACTGAAGGGGTTGCTGGTTTCCTGCATCCAGAGGGAATTTATGATGATCCGAAAGGAGGCAGTTTCAGACAGAACCTTTACCCCAGACTTAGAGCGCACTTTCAGTTTCACAACGAAATGTCACTTTTCGCAGAAGTACATCATGCGACAATGTATAGCGTTAATGTTTATGGTCCTATTAAGGAAAATGTATCATTTACGAATATAGCTAACTTATTCATACCGAAAACAATTGATGAGATATTCAGCAAAGATAAAGCAGGGCCTGTACCGGGGTTAAAAGATATCGTCATAACACCGGATGGGAAAGTTAGTAGTAAATGGGGAACAACAGCACACGCTAGCCGCGCAATTTCAATTGGTCAAGATAATCTTGCACTATTTGCGAAGCTATATGATGTAGAAGGAACCCCAGCAAGAGCTGCAAGGTTACCCGCACTTCATTCAGAACAGTTGGTTTCTGTTCTTGAGAAATTTGCAGCACAGCCAAAGCGCTTAGGTGATTTACAGGAGGACTTTATTTCGCTTGAGATGTGGCATGAAACGAATGCACAAAAAGAAGAAACTATTACCCGGGACACAAAATTTCCACAAGAAACTAAGCAATGGGTTTTGTCAGGGCCTCACTTCTTTGTCGGTACCCCATTTTACAAAACTCCTCGTTACCCATGTAAATTAAGTAGCGATTATGATGTTGTCGAACTAGAAAGTATTCCCGATGACTATTTGCCACGCACAAATTATGTTCCAGCATGTGATGACGATGAATATTTAAAGCGAACGCCTCGTGTGCCTTGGGTAGATGAAGCTGATTTAAAAAGATGGCAGGATAATGGGGCCAACCTTTTGGAAAAGCCAAAGCCGCGGCCAGTGACCGATTATTACAGGTTCGTAAATCGGGAAATGATTGGGCCATCTTCAGAACGAACAATGATTTCGACTATTATTCCTAAGGGAGTGGCACATATAAACACTTGTTTGAGCACAACCTTCAAAAAATCGGAAGATATGCTCAGCTATTTTGGGATGTGCCTTTCAGTTCCTGTTGATTACCGAGTTAAGAGTACCGGTATGGGACATGCCAACACTACATTAATTAATCAATTACCAGTACTAAATGATGATAAGTACCGTGGACATATTCACATTCGAGCGCTTTTACTTGTTTGTCTATCTTCATCATTCGCAGAGTTATGGGAGTCATGCTTTTCAGAAAAATTCCAAGAAATGGTGTGGGCGAAGAAAGATAGTCGGTTGTCTGATAGCATTTTCCATAAACTTACAAATGAATGGTATCGAGAGTGTTCCTTACGTACCGATTTCGCGCGGCGTCAAGCACTAGTTGAAATCGATGTTTTAGCCGCTATGGCGATTGGACTTACATTAAAAGAGCTCACCATTATTTATCGTGTTCAATTTCCGGTAATGCGGCAATACGAGGTGGATACTTGGTACGACCAAAGTGGACGGATAGTGTTTACCTCAAGTAAAGGATTGAGCGGCGTTGGACTTGACCGTAAATATAACAAGAAAAGCGCGTTTAATATTGGCATAAGAAGTGGCGTATTTGTCGAGGGAAGCGAGCAAATTACTAAACTTAAAGCTGGTACGGAAGGCAATCCATGGAATGAAGAAAACGGTCAAATAGGCTGGGAAGATATCAAAGACTTAAAATCCGGCATCGTGACCAAGACCAACTTGGACGATACTGTTCCTGAGGGCCCAGTTGAACGAACAATTGAATATCATGCTCCGTTTGACCGATGTGATCGGGAAGAAGATTATCGAGTCGTTTGGGCTGAGTTTGAGCGTCGTTTCGCAGCGAATGGAGAGGCATCATGAGTGGGCATATCACAGTTCGTCTAGCGTGGCATAATGATGGGTGGAATGGGCGCATTTGTGAGGCACCAGAAAAGAATATTCACTGTGTTGGGTGCAAGTCTTATCCGGGCGATTTAATCAGAGAAAATAGAGATCTGGCGTGGGAGAAAACGGTTGCGGGTAAACGCTTTAGTGAGCTGGAACGCATACCCGCCTGTGTATACAGCGCTAATGCGTTTGCTGAAGACGAATGCACTGCACAAGATACGCCTCCTGATTTCTATCGTGGCGAGGCAGATCCTGTTGAGTGGCCAATGCCATCTGCAACCGCATGCACGTGGCCATATGAAGCCATGTTTACCTACGATGGGGTCAAGAACCCTAGTGGAACTTTCAATTATACAAATCGTTTTAACTATGCAACAGAGCATTTCTCGCAAGTAAAGCAGGGTCATAGCCTTGTATTTTACTACGCAAATTATTCCAACCCCTTTTCCACAGAGGAGCAGCAAAAGCATGTTCTGGTCGGTGTCTCTAGGGTTAAAAACATAGGCGAGCCTATTTTTTACAATAATTGTAGTGATGCGATTAAGCAAAAGTACCATAACGGCTTTGTATGGCAGCGAAACGTAGAGAGCTGCTGGCCTGAACAGGGAGTCCGATTACCTTATCATTTGTATAAAGATGACCGGGTAACTGCTGAAAAGTTTGTAGTTGTGCCTGAGCAACCGCATGTCTGTAAATATGGCTCAAAAATCGTCTCTGATGATGAAGCTTTGGGGTTAATCGAGCAGTTACTGTTTTCAGTGCGGATACTCAAAGACGAAATTAAAGACAGCAGTGAGAATTGGCAGGTAAGAATTGATTGGCTTGAATCTTTAATTGCAGAGCTCTGGCAGAGCAGAGGGGCTTACCCCGGTATGCCTGCTGTGCTGGAGAGTTTAGGACTGAATGACATCATTGACTCTTACAAAAGGGATGTAGAGCACGGTAAGGAGCAAGCATCTTACCAATCCATATGTGCATTTATAACAGGAAATGGCACAGAAATATGTGGTCAGAACTTTACCGCTGAACAGGCGAAGCAACTCAGGCGAAAAATCCAGTTAGCGACTGAGCCTGATACATTAGACTTCATGCTGAATCAACTATCTCGCGTAGCCCTTAGTTCAACTCAGGTCCAAAACATAGTTTCAGAGAGTCGGGAAAACTGGGGGATTAGTGCGAGTATTAGCGAGCTGAAAGAAAACCTCTACTTACTAGCCGAACAATATATCGGGATTGACGATAGCGATACTATCAGATGGAGTCAGGTTGACAGAGGGGCCATCCCATCACCCGAATTGTCAGCTACACCATTGTTTGACTTACAAGCAGCAGAACGTATTCGCGCGTTATTACTCGAAACAATAAAGCGAAACACTCCCCATGTCTTTGTAAAAGCTCAACATGTAATAGAACAAGCAAATCAGAGACTAGAGTTTTTACCGGAGTGGAAACGCGTTGAGATAAAGCCTAGCTATCTAAAAGTTGACCAAGAGTTTTACCAACAAGCGGTTACATACAATACACAAAATGAAGTGTTGTATTTGTATGACAAGATACTGGCAGATGATGAGCGGTTACTTCGTAAAACATTTACAGGCTTATTAAATCGGCCACAAATTACACTTCGCACACCAAGAACTAAGCGTAACTGGATTGATCAATTAAAAGATGAATCCAGTCCACTGTATACCAATGAAAAATCGAAACCAGAATATGAGAAAGCCATTTCGTATCAGGCGAATACATGTATAGACATATTTACAAAGCCAATCGCGGTACTGGCTGGTGGCGCAGGGACAGGGAAAAGTACCGTTGCAACCGCTTATATTAATGGCGTGAAGCAAGTCGAAGGTGAAGGGGCAGCAATTTGCGTGTTAGCACCAACCGGTAAAGCGGCTGACAGGATAAGGAGCGAACTCGACACCAAGGAAATAATTGGTGGCGTCGGCGTTAATACTATTCATTCGCTCCTAGCCTCCAATAGCTGGCTAAATAAAAACATGTCAATCAAACGGTCTGGCGGGCGTTCAATAACACGTTACTCAACTTTGATCATCGATGAGTGTTCTATGATTGATGTTTCATTATTTGCATCTCTGATCAGGGCAATAGACTGGGAGTACGTTACCAGAGTTTTATTTGTTGGAGACCCTGCTCAACTACCACCTATCGGTTATGGAAAGATATATGCTGATTTGGTGAGTTACTTAGCAGAGTATTATCCTAAAAATATTGCCCAGCTAGACATCAATCTCAGACAAATGATTAACACAGTAAATGGTGATGGTACCGGCATATTGGATGTCGCCGAACTGTTTATTAATAGGTCAGCAAAATTGAATATTGCCTGCCCAACAGCAGTAAAAGAAGAAAAGCTCAAGCGTGATGAATTAATAGCTAAGTTACAGGACGGTGGTGATATAGATAAGGACTTGAGAGTTCACTACTGGAATGATACAAACCCGGTTAGTCAGTTTTTAATTGAGTCTGTCGCCACTGACTTTAAACAAGGTGGGGAATCAGATCTTTCAGCTTGGCAGAGAGTCCTGAGAGACAACGTTATTGCCTTTCAAATCTTATCTCCTGTAAGAGGGGAAGAATTCGGTACGGAAGCAATCAACCTTGCTTGTCAAAAGTTTAAAGTTGGTGATTGGGCACAAAGGGGAAGTGCGGATGGGTTTCACCTTTTTGACAAAATCATTCAAGTTAGAAATAGAACAAAGTCTAATCCCATTAAAGCGTATGACTTTAAACGCAGAGCGCAAATTGAAACGCAAATTTACAATGGTGAAATTGGTACACTGTTACCGAAACCCAAAGACTTTAAACGTCTAAAGTGGAAAGAATTCGTTTTTAGAGATTTTTGCGGACAGTTTGTTGGCAAAGAAAACCTTAGTATTAATTATCATGGCCGAACATCGGACAATCCGGAGAATAATCTAGAGTTAGCTTACGCGATATCGGTACACAAGTCACAAGGGAGCGAGTTTAAGCATATTTATTTCGTTATCCCTAAAGGCTCAACAAACAGAAAGATGATGGAGCTTATCTATACTGGTATCACGCGGGCTAGCAAACATTGCACGTTATTTATCGAAGGTGATGTGTCTTCTTTGATTGAGCATGCAAGACCTGAAAAATCAGCGTTAGCAGTAATTAATAGTTCATTGTTTGATTTTAATGTCGTACCTGATGAACTGCTGAGCCCTATTGAGTGGTATGAATCGGGCAAAGTTCATAAGTCTTTAATGGGTGAATTGCTTCGCAGTAAGTCGGAAGTAATTGTCGCTGATGCACTATTCAAAAATGATCTTCAGCCATACTACGAAAAGCCTCTTAAAGGTAAAGATGGCAGTCAGTACTTACCAGATTTTACTATTACCTATCAAGGACGTACTTACTATTGGGAACACCTTGGAATGTTAGAGAAACCTGCGTATTTAGAGAAGTGGTTAAATAAAGAGCAGTGGTACAAAGACAATGGCTTTTTTGAGCAACTAATCATATCTCGAGACGTCAAGGGCGCTATTGATTCAAAAGAAATTGATAGACTAATCAAAGAAAAAATTCTCGGATTGAATTTAGATGATATTAAAAAAAGCTGGGATGAAATAATTGAATTGTCTCAAGGGAAGCCAATTCTTGAGTTTGCAGAATTAGCAAAAATTAAAGACTTACCTTTACCCGTATGGGGCTATGAGTTTTTAGTGGATCAAGCAGTAGAGGGAGAGGTTGAACTTGCTTGGCCCGATTATAAGGTAGGTGTTTATTGTATGGATGACACTACAGAGAAAACATCAAACTTAATGTCAAATGATGGTTGGACACTATTTGAAGTTGATGAGTTACCAGTATTGAAGCTGGTTAATGTCGCTTCCGCGATACTAAAATAATAAAAAATTAATGGATTAACAATGTTACCTAGTATTATTTGCCGCCAGACAGAAGAAGCAATTCGAACGTTCATGTCACATTCGTTTGAAATGAGCTCTCCGTTGTTTTCTCGCGTAGACGAATACGGTCAGTACACTAATGCAATGGAAGATTTTCTCAATCAAAAAGAAAATCTAGCTAAAGGGCCATACATTTCGATGAGTTTGCCCTTTAGAACAAGCCAGTTATCCAGAGATTACTTTAAAAATTTATATCTCCCGTTTCCGCCCTTCCAGCATCAAGCTAAAGCCTATGAGCGACTAAGTGCCGCTGAACCCAAATCTACGTTGGTTGCCACCGGAACTGGCTCGGGAAAAACAGAATGTTTTATGAATCCTGTGCTCGATTACTGTGCCTCTGAAAAAGGACAAGGAATAAAAGCAATCATCATCTACCCGATGAATGCGCTGGCGACGGATCAAGCTAAGCGATTTGCGAAGACTATATCCTCGAATGCTTCTTTAAAAAATAAAGTGACTGTTGGCCTATTCGTAGGGCAAGAAGACAGCGAGAAGACGAAGGTGATGTATGAAGACAAGGTTATCACCTGCAAAGATACGCTGAGAGAAAATCCGCCAGATATATTAATGACCAACTATAAAATGTTGGACTTTTTGTTGTTAAGGCCAAGAGATCAGGTTATTTGGAAAAACAACAAAGCGGATACATTACGCTTTTTAATTGTTGATGAACTTCATACATTCGACGGTGCTCAGGGAACCGATTTGTCATGTTTGATTAGGCGCCTAAAACACCGTTTAGATATTCCAGTAGATTATTTAACCTGCGTTGGAACCTCAGCTACAGTAGGTAATAACTATGATGAGTTAATCAATTACGCAAGCGATATATTCGACGCAAAGTTTGATATTACCTCGGTGATTTATGAAGACAGACTGTCTTCAGAAGAGTATTTGAAGGATTCGAAGTTAACATACTTTGAAACACCGGGTACTCAGGATGTACCGCATTATGCGAGTTATAGCGACACCTCAAGTTATATTAATGACGCTATCCTTGCATGGTTTAAAGATGAGAGTTTATTAATTACAGAATCTGCTCAATCTGAACTGGGTATCGAACAGCGCGTTGAACTTGGCGAACAAATACGAAAACACCGTTTTTTCCATCGCTTGCTAGATAAGTTAAATGGGGAAATAACCTCTATAGAGTCGCTTTGCCAAGACATATTCGGCTCAACGAAGGAGAATTTGCACTATCAACTTGCCTGTTTAGAGAGCTTTTGTGCACTTATTTCAACAGCTAAAAAAGCGGTAGACGAGGATGAAGATGCTGTAGCTTATCGCGTTGATAACGGCGGCCTGAAACCTGTATTACCATTACTGCAAGTAAGATATCAATTGTGGCTTAGAGAGCTTCGCCGAATGGTGGCGAGCGTATCACTTCAACCAGAGATTTCTTTCAGTGACGATCTTACCCAAGTTGGGGCTGATACAAAGTACCTACCTATTATGCATTGCCGTGACTGCCACAATACCGGGTGGGGCGGTGTGTTGGGTAATTCTGAAACCCATATAAATGACGATTTAGCTCTCTTTTATCAGCTTTACTTTGACCGACGTCCAGAAGCAAATCTTATATTTCCCGTTAAAGCGTTCGATGACAAACTTGCCAAAACTGGGCGCTACCATAAGCTCTGCGCCAACTGCTTAAATTTAAATAGCTTTGATTCTGCCCAGTCTGAGTGTTCAAGTTGCGGACATGATGTACTGGCACTGGTTTACTTACCTGACGACTCAAAACGTAAAAATTTAACCGACGGAGGCTCAACGCTTGTTGCAAAGCACGATTGCCCATTTTGCAACAGTGAGTCTGGCTTGAGTGTTTTGGGGAGTCGGGCAGCAAGCTTAATCAGTGTGTTATCACATCAGTTATTTGGTTCTTCTTTTAACGAAGATAAACAACTCATTACTTTTAGTGATTCAGTGCAGGATGCTGCGCATCGAGCGGGCTTTTTTACCGCTAGAACTTACCCGCTGCTTTTGCGAAGCCTTATAGCAAGAGCCATTGATAAGCACGATATAAAGACTATTGCTGATTTGGCTGAAGCAGTGCCTGATTTTGCTAGAAATTTATATAACAGTGATGCTGCCTTTGTGGGAACTTTTACTGCGCCGGATATGGAATGGCAGTCTCACTTTAAGGAACTCAAGGAGACAAATAAGCTACCCGCTAAAACTAATCTGCCTAAAAATGTTAAAGCACGACTTTCATGGGAAGCGATTAGTGAATTTGGCTTGAAAAGCCATTTAGGCCGCTCACTTATAAAGTCAAAGTTCGCAGCGACTAGCTTCGACAGAGATGAACTTGATCAAGTAGCTAATCAAATACATTCAACATTATTAGAAGAAATAGCGGAATTAAGTACTCTTGAGATTTCGAAAGTAGAGGCTTTTCTAATTTCATTTTTAAATCTGTTGATTATAAATGGGGCAATTGTTCATTCTAGTTTGAAAAACTACATTCTGAATGCTGGTGATACCTACGTTCACAATAAGATTGGCGAAACGTCTTACTATATGCCAAGTTGGGGACGGAGATCTCGAAAACCTCGTTTTCTATCTGTTAGAAAAGTATCAAATAGTTTTGATTACTTGGCCAAAAAGAGCCATGGAAGCTCGTTATATTTAACGGTTCTATTAAAAACGCTCTTATCTGATGATGCTGCATTTGCCACCAGTTACTCTGAGACAATTTTTACAAGAGTATTGGTTCACCTCAAGAAAGCCGGAATCCTTATTTCGTACGAAGTTAAAGGCGAGGAAGTCTACGGATTAAATCCTGATTCAATAATAATTTCCCGTGATCTCAACCGCATCGAGTGCTCTGAATGCGGGACACCTCACAATGTTGATACTGGATTGGCAGATTATTGGCTGGGCTCGCCTTGTTTAGTACCAAGTTGTAAAGGCCACTTGGAAGTTGGGACTAGGTCTGAGCGCAATTTAAGTTGGAACAATTTTGAACTGGTAAGAATTAATGGATTTGAACATACGGGCCTACTAGAGAGAGATATTAGGGAAAAAGTAGAAAACTCATTTATTAAAGGTCGAGCTGAGTGGGATATTAATTTGCTTTCTGCTACACCAACCTTAGAAATGGGTATAGATATCGGGGATCTTTCAAGCGTAGCACTTTGTTCAGTACCTCCCGCACAGTCTAACTATTTACAGCGGATAGGACGTGCTGGTAGGCGAGATGGTAATGCATTTAACGTTACGTTTAGTGAGGGCAATGCCCACGATTTATATTACTACCATGAACCGCTGGATATGATGTCAGGCGCAGTTCAACCACCGGGAGTCTTTTTAAAGGCAAATGCGGTATTAGAAAGGCAATTAACCGCATTCTGCTTCGACTCATGGGTAAAAGGCGGTGTGTCTGAGTCTGAAATTCCTTTCAGCGTTAGGGACTTATTAAATACCGTTGAAGGGAATCATACTCATTTATTCCCCTACAATTTCTTTGATTTTATCGCAAGAAACCAAGGAAATTTGCTAGAGCAGTTTATAGCGTTATTTGATTCAATGGATGCAGAACTACAGGCGTCACTTTCTGTATTCCTACGCGGCAACAATGATGATCACATGTCACTGAGCGGCCGGATTATTAATAGAATTACCCAGCTTGTGAACGACAGGAAAGGGCTCAAAAAACGAGTCGCTACAATCGATGGCGAATTAAGGAAACTAGATAAACAGCCAGTAAAGGAAGCGGATCATTCCGAAAAAGTCGAGCAGCTCAACAACGAAAGGGCTGCGATTCGCTCTTTGATTCGACAAATAAATGGAAAGCAAACGCTAAACTTTTTTACGGATGAGGGGCTGCTACCCAATTACGCGTTCCCTGAAGAAGGTGTAACGATTCGTTCGATATTATGGCGTAGAAAGGAGCAAGCTGAGTCTGAAAACGACGGTGTGAAGTTCCAGAGAAATACCTATGACTATGAACGTCCGGCGGCCTCTGCGTTGTCCGAACTGGCGCCGGATAACCACTTTTATGCTGGTGGTAATAAGGTAGAAATTGAACAAGTAGATTTAAGTGTTTCGACGGTTGAAACTTGGCGAGTTTGCAATAACTGTAGCTACAGTGAAGATATTCATATTACTGGTGATCAGTATAAGACATGCCCTAAGTGTGAAAGCGTTGGTTGGAATGACAATGGCCAGCTTACGCAAATGCTAAAACTACGACAGGTGTATGCGCGTACTAACGAACGCGACGCAAAAATATCAGATGATGTTGATAACCGAGAGCCTAAGTTTTATAAGCGCCAAATGTTAGTTAGCTACGATAATACAGATGTTCAATCTGCTTACAAAATTGATGCTGAAGATGTTGTTTTTGGCTTTGACTTTGTTAAGAAGCTTACTATCAAAGATGTCAATTTCGGAGTGCCTGATAACCAGTCAGAACAAAGTTCGATAGCAGGTGACGAGGATTTTCGTACGGGATTTAAGGTTTGTAACAAATGCGGGATGGTTAAAACCCAGCGAAACCGGAATTTCAAACACGATTTAACCTGTGCATATAACAAGACTCCTGAAAAGGCGCTTGACGAAGAAAACTTTATCGATTGTTTGTACTTGTACCGAGAGCTGTCCTCTGAAGCAGTCAGAATATTGCTTCCTGTATCAAGTTACTCTGCCAACTCAGCAAATGAAGCGACGTTCGCCGCTGCAATACAATTAGGGATAAAACTCTACTTCAAAGGCAGTATCGATCACATCAAGAGCACTGTTTACAGCGAGCCAGTGAATGCTGGAGAAGGTCGCAGATACTATCTGGTTATTTATGATACGGTCCCCGGTGGAACTGGTTATCTGAAATCATTGATGGCATCACCAGAAAATCTGTTGGATTTAATAGAGAAGTCATTTCGAAAACTCGATTCATGCTCATGCAATCAAGACCCGTCTAAAGATGGCTGTTATAAGTGTATTTATGCGTATCGAGACCGCCAGCGAATGCCCAAAATTTCCAGAGACTTGGCTAAATCCCTGTTTCAAAAAGTACTTGAAAAACGAAATGATATTGTTGAGGTGGAGACTCTTGGCACTGTTAATCCCAATTCATTACTTGATAGTGAACTTGAGCTTAAGTTTATCGATACGCTCAAAGCGACTGGAAGGCCATGGAAAGTCAGTAACGCTTTGGTCAATGGCAAAAATGGCTACTTGTTAACAGTGGGACGTGATGGAGATGTTTCACATGCTTGGAAAATTGAGCCGCAAGTTGACTTGGATAAAAGCAAGGGCGTTTCAGTACACTCCAAACCAGACTTTGTATTCTGGCCAGTGAAAACTCGTGAAGATACGCTTCCCATTGCTGTATTTCTAGATGGTTACGAGTTTCATAACGACAAAGTCGCCGAAGATACAAAAAAACGTAATGCGATTTATAAATCGGGCAAATTTCTTGTTTGGACGCTTTACTGGGATGATTTAGATAAGCTGGATAACGCTCATCTTAAAGACTACTTTGAGTTGTTTCAGAGCAATAAGTTAAGAAGTATGTTTGGCAATTCTCCCAAGCAGTTAACAGGTAAAAATTATAACCAGTGGAATTCGGTACTCAAACATAAGAATAATTTCCAGTTACTGTCAGAGCTTTTAGTTGAGCCAACTTCATTTTTAGCTTCTTTAAAACAGTCAGCTGTTGTTCATTCTTTTTGCTGGTTGAATCCGATGAAAGGTATGAGCAACAAGAATCCGGAAATAGCCCAAAAACTAGAATTCGAGTTAAAAGAAAATGCGCCAGAAGACCGAATTCAGTCATTTTTGGATGACTCAAATTATTGGTTTGGAGGGCTGATGAATTGTTTGGATAGCTCTGAGCAACTCGTTGAGCTAACGGCTGCCGTTTCGTTAACGAAGTTTATTCAATTTAAATTCAATCAGTCTTCGGATGATTGTGAGTTGCTATTAAAGGCTCTTAAAGTGCATGTATGCATTGATGACACACAAAATGATGATGTGCACTTTAAAAAGTCGCTCATCGGTTTCTGGAAGCTCTACAATGTGTTGCAATTGCTGTTGGACATTTCTTTTTGCTCCAAGAGCATGGTCGAACTAAATACAGAGGTGGTAGTTGTTCCAGAATCTAAAGTGCAAAGCGAAGCGTCTGATGATTGGGTAGAAGTTTATGAGCAAACCATCTTAACTGAAGGCGTTCATTTGCTTGCTGCATTAGGGAACCATATCCCTGAGGTTGGATACGAACTGGTAGTTGGTGAGGAAATAAAGGGGCTTGCTGAACTAGCTTGGGTTCACCACAAGGTAGCGCTGTTTGACGATGACGATCAAGAAACAATACAACAATTTATAAATGATGGTTGGCAATGCTATGTTGCGCCTGTAAATGATGAATTAATAGAAAAACTAAAAGAAAAGCTGGGAGTCTGATATGGATATTCAAGTAGCAATTTCACAGGATTTTTTAACAGCAATAGTAAGGTTGCCTCGGGCACAGCAGAAAAAAGTAAATCAATTTGTAAGTAAATTTCGCAATGACCCGCTAGCGACTGGTATTAACTACGAAAAAATAAACGACGCTGCCAACTCAGATATGAGATCTGTAAGAATAGATCAGGCATACAGGGGCATTGTGCTAAAACCTAAACAAGGCAATGTGTACATTTTGCTATGGGTTGACCACCATGATGAGGCTTATGACTGGGCTCGACGTCACCAATGTAAAATCCATCCCAAGACTGGTGCTATTCAGCTATACGCGACAAACATTAATGAAAACCTTACTGAGCCTGAAAGTACTGAGATTGTTGATAAGGCTCCAGAAAAACCAGAAGAGTTGAGTTATTTGTTTAGTGATTATTCATCTGAACAGCTACTTGAACTGGGAGTGCCTGAAGAGTTCATTGAAAAAATTGCGCAAATAAGAACCATCAAAGAGCTAGAGGGCTTTAGCGATAACTTACCCAACGAGGCTTACGAGGCACTGTATTTCCTTGCTGATGGTATTCCTTACGATGAAGTTTTAGACGATTATAAATCTAACGCCGCTGAAGAATTTGATACCGAAGACTTTGCCGCAGCACTTGCAAGAGAGGGTTCTAAAAGACGTTTTGTGGTGGTTGATGATGAGGCGCTTGAGCAGATGTTAGATGCGCCTTTAGAGAAATGGCGAGTGTTTTTACATCCATCACAAAGAAAGCTCGTTGAGCGAGATTGGAATGGTCCGGTTCGAGTTTTAGGTGGGGCTGGAACGGGTAAAACGGTGGCTGCGATTCATCGTGCCAAATGGCTCTCGTCTACTTTGAATAGTTCTTCAAATAAAAAGATCCTGTTTACGACCTTCACTAAAAATCTAGCGGCTGATATATCAGAGCATTTAGCTCAGATTTGTAGCCATTCTGAATTATCCAATATTGAAACAGTCCATATTGATTCTTGGGTACATAAATTTTTAAAACGTAATAACTATAATTACGACATTGTTTACCCGGGGGATTCAAACCCTAAGCGAATAAGTAGTTGGAAAAGGGCATTAGACAATAAATCTCCCGAACTCGATTTATCAGACCATTTTTATGAAGAGGAATGGAAACTGGTAGTTCAAGAGCAAAGCATAACAGATAAATCCGAGTATATTAGAGCAAAAAGAAACGGGCGTGGCACAAGACTAAACCGAAAAGAACGGCTTTTAGCTTGGGCTGTGTTCGAAGAATATTTATTGCAGCTAAATCATAATCGAATTAAGGAAATGCCTGATGCGATGCGAGATTGTATAGCGATCATAGATAGTAAAAACATCAAGCCTATATATGAGTCAGTTGTGGTAGACGAAGGTCAAGATATGGGAAGTCAGGCCTATGAACTGATTCGCCGGATCGTGCCTGAAGGAAAGAACGATATCTTTATTGTTGGTGATGGTCACCAGCGAATATACAGAAATAAGGTAGTACTTGGCCGATGTGGGATAAATATTATCGGTCGAAGCAGAAAATTAAGAGTTAATTACAGAACGACTGAAGAAACTAAACAACTCGCAGTGTCAGTGCTGGATAATGTGCCTGTAGACGATTTAGACGCAGGGAAAGATACGAGTAAAGGTTACGTTTCACTTATGCATGGTGAATTACCAGAAATTATCGTTAAAGGCTCGTTTGGTGAAGAAGCCGATGCAATCGTCGAAAGGATTGAACAGCTAGAAGCAGCAGGGGCAAAGTTGCAAGATATATGTATTGTAGCGAGAACCAAAAAGTACAGAGATGCGATTGGGAATGAGCTTTCAAAATCTGGAATTCAGGTTTACGAGGTAATGGCCAACGGCGTAGATAGGCGCCACCATGAAGGGGTTCGCTTAGCGACAATGCATCGAGTTAAAGGTTTGGAGTTTCAAAACGTGTTTATTGTGGGATGTAGTCAAATCAATATCCCATTACAAAACTTTAAATCTGACGATCCCGTTGAACTTCGAGAGCATGAAATGTCTGAGAGGGCGTTACTGCACGTTGCAATGACTCGAGCCATGCGAAGTTTGACAATTTCTTGTAATGGCGAGCTGACAAGTTTTCTTCGTTAGTTATTCACGACAGGGTGGAGCTGTTTTACTTATAGATTTGGACTTAGTGCGAGTGAGACAGGGAACTTAGGTATAAGAGGGCTGGTTCTTTTAATAATTTGGGCACCTGTTAAGAGCAACCGGCGTTATACCCCTAAAAAAGATATAAACTCAAATTAAGCTACTCTATTTTTGAGCTCAACGGTTGGTTCTGCCTGATTCGCGCTAATCGGAGAAAACGCCTTTTATTAGAAAAATAAATTCAGGTTAAATTATGAACTGGTTGTCTGCCGCGCCATATATAGCCTCGCATTCCAAACTCGTTAGAAACCATTCCAGCTTTGGAATGGAAACTACAGTAATACCTGAGTAAGCAGTAGGGTTTTATACTTGACCAATTTACTCAGGTATGGAACAATTTTGTCATTGTTCACTATCCGTATTTGGTTATGAAACTGACTTCAAAAGGCCGCTACGCAGTAACGGCAATGTTAGACGTGGCACTCCATTCCAAGCAGGGGCCGGTATCGCTGGCCGATATTTCTGCCAGGCAGGAGATCTCTTTGTCTTATTTAGAGCAGCTATTTTCGCGCTTACGCAAAGAAAGTCTGGTACTGAGTGTGCGGGGACCTGGCGGCGGCTATCAACTGGGCCGGGAAGCAGAGCTTATCGCTATCGGCGAGGTGATCCGAGCGGTGGACGAATCTGTTGATGCAACGCGCTGTCAGGGGCAGGGGGATTGTCAGGCGGGTGAGCGTTGTCTTACCCATAGTCTGTGGCAGGACCTCAGTGACCGCATCAGCCATTTTCTCGATGGCATCAGCCTCGGGGAATTGATGGCCAAGGGCGACGTACAGGAAGTCGCCGGGCGTCAGGATAAACACAAGATGCCGGTTGACGGTAAAATTCAGGTCAGTATTCAGTTATAAAGACAGGTCATGACGCGTACTCCCATTTACTTAGATTATGCCTCTACCACGCCGGTAGACCCTAAGGTTGCAGCACAAATGACTGCTACCCTTACGATGGAAGGCAATTTTGGCAACCCGGCTTCGCGCTCCCACCGTTTTGGTTGGGTGGCTGAAGAAGCCGTTGACGTGGCGCGCAATCAAATTGCCGATCTGGTGAATTGCGATCCCCGCGAAATTGTCTTTACCTCTGGCGCCACCGAGTCGGATAACCTGGCGATTAAAGGTGTGGTCGACGCCTCGGACAAACCGCAAAAGCACGTTATTACCGTGGCAACCGAACATAAAGCGGTTCTCGATACGGTTGAGTTTCTTGCCGGGCAAGGGGTCAGGGTTACGCTACTAGCGCCCGACGCTCATGGATTAATATCGGTCGAGCAGGTGGCAGAGGCGATAGGTGATGACACGGTGCTGGTTTCGGTGATGCACGTCAATAACGAAACCGGCGTTATTCAGGATATCGCCGCTATTGGTGAGCTGTGTCGCGAGCAGCAGGTGTATTTCCATGTGGATGCCGC
>CEQU01092286.1_pt1 | contig 28407 bp, 31 predicted proteins | sample 531031 | NCBI WGS metagenome assembly CEQU01 (sample SAMEA2621216, study PRJEB7988) | marine metagenome | isolation source: saline water (ENVO:00002010), including
AAATAAAAACAAAGAAAGGAAGGGTAATGCCAAGACCTAAAGGTGCAGAAGATAATCCAAGAAATCGCATGATTATTGATTTAAAGCAAAAAGGTTATTCTTACAACGCAATAAATAGAGAACTAATAAAAAGTGGGTTTTTTATTTCTGTGCAACGTATAGCAGAAGTAGTAAAACAAGGCTTAAAAAAATAAATTTTATGAATTATAAACTTTTTGGGAGAACAGGTATATATATTAGTCCATTAATTTTGGGCTGTATGATGTTTGGGCAAAAAACAAATTATAAAGATAGCGCTGAAATTATTGATAAGTCAATTGACTTAGGAATCAATTTTCTTGATACAGCAAATGTATATGGAAACGGAGCATCGGAAGAGTTTGTTGGAAAAGCATTGAAAGAAAATAAAAAAAGAAATGATATTTTTCTTGCAACAAAAGTTAACTCGAGAATGTCAGATAAGCCAAATGATATAGGTAATAGTAGAAACAATATTGTAAATCAATGCGAAAATAGTTTAAAAAGGCTACGAACTGATTATATTGATTTATACCAACTTCATAGACCAAGTAATTATATCGCTATAGACGAGACTTTAAAAGCCTTGGACGATTTGATTAGAGATGGAAAGGTAAGGTATATAGGGTCAAGTAATTTTGGATCTTGGCAGGTTGTTGAATCTTTGTGGGCTTCAGAAAAATATGCATTAAATAGGTTTGTTAGCGAACAATCTCCTTTCAATTTAGCTGATAGAAGGGCCGAGAGAGAGCATATACAAATGTGTAAAACATATGACTTGGCATTTATACCATGGTCTCCTCTTGGAGGAGGAGGACTTACAGGAAAATATGTAAGAACTTCTAAACAAGAAACAGGAACAAGATTTGGCGACGAAACGGATACAAAAAAAATAAAAAGATTCAATTTGGAAGTATTAAATATTACTGATGGTTTATCAAAAATATCCAATGATAATAACTGCTCTATTGCACAAGTTGCACTTTCATGGGTAATGTCTCAAAATGGCGTGACTGCCCCAATAATAGGACCTAGAACAATGGAGCAATTAGATGATAATATAGGAGCTATAAATATTAAATTATCGGAAAAAGAAATGACTTTTATAGACGAAATTGCAAAACCTGGATCAAATACCGCAGATTTTTACGAAGCTAGTTTTGCACCAAACTTATTTAGGCCTTAAGGATGAAAAAGAAAAAAATACTAATAACTGGTGGAGCTGGATTAATAGGATCAATTTTAATAAAAAATCTTGGACACAAGTATGAATTCTCTTCCATAGATTTAAGAAAAGTTGAAGGAATAGAATCTACAGAATCTAGCCTTGATAATCTTTCTCAAATAATTCCAGCTTTCAAAAATATTGATACGGTAATTCATCTTGCAGCAGACCCTGCACCAGATGGCAGTTGGGATTCTGTGCTAAAAAATAACCTTATTTCGACATATAATGTTTTTGAAGCTTCAAGAATTAATAAAGTTAAAAGAGTTATTTTTGCTAGCTCTAACCATTCTGAAGGTGGAAATTATTTAGATGCTCCCTGGAAGCATATTTGTAATGGGAATTTCGATCTTCTAAAAGAAAATGATTATGATTTAATTACAGAAAATCATAATATAAGGCCAGACGGACTTTATGGTGTATCAAAAGCTTACGGAGAAGCATTAGGCAGTTATTACAATGACTATCACAACTTAAGTTCCTTTCATCTAAGGATTGGGTGGGTAATAAAAGGTGATGATCCAACGTTTTCTCCTTTTGCTCTTTCTCTGTGGTTGAGTTACAGAGACGTAACTCAAATTATGGAGCTTTGTATTGATGCTCCTGAATCATATCGATACGATATATTTAACGCCACTTCTGATAACCAATGGAAAATTTTTTCTATAGAGAAAATTAAAAACAAACTTGGATATAAACCAAAAGATCGAGCATTGTCTGAATATACACCAAGGGAATATAACAAGAATATATAATGGAATTTTCTTGGTTCTATGCCGCTATACTATCATCATTAATTTATACAATTATCACACTTGGGGATAAATGGCTTATTTCTTGGCTTAAACTTCCTTTACCCAATTTTTTCTTGTTTGTTGGAATAGTTCAGTTTATTACTTCTATTCTGATTTTTATAATTTTTGGTATTCCTGAGCTTGTTTTTTATAATATTTTTTTCTCATATCTAGGAGGTTTTATGTGGGGTATAGCCCTAATGCTTATGTTTAAGGTCTTGAGACATGAAGAAGCTGGGAGAGTCACACCAATATGGCAGACTTCTCCAATCTTTGCAGCAATTGCAGGAATGATTTTCCTTAATGAAAATATTGATAAAAACTTATGGGTAGCAATTTTTCTTGTAGTTTGTGGAGCATTCTTAATTTCCTCAAATACATCGTATATAAGAAAAATAAGTTTTAATAAAAAATTACTAATTGTTTTGTTAGGAGCAGTAATTATCGGCTTTGCTCAAGTTTCATTAAAGGTAGGCTCGGAAAATCTTTCCGTTACTCATAATTTAGCAGTAAGGGCATTAGGATTAACAACGTCGATCGGCTTACCATTTGCAAAATTCGATAAAATTAAAGAATTGTCAACTTTTATTTTTTCAAATAAAAAAGCTATGCCTATATTCTTGATAGAAGGCATATTTCCACTTTTAGGCAACTTATGTGTTTTATATGCATTAGCCAATGGTCCAGTATCTCTGGTAAGTCCTTTACTTGGTACAAGGCCTATATTTCTAATTGGGATTATATTAATATTAGGACCATTATCAAAAAAGTATTTAAATGAAAAACTAGAAAGATCTCAAGTATCAATTAAAATTATTTCAACCATGCTTGTTGTTTCTGGGGTTGTCATTATCTCTTCTCAATGAAATAATAAAAAAAAATATTACCACGGGATAAAGTAAAATGATCTTAGGAGTTTCAGGGTTTGTAAAAGGAGACTGGAAAAACATAGATGAAATAGTGATGGATAAAGTTGCAAGCCTTGGTTTCAAGACACTACAAATCAGAATTTCTGATCCTTTTTCAACAACACTGAAAGATATAGAAAAAATTAAAACTCTATATAAAAAATTTGATTTTTATATGCCACAAACAGTAGGGAATTATGGTGGAAATTTAATTTCTAAAAATAAAGATCTCAGAGAAAAAGACATCATTTTCTTAAAGAGAATGATTGATATAACAAATGAATTAGAGTCGCCTAATACATATCTCAGACCTGGCAGTCACAACATTAATGGCGCATGGAAACCACATAAAAATAATTATAACGAAAAAACTTGGGACACATTAATTGAGAGCACAAAATTTGTTTGCGATTATGCAGAAAAAAAAGATGTTATGATAGCTGTTGAGGGTGGGGTAGCCTGTCCAGTTAATTCACCCAAAAAAGTCAAAGATTTATTTGAGAAAGTAGACTCTAAAAATTTAGGATTAAACATGGATCCAGTAAATTTTATAAAAGACCTTGATACTGCATATAAAAACACAGATTTAATAAATGAATTTTATCATCTTATTCCGCATAACATAATTGGATGCCACGCAAAAGATTTCAAAATTGTTGAAGGCTTATTACCACATTTTGAAGAAACAATTATTGGCAGTGAAGATAGTATGCTTGATAATGACTCTCTACTAAAAGGATTAAGTAAAATAAATCCCAATGCACATGTTTTAATTGAACATTTGGCAGATGAGGATATTCCAAAAGCATTAGCTGGACTAAATAATGTAGCAAAAAGAAACAAAATAATTTGGGATGATTAAAAAATGTATAAGGATCTTAAAAATAAAAAAATTATTATAACTGGATCTGCAACTGGTATTGGTAAATCCGTAACAGCAAGACTTTGCGCATTTGGTGCTAAAGTTGCAGCCTTGGATATTAATAAAGAAAAGGGGTCCGAAACAGTATTCAATGCAATTGAGTATGGCGGTGATATTAAGTTTTTTGAAATAGATGTAAAAAATGAGATTAGTGTAAAAAAAAATATACAAGAAGCAACTAGTTGGCTAGGTGGTATCGATGTTCTTATTCATATTGCTGGAATTTTAGAGGGTGCGGATACTGAAATAAATAACTTTCCTGAAGATATTTGGAATAAAGTTATAGATGTAAATTTAAGAGGTTCTTTTCTTGTCACAAAATACGTTTCAAAAATTATGATAAAACAAAATTCTGGAGTGATAATACTAACCTCTTCAGGCGCAGGTGTTCATGGAGGAAGTTCTTCTTATGCATACGGTTCATCAAAAGGAGGAGTTCATGGGTTAAGTTTAGTTCTTGAACAAAATTTATCCAAGTACAACATAAGAGTTAATGATGTTTTACCCGGAAGTGTAAAAACCCCACTTAAAGTAAAAAATGTTAAAGATACGCATAAAAATAATGATAAATTATCCGTAGACCAAAGAATAGAAGAGTTGGTTTCACCAGATGAAATATCTAAAGTTTATGCTTTTTTAGCAAGTGATGAAGCAAGCATGATCAAAGGAAGCATAAGAACAAAATAAATGATAAAATTCAATGAGGATATAAATCTTATAGATTTCTTGACATTATCTTAATAAGTTCTAGATATTATCTAAATAAGGTTAATACATAAACTGTTTTAGTTTTGATAATAACTCTAAGGAAAATAAAATGAAAAGAAAATTAATATTAGGCTTCACTGCAGGATTATTAGGAGCCCTGTCTATAATAGGAGCTACCTTTGCTAATGAAGGTGAAAATAAAAAAGATAACTTTCAAGCCAGGGTTGCTGAATTATTAGGTATAGAGCAAGAAACTTACTCTGAAGCCCTTATGGCTGCTAAGGAAGAATTTAAGTTGCTTGAACAAGAAAAAAGACTTGAAGATATGAAAGAAAAGCTTAGTGCAGCTGTTTCAGAAGGTAAAATTACTGAAGATGAAGCAAATGAAAAGATTGAATCTATTACTACAATGCATAATTGGATGAATTCTGAACCTGAAGCTACTGATATTCTCAAAGATGCAAAAAAAAGTTCTGAAATGAAGGGCCTCAGTATTGAAGAAATACTTGCAATTCTAGTCTCAGAAGATTCAATTACTCAACAAGATTCAGATGAAATTATCAGCTGGATAAATTCAAAACCAGAAGGTATGGAGCATATAAAAGGTAAAAAAGGCAAAAGTAAAATGAAGGGCAAAGGGGATAAAGGCACTATGAAGGGTAAATCTCAACGCCCAGCGCCAGAAGTTTCTTATGAAAATATTGAAATCCAACTTTCTGAAGCTGTTGCATCAGGAGAAATGTCAGAAGAAGAGGCCGAAATAAAACTTACTCAAATAAAAGAAAAAAAAGATTGTGATGCAAATAAGTCTAATGATAATGTGAGTATTTCTGCCCAACAAATTCGAATGATGATTTATGAATCAATAAAAAATGGAAAAATAACTGAAGATCAAGCAAAATTAAAATATTCACAGTTAGTTTCCAAGTAAACCTCATAATAAATATCATGAAAAAGCACCTGACAAATTCAGGTGTTTTTTTTCTTTATATATGATATAAATATCATAATGCTAAAAGATTCAAAATATAGAGGTATTTTTGGAATACCTGCAACTCCATTCAACGAAGATGAAAGTTTAGATTTATACTCTTTGGAAAAAGTTTTAGATTTTACGTTGAATAATGGTTGCCACGGCATAGTTATGCCTGTAATGGCAAGCGAATATCAATCCCTTACAGACAAAGAAAAAAAAGTCATTTTCAAAACCACTACAAAAATTGTCAATAATAAAATACCTACTGTTGCTGGAGTTACTGGAGTGTCTGATATTCACTCAATTGAATTAGCTAAATATGCTGAAGATGTTGGTTTTGACTCAGTGATTACCATGCCACCACATAGTATGCCTCCATCTACAACACAAGTAAATAAATTTTTTTCAAAAATTAATGATTCAATTAATATTCCCGTATGGATTCAAAATCATCCAAAAGGTCACCCACTATCGGCTGACCAACTTATTGAACTTTGTAACTCCTTTGAAAATATCTCTTTAATAAAAGAAGAAACTGCATATTCTGGACAAATGATCACAAATTTAATTCGCGGAGACCTAAAGAAAAATATCAAAAGTATCATGGGCGGCATGGGATGTATGCACTTGATATCCGAATACAGCAGGGGAGCTACCGGTAATATGCCTGCATCTCATTATGGAGACATTCTTTCTAAAATATGGAACTTACTTGACTCTGGAGAGGAAAAACAAGCTATAGAAATGCATAACAGAATGATTCCACTTATTAATTTTGAAATGATTTATGGTGCCCCTGCATTTAAAGAAATCCTTGTTGAAAGAAAAATTATTAGATCTGCTACCACTAGATCTCCAGGGTTTAGGTCTTTTGATGAATACGACTTTAAAGAATTAAAAAAACTAATGAAAACTGTTGAAGATTTATTTGATTGGAGATAAATTTTTACCTGTAAACGTATGAATCTTGATCTATTTGCTAATAAACTAGAATTTATAGTTGACGATTTATAAAACTATTAATAAAATTAACTATTGGCGTAAGCAAATAAATTATACAAACAATTAATAGGAGAATAGATTTAGTGACAATTAAACTTAATCCACTTGGAGACAGAGTAGTGATACTTCCGTCTGAAGCTGAAGCTTCTACCTCTCCAGGAGGAATAATTATTCCTGACACAGCAAAAGAAAAACCTCAGCAAGGTGAAATTGTAGCAGCTGGTCCAGGAAGAACAACAGACGACGGAAAACTTGTAGATTTGCCAGTAAAAGTTGGTCAATCTGTAATTTATTCAAAATATGCTGGTACTGAATACTCTGAAGGTGGAGTTGATTACCTAATTGTTAGAGAGAGCGATATACTCGCAATCGTTGATTAAGAAAATGGAGAATATAAAAATATGGCAGCTAAAGATTTAAAATTCAGTGATGATGCTCGAGCTAGGCTAAAAGAAGGTATAGACGTTTTGGCTAATACCCTTAAGTCAACACTTGGCCCTAGAGGGAGAAATGTCATTGTAGATAAAAAGTTCGGTCCTCCTCAAGTTAATTCGGATGGTGTTACTATAGCAAAGGAAATCGATTTAGATGATCCTTTTGCAAACATGGGTGCACAGCTACTTAAAGAGGTATCAAAGAAAACTAATGATGATGCAGGAGATGGTACAACAACTTCTACTGTTTTAGCCCAGGCAATTATTTCTGAAGGATTCAAAAATGTTGCAGCTGGTGCAGATCCAATGGCGCTTAAGCGTGGAATGGACATAGCAATGGATACAGTAAGAAAATCAATTGCAGGTCAATCTACAACAGTAAGCACCAAGGAACAAATTGAAAATGTTGCAGTACTGTCATCTCATGACGATGAAATGGGAAGTCTTATTTCTGATGTAATGGATAAAGTTGGTAAAGACGGAGTAATAACCGTTGATGAATCCAAATCATTATCTTACGAAACTGAGTTTGTTGAAGGTATGAACATTGATAGAGGTTATTTATCACCTTATTTTGTTACCAATTCAGAGAGACAAGAGTCGGTACTAGATGATACTTACGTATTGATTACTAGTGAAAAAATTTCAGCTGTGTCTGATCTTCTTCCAGTACTTGAGAAAGTTCTTCAGACAAATAAAAACATACTAGTTATTGCTGAAGATGTCGAAGGCGAAGCTCTAGCAACCTTGGTTGTAAACAAATTAAGAGGGACTTTAAATGTTGCTGCAGTTAAAGCACCTGGATTTGGTGACCGAAGAAAAGCTATGCTTGAAGATATTGCTATCCTAACAGGAGGAACTGTTATATCTGAAGAAATTGGTAGAAAGCTTGACTCTGTCACGTTAGATGATTTGGGTAAATGTAAACAAATTGTAGTGAAAAAAGATGACACTACTTTTGTTGACGGAGCAGGATCTGTAGATCAAATAAACGGAAGAAAAGCAGAGATAGAGAGTCAAATAGCAGATACAACTTCTGATTACGACAGAGAAAAACTTCAAGAAAGACTAGCTAAGCTTTCTGGTGGTGTTGCAATTCTTAGAGTTGGAGCAGCAACTGAAGTAGAAATGAAAGAGAAAAAGCAAAGAATGGAAGATGCATTATCAGCTACTAGAGCAGCAGTTGAGGAAGGTATTGTTCCAGGCGGGGGAAGCGTTCTAATTAAAGCTTCTCAAGCGCTATCTAAAGTCAAATCAAAAATAGATGATGAACAAACTGGGGTTGAAGTACTAAAAAGAGCTTTACTCGCTCCTATAAGTGTTATTGCAGGCAACTGTGGTCACGAAGGTGCAGTAATTCTTAATAAAGTTTCTGAAAGCTCAGACAAGAATTTTGGTTTTGACGCTCATAAAGCTGAGTATGGAGATATGCTAGAAATGGGAATAGTAGATCCAGCTAAAGTAACACGAGCTGCAGTAGAAAACGCTGTCTCGGTTGCTGGAATGATTCTTACGACAGAGGCATTAATCAGTGAAAAAGATGAGCCAGCACCTCCTATGCCTGCAGGACCTCCTGGGGGTGATATGGGCGGAATGGGCTTCTAATAAAAAAGTAAATATAAAAAAAAGGAGAGTTAAAAATTTTAACTCTCTTTTTTTTTCTACTCTTCGCCTGATAGAATCTCATATAATTTATTCATACCATCAAGCCATTTAATTTGAACATCAGAGTTCCATGATGGATCATAATCTGGATACTTAGACAATATCTTACTTGCTAGTTCAAATTTATAAGAAACTTCTTTATTGATATCATTTGTAACTTTTGTATCTATCTGAATTTTATTACTAGAATCGCTTATATCATTAGATAATTTTTTTAAAGTACTTTTATTTCTTGTTTTTCCATGTCTGCCAGCTAAAATATGTTTTGAAAGTTTTATTCCAGCAAATTGGGCAGCTCTGATAAAAAAAGCTTCGCATTTCACAATAACCCCTTCTTTTGTTCCAAAAGATTTGAAGGCCTCTCTAAATTGACCCTTACTTGCTCTTGAAAGATCTAATCTGAAGACTGGCTCATAAAAGTCACTTAAAACACTGTAAAGGACAGACTTTCTTTCTTCTCCCTCGGCAAATACTAACCCTTCAAGAGATTTTTTTGGACGACCATCCTGATCAATTAAATTTAAAACCTTTAAAGTTGTCATTAATTGTGTACCTGAGCTACCAGAAAATCTTGCCCCCCAGACGCTTCTGTCTATTCGGTCTGGAATTCCTTCATCAAATAAAAATTCCAAAAAAGTTTGGAATGTACGATAGGGAACATAGGGAGGAATTGTTTTTTGCTCTTGAAACATATTTTTTATTCTCAAAACTACTAAAATTATATACTTTACAATTAAGAATATATCCCATAAATTCTAAAGTCAAATCATTTTAGAATTGATTGTTTCCCATGTTGGACAGTTTTAGAAATTACTTTTTGGAATGTAGAAAATTAAAGTATGAAAAATTATTTTATATTGAAAGGCGTAAAAAATTGAGGATACCTATAAACGAAATATTTCCTAATCCAGATATTCCTAAATCAGAAAAAAGAGAAAATTCTAAACCAAATAACAAATTTAAAAAGAACCCTGTGGTTCTTGCAACAAAAAATGGTTATGTTTTATTAGCTGGTACTAGCAAAATATCATATGCAAAAGAAAGGGGGGAAAGTTCCATAGAATGTACGGTAAAAGAATATGTAAATGAGCAAGAAAAATTTGAGCTTTTATTATCTGAAAATTACCACTCTTCACTTATGTCGCCTATGGATCTTGGCGGATCTTTTATTAAGTACAGAGAAAAGTATGACATAACACAGCAAGAATTAGCACGAAGAACAGGAATAACTCCAGGAACAATACATCACTATGAAAGCCTAATTAGAACTTTAAACCCTAAGCTTGGCGAAGCTCTGTCTGCAGGGTTATTAACATTTAAAGAAGCAAGATCTATAGCAGACTTAGACGATCATGACAGGCAAATGGAAATAGCTAAGCCGTTCCTTGAAGGAAAATTATCAAGTGTTTATGTAGAAAAAATAGTTGGTCGAGCAAAAATAGCCTCGATACTGAGTGTAGATCAAATAATTGACGAGGTAGTAAATGGAAAAAAATCTCATATTGTGAACAAAAATGATAATTTGTCTAGATTAGAAAGAAAGCCTAGCGCTACTAGTACTGAATTAATTGAAAACTCAATCTTAAAAATTGCAGGAGAATTAGAAGCTTTACAGATAAAAAATATTCCTGAGTATAGGAGGCTGAAATTAATTAGTAGTCTAAGGATACTGGAGACCAGGCTTAAGTATTCATTAAACAACTTAAATGGAGGTTTTACGTCTAAGTATAGTACGCCAAAATCCTATTCAAATAGAATAAAGGTTTAAATTTAATTTTATGGAGACAGATATAAATTCTATATATAATGCGGACACATTTTGTATAGAACTCCTAAATAAAAAAGACTATTGTATTTAGGAGCGATTGTCTCTTCCGGTTATGGTCATAAAAACGCCCCTCCTCTTACGCCTCTGGAGGGGCGCTTTTCATAGGTAATACTAAGGATAAAGTTGCGCCAATAAGAGCTATAATACCTGAAAAAATTACTACGCCATGAAATCCACTTGATTCGTTTATTATGCCGGCAAATATCGGTGTTATAGAGCCAATTACTGACCCGCCAGTAAACATTAAGGCCGTACCTGAGCCTTCAGATCCTTTGTCAACCATATCCATAGCAGCGGCATTTATTATTGGCATAACAGAAAAAAAGAATAAACCTAAACACCCAACAAGAAAAGTCATCATAATACCACTATCAAAAAATAAAAATAAAAAAATTAAAATTGTCATTAAAATCATCGCAAAAGAAATAACTGGCCTCCTACCTAACTTGTCCGAAAAGTTGCCCATTATTGGAGTGGAAATGATACCTGCCATGGTAATTAATGCAACATGAACACCCACAAGAGTATTTGAGTACTCAAGAACTTCACGCATGTAAATAACTAAAAAAACCTGAAAGGAGGTGTGAACTGCTCCTCTCATAGCCCCAAGCAAGGCCATGCCTAGAACACTATAATTATTTAATAGAGTTTTTGCAGATCGAAAATAGTCTCTAATAGCGATATTACCCTCAGATTCACTTCCAGCAGACTTAAACTTAAAAATTACCAATAGCCCTGTTATTATCATGGGTATTGATAAACATACAGCAATTATTCTCCATGAAATACCTGAGAAAAAGACGTAACTTCCAATTGTTCCGGCCAAAAGAAAACCTATAATTATTGGCGACGCAGTATTTCCAATTTGAGCTCCGGTCAAATGAGCTGACATTGCAAACCCTCTTCTCTCGGGGTATCTAGCTGCAAGAGTACCAAAAGCTGGGGCATGCCATAATGATGTACCGAAACCGATAATAGCTACTCCAAAGAGTAATGCCCAATAAAGCGGAGAAACACCTATTATGAAATAACCTAACCCAACCATAATCATAGATATAAAAAGTATCCATGCAATTTTTTTTCTAAACATGTCTGTTAGTATTCCTGCTGGAATGTTCGCAATTCCTGATGATATAGATTGAACAGTAGATATACCACCTACTCCTACATCTGAAAGACCTAATGTAGATTTTATGCTAGGTATCATGACTAGAAGAGCACCTTGGCCAAAATGCTTAACTCCATGACCGGCTGACAGGCCATATAACAATGACATTGATTGCTTATTTTTTTTACCCAAATTACTGACTCAATTTTTTATTTACTGTCGCTATAGATTCATCAATAATACTACATAATTCTTCTGTTTGATCTGCATTTATAGTTAATGGAGGAGCAATAGGTAATATAAATGCAGGGACTCTAATCCAAACACCTCTTTTTCTCAACTCATCCGTAAGAAGCTTGTTTAGTCCAACTGAACTATCAAAGTGTTTTTTTGAAGCTCTATCTTCAACAAATTCTATACCTTGAATTAATCCAACTCCTCTTACGTCGCCAATTATTTCATATTTTTCTTTCATTTCTATTAGTTTTTCGCTAATCTGCAAGCCTCTAAGCTTTGCGTTCTGAACAAGGTCATTTTTTTCTACAATTTTCAGATTTGCTAAAGCGGCTGCGGCCCCTGCGGGGTGAGCAGAATATGTATACATATGACTCCATACTTTTTCAGGCCCTCCGGCAAAAGCATTTGAAACTTTTTTAGTAGAAACAGTACCGCCAAGTGGAAAGTACCCAGATGTTACGCCCTTTGCAAAACTCATAATATCTGGAACGGTTTTTACTAAATTTGCACCAAACCACTCCCCTAATCTTCCAAAACCTGTAATTACTTCATCAAAAATTAACAATACCCCGTACTTATCACATATTTCTCTTACTAATGGCCAGTAGCTTTCGTGAGGAACTATGCCTCCTAGAGGCTGTGAAACAGGTTCACCTATAACTGCTGAAACAGACTCTGCACCTTCAAAAATAATAGCATCCTCGATGGCCTGCGCAGAATTCATTGCATTTTCTTCAGGAGATTTTGATCCGAACTCATCACGATAAAAATGAGGATGAGGTACAGTTACAACGTTTAATGGTTTTGGCTGGTAATCAGTTCTAGGAAAGCCAGGATGCCCGCCTAACCACATAGTTCCATATGTTGAACCGTGATAGGATCCTTTTCTAGAAATAATTTTATACCGACCTTTTTCACCGTTTCTTACATGAAATGCTTGAGCTAATTTTAATGAAGATTCATTGGCCTCTGAACCACCTTGACAAAAAAAAGATCTAGATAGGCCTCCTGGAGTAATCTCTGATATTTTTTTAGCCAATTCAGCACTCTTAGGAGTTATACCTGAATAAACATTCATACTCACCGAGTTCAATTGATCATAAATTGCTTTTGAAATTATTTTTTGACCATGCCCTACATTTCTAAAATACATTCCTGAAATACCATCTATATACCTATTTCCTTCAACATCGTTTATATAAATTCCATCTGATGATTCCATAACTAACGGGCCGCCCTCTTCAGCCATCAAGGTTTGATTAGTCATTCCTACATACATATGCTCTATGGCCATTTTTTGATAATAATTCATATCTTTTTGGTCTTTATTAGTCAATATTTGTTCCTATAAACTTTTTATATGAAAGTATTTTACAACCTATAATGAAATTAATTGATAACAAAAAGCCAAAAACCTCATCTTTATTGATAGGTATTATTTTTGGGATATTAATTTCTTCCGGATATAGTGTCATGTCCATAATTATATGCTCAGGACTTTTAATTTGTCCTAAAGCTTGGGAACCTTTCATTTTTATATTTTTTTTAGTTTTTTTACTAATTACAGCTTTTTTTACAACAATTTTTCTGATTTTATTTAAGTTGTATAAATTTTTTGATATTTCTAATTAGATCTTAAATGTATAATGATTTTATATTTACAAAAAATTTAAGGAAATATTATGAGTAATTCTACCTTTGATCTAATAGTTATTGGCGCTGGACCAGGTGGCTACCATGCAGCAATAAGAGGCTCTCAACTTGGCCTTACAGTTGCAGTTGTGGAGAAAGATGACGGCTCTGGTAACGGAGGAATAGGTGGAGTTTGTCTTAATTGGGGGTGTATACCTTCCAAATCCTTGCTGAAAAATGCCGAAATAGTGAATCATTTAAAACATGCTGACGAATGGGGAATTAGCATAGAAAATTGGTCAGCAGATATAGGAAAAGCGGTAGACAGAAGTAGAAAAGTATCAAAAACTCTTACTGGCGGGATTGAATTTTTATTTAAAAAAAACAAAATAGAACTTATAAAAGGTAGGGCAAAACTCCTATCTTCTACTGAAATTTTAGTTGATGAAACGACAAAATATATATCAAAAAATATAATAATATCGACGGGCGCAAGACCCAGAAGCCTGCCAACTCCGGGACTTGAAATTGACGGTGAAAAGATTATTACTTCAAGAAATGCACTAGAACTCAAAGATAAGCCAAAATCCATTGCTATAATTGGAGCTTCGGCTATTGGATGTGAATTTGCATATTATTTTAATGCTTACGGTGTGAAAGTTAGATTATTTGAAATGGAAAAGCATATAGTTCCAAAAGAAGATGAAGATATTTCAATCGAATTAGAAAAGCAGTTTAAAAATCAAGGTATCGAATTTGCAACTTCAGCTCAAATTTCTAAAGTTGTTCATGGAAAAGATCTATCGATAGAATATATGGTTGATGGGAAAAATGAAGTATTTAATTGCGAAAAAATCTTGCTTGGAGTAGGGGTACAGCCGAATTCTGATGATATAGGATTAGAGAAGCTAGGAATCAAAACATATGGCCCTGGTTTTATTGAGGTAGATGAACATATGAAAACAAATATCAATGGAATCTACGCTGTGGGCGATATCACTGGTAAGCTTCCATTGGCACATGTAGCTTTTGACCAAGGTGTTGTGGCTGCTGAAACCATTGCAGGAGAAAATGTAGAAGGAATTGATGATTATTCCAATATGCCTAAATGTACATATTGTCAACCTCAAATAGCATCAATCGGGCTTAGCGAGAAAGAGGCTAGAGAAAAAGGCTTAAGTATCAAAGTTGGAAAAGTTCCATTCCAAGTTGCTGGAAAATCTGTGGCAATTGGTGAACCAAATGGATTTACTAAAGTTATTACAGATGAAGCCTCAGGGGAAATAATTGGAGCACATATTATTGGGCCAGAAGCAACTGAATTAATAGCTGAAATTGGTATGTTAAAAATGTTAGAAGGCACTAATCTGGAGCTTCAAAAACTAACTCATGCACACCCTACCTTATCTGAAGCAGTAAAAGAAGCCGGAGCTTCTGTTAACAATGAGGCGATTCATTTTTAATTAGTTTTTATATCCTGTAAATTCTTTCAGCATTTTCCATAAACATTTGGTTTCTTTCTGTTTTTGTAAAATCTTTTGTTATTTCATCAAAAGACCGCCAAATAGTTTTATAATCACTAAAAAGACTATCAACTGGAAAATTTGATGCAAACATACATCTTTTCGATCCAAAAATCTCTATTGTTTCCATAACGAAAGGATCAATAGAAGCTTTAGTCCAATTTTTATTCATCATTCCTAAAGCAGATATTTTTACAGCAACATTGTCTGCTTTAGCTAAAACTCTTAACCCTTTTTTCCATAAATTTATACCATTTGTTGATAGATCTATTGGCATACCTGTATGGTTTAAAATAATAAATATGTTTGGGAATTTATTAGCCAAATCTAAACACTCTTGTAGCTGCCATGGCCACACTTGAAGATCAAACGAAGCATTATATTTTTCTAATAACTTATAGCCTTTTATCCATCTTTCATCAGTAATTAGTTTTCCAGACTCTGCAAATCTAAAATCAGGTCTTTGATCATCCCAGTTAAGCATTTGCCTTATTCCACGCCAGTTAGGAAAATTTGAATGCCTCTCTAAAATTTCATCAGCAGTTTTTTCTTGTAGATTTACAAAACCGATTATTGCATTTGGCATTCCTCTAGATTTTTCATCATCCGCAACCCCTTGCAACCATTTGGTCTCACCTGAAGGGTCTAAAGAAGAATCCCATTCTGCTTGAACATGAACTGACTTTTTAATGGGCAGATCCCCCACTGAATTTATAAAGTCAGAAATCAAATAATCCTTTCGAATTTTTTCATAATCTCCAACAAAGTGATCTATCCCTTCATCGAGCCAAGGATATGAATTATTACCTAAGTCCCACAAATGATGATGTGTGTCAATAAAATTAGGAATTGTCATTTTTTCTCTCAGTCTAAATGGAATACCTCTTCCCATTCAATCATATTTTTATCTGGATGCGCACCTTTAGGAAGTTCAAAATACGGTGACATCAAGTTTTGCCAATCTGTATTTATCTTTTCTTTTGACATTCTTTCTAATGCATTTTTAAAAGAATCCTTAACCTCAAAATAACCAAACAATGTGCCATCTGGCCTTAAAAAAATAGAATAATTTTTCCAACCATTTTTTCTTAACGCATCAAGCATCTCAGGCCAAACATTAGCATGCCATTCTTTATATTCCTTTATACTTTTTGTTTTAATTTTCATTTCAAAGCCAACACGTTTCAATTGACACCTCCAAAAAACAAATTATCATACAATTATTAGTTACTTAAAGGAGTATATTATGTCAAAGTCAGTTGCACAAGTTTTAGATCTAAAAAATGATGAAGAACTTATAAAAGAATATGAAGAATATCACAAAAAAGTTTGGCCTGAGGTCTTAGAAGGAATCAAGGAAGCTGGTATAGAAAGAATGGAAATTTTTAGATCAGGCAATCATCTTTTCATGTATTGTCTTGTAGGCGATAATTTTGATCCAAATAATGATTTTCCCCAGCAATCTAAAAATAATGAAAAATCTATCGAATGGAATAAATTAATGAAAAAATATCAACAAAAAGTACCCATTGCAAAAGAAAATGAGTGGTGGTCACCTATGACTCTCGCGTTTGATACAGAATGGTTCAATGAAAGGTAAGTATTATATAACTTTATCTATTATATGGATGATGTTTATTTTTTTCCTGTCAAGCCAGAGTAATGAAAAATTTCAAGAAGTTAGTTATTCTATAAAATGGCTAAAATTTCAAAGCTTTATTGCTCACTTCACACTTTATTTTATTCTTGGATTTTTTTTTATAAATTTTTTACACTTCTATATAAAAAATACGATTAAAAAAATTTTATCTTATTTTTTATTAATAATTTTTTATTCTGTATTTGATGAAATTCACCAACACTTTGTTCCGGGGAGATTTTTTGAAATAATAGATATATTTATAAATATAATTGGCGCCACTACTCTTGTTTTAATCTTTTTTTCAAAAAAAAGATTAAATATTATAGTTAGTAAAAATAAATAAAGATGATAAAAAATAATAAAATAAAAATGATTGAAGAGACAGTTGAATTCGCTGAAAACCTAATATTAATATTAGAAAATAAAAATACAAACGATACTATTAGTAACATAATTTTGCCTTGTCTTCATACAGCAAAAACTTATGTGGAAGTAAAAATGTTTGAATCACCAGAGATAAAAATTAATCTTTCAAAAGCTGCTATTGAAACAAGTTACTTAACTGACAAAAATCCAAAATACGCTCCTTTATACTCCAAAATTCGAGTTTTACTTGAAGAGTTTAGTCAAATATGATTCATAAAATAGAAATATATGACAAAAAGAAGCTGATTTCTGAAAATTTGGATATTAAAACTTTAATAATCAAAGCTTGCATTTTTACATTAGAAATAGAAGAGATTTCTACTCCTAAATCATTGGGTATAAACTTTACTGACGATAAAGAAATGAAGCTCCTAAACAATAAATACATGGGTTATAACGAAACTACCGATGTATTATCGTTTAATGAAATTTCTATGGAAACACAAAAAAAATATAACTGGCCAAAAGAAGAAAAAATACCCCACGAAAAAATTGGAGAAATAATAATATCCGTTCCCCAGGTAATAAAACAGTGTATGGGTGACTTTAATCACGAGTGTACAAAACTTGTAGTTCACGGATTATTACATATTTTAGGCTATGATCACGCTTTAAAAAAGGAAGAATTAATCATGTTTAATAAAACTGATGATATATTAAGTTATATATTTAAAAAAAATTAGGATAATTTTGGACAATCAAGTTTTTTATAGAAAATGGAGACCGTTTGATTTTGATAACGTCGTTGGTCAAAATCATATTACATCGACTCTAAAAAGAGCAATTCTTTTGGAAAGAATTGCTCATGCATATCTTTTTACCGGGCCTAGAGGGGTTGGAAAAACATCAACTGCAAGAATTTTAGCCAAAGCTTTAAATTCTGAAATTAATGATGATGGCAATCCTGTTATTGAATCTGAAACGTCCCTAGCTATCGACGAAGGAAGGTACTTAGACCTAGTAGAGATAGACGCTGCTTCTAATAGAAGAATAGATGATGTTAGAGAGTTATTAGATAGCGTTCAAATTCAACCCACCCTCGGGAAGTATAAAATATATATAATAGATGAAGTTCACATGTTAACTCCCGAAGCTTTTAATGCACTGTTAAAAACCCTGGAAGAACCTCCTCCTAATATAGTTTTTATACTAGCAACAACCGACTCACATAAAATTCCCGATACCATTAAGAGCAGATGTCAAAGATTTGACTTTCGAAGACTATCTGATGACGATGTTATTGATAGGTTAATTGAGATTTGTGATTCTGAAAATATTGAAACAGAGCAAGAGGTATTAGAAATTATAGCTAGGATATCATGGGGGAGCCTAAGAGATGCCGAAAGCTTACTTGAACAATTACATATTTCTTACGGCGGCAACAACAATGAGATAAAAGAAGAACAAGCAAGAGAATTTTTGGGCTTAGGCGATTTTGAAATATGTCTAAACTTAGCATTTTCTATTATTAATAAAAAATCCAGTGAAGCTTTAAAATTAATTAATTCAGAGTACAACAAAGGCACAAACTTAAATTCTATTTACCAGGGTCTACTTGAAACGCTAAGAAGTTCCCTTCTTATTAAGGCAGGCATATTAGAACAGGAAAACTTAGAAAAATATTCGGATGAATTTAGGTCATCAATTTCAAAAATATCATTAGAAAAAATTCTTGAAATCTTAACTATTTTTTCTAAAATAAAAATTGATGAGTCAGAAAAATTACTAAATTTTGAAATTGCAATAATTGACTCAATAGTCGGTAAACAAACTGTTTATGAGGCCAAAGCTCATCACCAAACAATAGACAACAAACCAGAGCAAACGAACGTACAGAATAAAATATTAGCTGAAGATGGTGTTCAAGAAAAATATGTTACTAATTCATCTGAAAGTAAAGTAAATAATTTTCGTAAAGAAAAATCTAAGGATGAAATTAAATGGGATGACGTTATATACCAAACAAGAAGAACAAAAAACAAGCAATTTAATATCAGCGCTTTATTGAGAAATGTTGAAACACCCATAGTTACTGATAATAAAATAAAATTAAAGTTCAAAAGTAACGCTATAAAAAAACACTTCATGGATGAGATGGAAGACCCAAGATCGAAAAATGCGTTAAAATTAGCAATAAATAAATCATATGGGTCAGAACTTGACCTACAAATCTCGTCACCTAAAGAAGAAAATAATCAAACAGATCATGCCCAACAAAAAGAAACTAGCTCATCTATAAAAAAAGCATTATCAATGGGTGCTAAAATTATTAATAATGAAACATCGGAGGACATAAATGAATAGAAATATGCTAAAGCAAGCACAACAAATGCAAGCTAAGTTAGCTCAAATACAAGAAGAAATAGCCATCACAAAAACAGAATCAACTTCTGGAGGGGGCGCAGTAAAGGTAATTGTAATTGGCACCTCAAAAATAGAATCTATATCTATAGATCCAAAGGCGGTAGATCCAGAGGATGTTGAATTACTACAAGACTTAATTATGGCAGCCGTGAATGAGGCTTTTGAAAATGCGCAAAAAAATGCTAATGAAAAAATGGGGCAAATAACTGGAGGGCTAAACATCCCAGGATTGATGTAATTATAATATGAATAATCATAATTCAACTGTTCCAGCTGTAACAAGATTAATAGAGGCTTTTCATAGGCTTCCTGGAGTTGGGCCAAAAACAGCCCAAAGATATACTTACCATCTAATTAAAATGCCTGAAGAAATAGCAAAAGAATTTTCTGAAGCAGTTTTAGGCATAAAGGAAAAAATTACTTTTTGTAATTTATGCTCAAATATTTCACAGGAAGAAATTTGTTTGTTGTGTAGTAATAGCAATAGAGATAACTCAAAAATTTGTGTTGTTGAAGAACCTCTAGATATAGTACCAATTGAAAGAACTAGAGCGTATAATGGGCTTTATCAAGTTCTACATGGTGTTATATCTCCTATGAATGGAATCGGTCCAGAAAATTTAAAAATAGATAAATTGCTAGAAAGAATTAAATCTCAAAACATTGAGGAAATTATAATTGCAACTAACCCAAAACTAGAAGGCGAAGCAACAGCAATGTATATCCAAAATCTAGTAGGGCCATTAAAAATAAAAATCACTAGGCTAGCAAGAGGGCTTCCGAGTGGTTCAGATATCGAATATGCTGATGATTCAACCTTAGAACACGCATTAAATAGCAGATCTGAAATTTAGAATGATTCATGAGTCCATCTAAACCTGAAATTTACACTAGCACAGGAATAGTGATAAAAATAAATAATCTGGGGGAAGCCGATAGAATAATAACTCTCATAACTCCAAATTTTGGTTTGATTAGGGGTGTTGCAAAGTCTGCGAGAAAAACAGTTTCAAAACTTGGAGGACATTTTGACATTCTAAGATATGTTAATTTTTCAATAAGGGAAACAAAATCAATAAGTCAACTTAGCCAGGCAACCACTATTTATGGTTATAAAAAAATCCGAACAGATTTAAATCTTTTTTTTCAGACATCTTACATTTCCGAAATTGCTGAAAAATTTTCCATGGAGAATAATGCTAATCTAAGATTATTTAATTTACTAAAAAATACATTAGACCATATAGAAGAATTTGGATTTACCGAAAGTCTACTTCTCTTTTTTGAATTAAAAATACTAGAATTAAATGGATTTGCCCCTGAATTATATAAATGTGTAGAATCTGAAAATATACTAGAGCCTGGGAATCATTATTACTCTCCTGAGAGAGGAGGGCTGATAGATTTCAAATTTTCAAATCTAAAAGCCAACTTAACACTTTTGCCAGCAAACTTAAATACAATTAAATATATGAGATTTCTTTCTAAATCATCGATGGAAAAAATAAATAATTTGTCCATCGATGAGATCTATGAAAAACAAGCTTCAAGGATATTAAAAGTACAAATACAAAATATTATTGACAGAAAACTTAAATCCGAAAAATTTATAAATAAAAAATTATGATAAACGACGAAATAATAATTAGAGGGGCTAAAGAACATAACCTAAAAAATATTAATGTTCGAATACCAAGAAATAAGTTATGTGTCATAACTGGTGTTTCGGGGTCAGGAAAAAGTAGCCTTGCATTTGATACGATTTTTGCAGAAGGCCAAAGAAGATATGTTGAGTCTCTTTCAGCTTACGCAAGACAGTTTTTAGGCCGAATGGAAAAACCTGATGTAGAGTATATAGAAGGTTTAAGTCCTTCTATTTCTATAGATCAAAAAGGTGTATCAAAAAATCCAAGATCGACCGTCGGAACAGTGACTGAAATTTATGATTACTTACGATTATTATTTGCTCGAATAGGAGTAGTTCACTGTTTTAGATGTGGGAAGGTAGTTGAAAAACAAACAGTGCAACAAATTGTTGATTCGATAGCAAAACTAAAAGAAAATTCTAGAATACAAATATTAAGTCCAATTATTACCCATATGAAAGGTGAACACCTGCAAATACTTGACTCTGTAAAAAAACAAGGGTTTGTTCGAGCAAGAATTGATGGCGAGATTGTAGATTTGGCATCTAATATTAAATTGGAGAAAAATAAATGGCACAATATAGAAATAGTTGTAGACAGGTTAATAATTAAGAAAAATATAGACTCAAACAGGTTAACTGAATCTATAGAGGCGGCTCTAAAAGCCGGTCAAGGAACAATAATTATCGAACATAAATCGAATGGTGAATCGAAAGATATTGTTTATTCTGAAAAATTTGCATGCTTAGAATGCGATATATCAATTGCTGAACTTGAGCCTAGAAATTTTTCTTTTAATACCCCTTTTGGAGCGTGTTCTCTGTGTACAGGGTTGGGTTATAAACTTGAAATTAACCCATACTTAATTATTCCTAATCCGGACGCAAATATCTTAGAAGGGGGCATACTTCCGTGGTCCAATCCAAATAGTTTTGAAATGTCAAGCCTAAAATCATTATCTGAGTTCTACGACTTTTCACTTCAATCACCAATAAATACTCTTCCTAAAAAAATATTAGAAATTATACTTTTTGGATCTAAAAATGAAACTATACCTTTCTCCCACTTAACAGGTTCTGGAAAAAAATACAACTGGTCGTCAAAGTTTGAAGGAATAGTAGCCAACTTAGAAAGAAGATACATTAATAGTGAGTCCGAAAAAACAAAAGAAAATATTTTGCGATACATGACACAACAACCATGCAATGAATGTAACGGTGAACGATTAAAACCTGAAGCTTTAGCTGTAAAAGTTACAAATTTAAATATCACCGATCTGACAAAATTATCGGTTGAGGACTCCTTAAAGTGGGTAACCTCATGTAAATCAGGATTAAGTAATTTAAGCGACAGAGATCTAAAAATTGGTGAGCAAATTTTTAAAGAAATTGAATCTAGACTGAATTTTTTATCAAAAGTTGGACTAAACTATCTTTCTTTAGATAGAACAGCTTCTACTCTTTCTGGCGGGGAAGGTCAAAGAATAAGACTTGCAACACAAATTGGTTCAGGCTTGATGGGTGTACTTTATGTTTGCGACGAACCTTCAATAGGGCTTCATCCAATTGATAACGAGAAATTAATATTAACTTTATTAAATCTTAGAGATGTAGGAAATAGTGTAATAGTTGTTGAACATGACGAATCAATTATGAATGCGGCAGACCACATTATTGATCTTGGGCCTAGGGCAGGAGAGAATGGAGGTAATATTGTCGCTGAAGGAAATATCAGTAAAATAAAAAAAAGCAAACAGTCACTAACAGGATTATATTTAAGTAAGAAAAAAATTATTGATCTCCCCAAAAAAAGACGTGATGGGAACGGCAAGGAAATAAGTATTATAAATGCAACTGAAAACAACTTAAAAAACTTATCTATAAATATCCCATTAGGAAAACTTGTTTGTATAACCGGGGTTTCTGGTTCTGGTAAAAGTACATTAGTTAACGAAATACTTTACAAAAAATTAGCTCAAAAATTTTATAAATCGAAAAATGCTCCTGGAAAGCATGAAAAGATTTTGGGAACAGAGAATATTGACAAAGTAATTAATATTGATCAGTCACCAATAGGAAGAACTCCTAGATCTAACCCAGCAACTTATACAGGTTTATTTGGTTATATTAGAGATATATTCGCGTCAATGCCTGAGTCAAAAACAAGAGGGTACAAAGCAGGACGATTTTCTTTTAATGTTAAGGGTGGAAGATGTGAATCATGCAGCGGGGCAGGTTTTACTCAAATCGAAATGCAATTTTTACCTGATGTTACCGTTCCGTGTGAAGTTTGTTTAGGTAAAAGATATAACAGAGAGGCTATCGAGATTAAATTTAAGGATCTATCCATATCGGACGTTCTAAACAAAACAGTTAGTGAGGCTGCTAAAATTTTTGAAAATCAGCCGGCCATCTTAAGAAAGTTACAAACTCTGATTGATGTTGGATTAGACTATATAAAATTAGGTCAACCAGCAACAACTTTATCTGGAGGGGAAGCACAAAGAATAAAACTGGCATCAGAATTATCTAAGCGGTCCACAGGTAAAACTTTATATATTTTAGATGAACCAACAACAGGCTTATCTTTTGATGATGTATCAAAGCTTTTATTAGTGTTACATAAACTTGTTGACAAAGGTAATTCTATAATTTTAATAGAGCATCATTTAGATTTGATTAAAAATGCCGACTGGATTATCGACTTAGGGCCGGAGGCTGGTGAAAAAGGAGGTAGATTAGTAGGAGAAGGAACTCCTGAGTTTATATCAACCATAAAATCTTCTGCAACAGGAATTTACCTAAACAAACTTAATGATATTACCCCAGATAAAAAATCTAAAGGTAACACAAAGCCATTATCTAAACCAGTGAATAAAAAAATAAACTTAAATGAAAACTTTTTATTTCCTGAAAGACCCAGAAAACTAGAAATCAAGAAAAAAAACAAGAAAAGGTTTAGAAGAAGAAGAAGAAGATAACTAAAATATCCTAACCTTTTCAACTTTATTTTCATCTATTATCATTCCGAGACCATTATGGCTTGGAATCTTAATGGTTCCGTTTGTTGGCAGAACTGGTGTTTTCAAAAAATGTTGATGAACTAAGTTCCACTTAATTAAGTATTCTTGATATGGTGTGTGTATTGGAGACTGTGATAATGAAAAGTGTATTCCAGCGTTGGTGGAGTGGCCATGAGGGATAGTAATTAGGTCCGCTGTTGTTGCTATGTTTGCAATTTTTATTACTTCTGACAGGCCTCCAGCCCAATAAATATCAGGCTGAAGAATATCTAATGCCTCTGCCTTAATAAACTCATTTAACCCCCAGCGAGTATAATGGTGCTCTCCTCCAGAAATTGGGATTAATGTAGAATTTTTTATCTTTTTGTAAGAATCAATTCTATCTGGCATTGCAACTTCTTCTAGCCACCTTGGATTAAATTCTTCGATATATTTCGTAAGTTTTATCAAATAATTAACATCCATAGACTGCCAACAATCAAGCATTATATCGTAATCCTCACCAAGTTCTAATCTGAGAGTTTGAACTAATTGAATATTTTTCTTTAATCCGTCGTGTCCGGACATAGGTCCATGTCTAAAAAACCATTTTTGGGCAGTATACCCTTGAGACTTAAATTCTTTTGCTCTTTCTTTGACTAAGCCCATATCTTCAACATTAAATCCAAGCATCGATGCATATGCCGGAACACTTTTTCTAGTAGGACCACCAAGAATTTTATAAACAGGAGTTTGATAATAATTACCCTTAAGATCCCATAAAGCGTTATCTACTGCGCTTATGGCAATCATATTATTTCCATGGCGACCATGAACAGACCTTCTATGCATTACATCCCATAAATACTCTATGGCGAGAGGATCTTGATTCAATATATGTTGCGATAATTCATTTTTTATTATGTATGCTATTGATTCATCAAATGGGCCGGAAATACCAGTAACACCTTCATCGGTTATTATAAATAAGAAAAATGCATTTATACTTAAGTCATTTTTTGATCCTTGAGAAGTTTTTTCTTGTGTCTGACGAAATGGTTGCGATCTATATTCTTCATAAATATCTATTGGTTGAACAAGCCTTTCTTCCCAAAAAATTTCTTTACTTTTTAACGTTCCAAAAAATTGCTTAATTTGTATTTTTTCTATCTTCATAATTTTTCTCATATTTTTATAAATGATTATTGTACAATATTAAAGTAGTTTTAAGTTAACAAGAAGAATAAAAGAATGAATAATGCGAAAATCTGTAACTCTTTCGATGAATCAGTCAAGGATATAAAATCGAACAGCTCTGTGATGATTGGTGGATTCGGAGGGTCCGGAGGTCAACCCACAAGATTAATGCTTGCATTATCTAAAAGAAAAATAAAAGGTTTAACTATAATTGGAAATGTAGCCGGTATATCTGAAACCACAGGATATGGTTGGCCAAAGAATATTAAACCTGTTGATCAAGGAGTTTTTTTTAGAAAAGGAATAGCCGATAAGATAATTTGTTCATTTCCGGTTCCTGCCAGCCAAAACCCAAAAAGTCCAATTGAAAATTTTTGGAACGATAATAAAGATTCTGTTGAAATAATACCTCAAGGAACGCTTATAGAAAAAATTAGATGCGCGGGTGCAGGTATACCAGCGTTTTACACTCCAACTGGCGTTGGAACGATAGTTGAAAAGAATAAAGAAACCAAACTTATTAATAATAAAAAGTATATCTTAGAATACGCCTTAAGTGCAGATTTTGCTCTAATAAGAGCTAGCGTGGCTGACGAAAATGGGAATTTACAATTTAAGGGTACCTCAAGAGCTTTCAATCCAGCAATGGCGACAGCTGCCAAAACTACAATAGTTGAAGTCGACAAAATAGTAAAAGTTGGATGCTTAGATCCAAACAATGTACATACACTTGGAATTCATGTAAACAGAATTGTAAAAAGAAGAAAGGGTGATATTTACCCATGATATATAACTCTGATCCTGCTGAAAGATTAAATAAAAATCAAATTGCAAAATACGCAACTAAGTTTCTAAAGAGCAATTCAATTATTAACTTAGGTATCGGCATACCTTCATTATGCGCACAATACATCAATGACCCTACAATACTTTTACATGCAGAAAATGGAGTCTATGGTTTTAATAAATTTGCAAATGACAAAAAGGTTGATCCTAATTATATGGATGCAGGTGGTAATTTTTTGAAGATGAATAAAAATATGGTATTTTTTGACTCTGTTGAATCGTTTAATTTAATAAGAGGAGGTCATATAAACACAACAATTTTAGGTGCATTTCAGGTTTCAAAAAATGGAGATATTGCAAATTGGATGATTCCAAAAAGAGGGATAGGAAGCATTGGCGGAGCAATGGATCTTTGCGCTAATACAAAAAATGTAATAGTTACAATGGAACACACAACAAAATTTAATGAACCAAAAATTGTAGAAAGATGCGATTTTCCTCTCACGGCTGTAAATTGTATAGATAAAATTGTCACTGATGTTGGGGTTTTTGAATTAGGGAACAATTCAATCATATTGAAAGAATGTGCCCCAGGTTGGGACGTTCTGAGTATTCAAAATATTACTGGCGTTAAGGTAAAATATGATAAAAAAGTAGTAATTATGGATATTGATAATGTTTGATAACTTATCAGAAAAATTTACAAAAATTGTACAAAATTTAACCAGCAAAGGAAAAATTTCTGAGCAAGATATTAAAACCACACTTAGAGAAGTAAGATTGGCTTTATTGGAAGCAGATGTAGATTTTACTGTTGCTAAAAAATTTATTTCATCTATAGAAGATAAAGCCAAAAAAGAGAATGTTTTTTCTTCATTAACTCCAGGTCAAACAATTATAAAAATAGTAAAAGATGAAATGACATCTATACTTGGTGAAGCATCAACTGGATTAAATATAGGGGAGGACTTTCCTACTAAAATAATGTTAATTGGGTTGCAGGGTGTTGGGAAAACAACAACTGCAGCTAAACTTGCGCTACATCTGAGAAAATTAAAAAATTCTGTATTAATGGTTGGCTGCGACCTTCAAAGACCCGCTGCTATAGAACAAATTATACAGCTAGGTAAAGAATTAAACATTGAAGTTTATAATGAGAATAATCAAAATTCATCTGCGATTTTAATTGCAAAAGAAGCCCTAAAGTATGCTAAAGAAAAAAGGATCAATTATGTTATCTTTGACACAGCAGGTCGACTGGCAATTGATGAAGAGTTGATGAATGAATTAATGCAAATAAATAAAGAAATTGATTCTGATGAAGTATTATTAACTTTAGATGCTATGACAGGTCAAGATGCTGTTAATTCTGGAAATGAGTTTAATAAGTATATTCCAATATCAGGAATAATATTAACGAAAATGGACGGGGATGCTCGTGGAGGTGCTGCATTATCTATGAAGGCTGTTACAGGAATACCCATAAAGTTTGTTGGCACAGGAGAAAAGCCGGATGAAATTGAAATATTTCACCCTGATAGGGTTGCTTCCAGAATATTAGGAATGGGTGACGTAGAAACACTTATAGAAAAAGCTCAAAAAGAATTTGATATTGACCAAGTTAAAAATCTTGAAAACAAAATAAAGAAAAATCAATTTGACTTAAACGATATGCTTCAGCAATTTCAAAGTATAAAGAAAATGGGGTCAATGACAGATTTGTTAGGGATGGTTCCAGGTTTAGGTTCGTTGAAAGGTAAAATTAATTCAAATGATATAAGTGATGACAAAATGAAAAAAGCTGAATCGATAATATATTCAATGACTCCTTATGAAAGAAGTAATCCCGAATCAATAAATGGATCTAGAAGAAATAGAATCGCTAATGGCTCTGGTACAAATATTACTGAAGTTAATCAAGTATTAAATCAATTTAAGCAAATGCAAAAAATGATTAAGCAATTTTCTGGTCCTAATGGCAAAAGAAATATTATGCAAATGTTTAACAAAAAATAAAGGAAAAATTAAATGAGTAAAATAGCGCACCTAAGAGTCTACCCAATAAAAAAAGGAATGGAATCAGATTGGATATCACTGTTTAGTAATAAGCTTATTCCTGAAATGAAAAAAGCTGGAATTATTGTAGAAACAGCATGGATGGATAAAGAAAACTCTAAATTTATTTGGATAAGATCTTATGGTTCAACAGAAAAAGATATTGAAGAAAAAGAAAAATTGTTTTATGAAAGTAAATGGTGGAAAGACAATGTAAATTATGTAAGGGGGCACCTTGGAGAAAACAGAGAGATTACTATCATTTATTCAGTCTAAGCAAGATCCATTAAGATTAGAATAACCATTAATA
>CEQU01010563.1_pt1 | contig 28079 bp, 24 predicted proteins | sample 531031 | NCBI WGS metagenome assembly CEQU01 (sample SAMEA2621216, study PRJEB7988) | marine metagenome | isolation source: saline water (ENVO:00002010), including
ACGCCAGCGCACCGATTTACTGCCCAAATCCCCCTTCGCCAAGGCACTTCACTATGCGCATGAACGAGAAAGCCAACTTAAAGTGTTCCTGAGCAATCCTGCTTTACCCCTGGACACCAATCATCTGGAACGGGCACTGCGGGTAATCCCTATGGGCAGAAAAAACTATTTGTTCTGTTGGTCCGAACTTGGTGCTGAACAACTGGGCATATTACAAAGCCTGATGGTGACGTGTCGCCTGCAAGGCGTTAATCCCTACCACTACCTCGTGGATGTCTTGCAGCGTGTGGCATTGCATCCGGCCAAAGACGTACTCGACCTGACGCCAAGAGTTTGGAAAGAGAAATTCGCGGATAAAAAATTGACGAGCGTCTTAGATAAAATGGGGTGATCCGGGTCTATATTGATCGCTTACGGTAAACCGCCTCAATGGCTTCAGGGAAGCCTTTCAGGCCATCACAGCAAGCGATGAGGATATCCTGCACGCCACGGTTTTTAAGCTCGTTCATCACAGACAGCCAGAACTTAGCGCCTTCGGTTTGAGCCATCCACAAGCCTAACAGTTCCTTTTCACCATCGGTGTTAATGCCGAGAGCCAGGTAAACCGATTTGTTTTGTACCGCACCAGAATCGCGGCTACGCACCACCAAACAATCCAGGTAAACGACAGGATAAAGCGCGTCCAGTGGGCGCTGCTGCCATTGCTTTACCTCATCCAAAACTTCATTAGTCACTTGAGAGATAAAGGTTGGCGAGACTTCTACGCCGTAGGATTCCTCGAAATGGGCCTGGATATCACGGGTTGTCATACCTCGCGCATACAACGAGATAATCCGGTCATCAAAACCATTGAGCTGTTTGTCGCCTTTTTTAACGAGCTTGGGTTCGAAACTACCGCTGCGGTCACGCGGAATATCCAGTTCGATTTCGCCATGCACTGAACGCACCTTTTTACTGGATTTACCGTTTCGGGAGTTGCCGGAATTCCTGCCTTCTGGTGCATGTTTAGCGTAACCAAGATGTTGCTCCATCTCGGCGTTTAACGCTCGCTCTGCCACCTTTTTGGTGAGCTGCTTTAATAATCCGGCTTCGCCGAGGATGTCTTCGGGTGAATCACAGCCTTCTAAAAGCTGATCGATAAGTTTGTCTGATATTGGCATTCTGCATTTCCTTTCAACAGGTTAAGAATGCCACTTACACAGATATTTTTACACTCTCGACAATCTAAGGTGCCACGGCTTCTTGCGTCTGAAAGAAACGTTGATATACACGCTCGTGGCCTTCGCAATATCTGGCTGAGGGAAAATATGAATGAATAACGCTGCATTACGTTTGGCAAAGTTTGCTGAAGCACGTCTACATTGATAATGTGATTACATTAAAATCGCTTGGTAATTATACCGTCAGTATCCCTTGGAAACCATACTAGTACAAATTAATGCATATTCTATTTTGCTGATGATCAAGCCTTCTATTTCGGTGGTTTGGTCTAACAAAAACTGTTTGGATATTTCGCTACGAATATTTTGCTCAGTAATGTGTAAACTTTCCAAATACTCCGTAGCCGACATCCCAGATAATAGTTTATGGCCATGTAATTTTGCGTCTAATAGTAAATTCTCCATCTTTACCAATGGCATGAAGCCGGCTGCAAGGCCAACGTACCCTAATGCTTTTAACAATTGCCTTTTCGAGAGTTGTGTCGCCATTAAGTATCTCCTTTACTAGATAAGTGTTCTGCTAGTCTAATCGACAATGCACAAATTGTTAAGGTTGGAGGTACGTGTCCGCCAGTACAAAATACCGATGAACCACCCACATATAGATTTTTACAGCCATGCACTTGTAAGTTGCTGTCCACCACTCCGTCTTTTGCGGTTTCGCTCATTCTGGTGGTACCCATATGGTGATTACTAAATCCTAATTGACTATTCCATAACCGTGTGGCCCTCTCTCGTAACAGTCGAATCCTGCCAATATCGGCGGCGCCAAACCCTTTTGCCATCACTTCAAGTGCTTTCCAAGTATTGGCTTTATCTTGTTCAGATAACTGATAATTTATAGACATCTTTTTTAGGCCTAGTGGATCTTTTTCTTCAATTAAATAAACCTGGTTATTTTTGTTTGGTGATTGTTCAATCATAATTGGACATAGATACCCACCTATCTCGTCAGCGTTTTCGAAAAATTTCTCATTAAATACTTTACGATAAACACTTTCAATTACCATATCTAAGTCGAAAATTACGTTTTTAACATGGGTGCCTAGGTCGTCTGGCCACTCAAGTTCTTTAGCAGATTTTGCCAATATATGACCTGAAGATATACCTTCTGATATTTCATATTCAGTGGCGGGGATTAATGGCACACGAATGTTGGAACATTTGTTTCTACGAAGTGCTTGTTCCGTTAAGCTAAAAAAGCTGGTGGTTGCCCGATTGGTCAGCATTTTCATCTTGTAGAAGTCAAAGTTTCGTGACTTATTTGGATAAATAATTGCTGCACGAGGTGTTGGGTGTTCCATAAAGTATTTGCCAACATTGTCGTGTTGGTTGCCTAACTGATTATCCCATTTTTCATTAAAATTAAGCAACATTCGAGGATTTTCTAGACCGCCTAAGCACAAAGCAAAATCTTCTGCTACGACTGTCAATTGATTGCCAGACAGGCTATTCGCTTTGGCATTTACAATACGTTTACTTTTAGAGTCAAACTCAACATCTGTTACATTTGCATGGGTGTAAATGATCAAATTATCTGCTTTTAAAAGAGTTTCCTTTAATGATTGGTAAAAGCGTACTGGTGGTACTGATGATTTCGCTATTTGGGATTCCACCAATGGGCTATTTGCAGCCAAATCCTGTGCATTAAGTTTATTTTGCCAATATACAGTATCATACCCATCATCATTCACTCCACAATATTTTTGTGCCGACTTGTAATAAGTCTTAATTTCGTCGAATTTGATCGGCCAGCCACTATTCTCTATCCATTCACGTTTTTCAAAGTCTATTGGGCTAAATGGAGAGGTATTGTTTTCCCAGTGGTTGCTGCTGCCCCCTAAAAACCGCAAACGTGAGTATTGAGGGTTTGGCAAATAAGGAAAATCTGTTTTTGCAGTATACAGTTCTTGTGTAGTTTGCTCATAATACTCTGCACCCGACTCAAGCAAAATAACTTGTTTACCAGTTGCAATTAATTCTTTTGCCAGTACTAGGCCTGCAACTCCACCACCTAAAATGCAGATATCACATTGTTCTGTAACATTTGAAAATGTCGATAAATCTTTGATCATTTTTCATCACTTTTATTTCAATAAAGAGCGATTGATGTCTCTTATTCCGAAAAATAGCGGCAATTTTAATTGCCATTGGGCAACTAACCACGCAGCCCCACACATCAAACCTAATAGAGTAACGTTGCTAAAAACATTTAGCACGAAATTATCTGCGGCCATATTTATAAATAGCACGTATACAATCACTACTGCGTTTGGCAATAATATTGGCAAATGAGGCGGAGCGCAAAAAAGATGTCCAATTTCAGATTATCAAACGCCAGTTAGTCAGCGAAAAAATCCACGCCGTTGTCCGCTGCTCTCATGCGGTCATGGCGACGGAAACGCCACATAATAGTTACTATTGCTCGTCCCTACACGCAAGCATGTTTAACTCTGGTATGATTGCCCATCGTTAAACAGCTTGTAACACAGTAATTATTTCAATTTTTTGACGACTTCAGTGTCGAAACTATAGACAGTAGATCATTTGTATCCGTTGAACTATGAGTATGCACTTATTATCTTAATTCTGGATTTTCTATTTAAAGAAAATCGAATTCACATCTATTTATACACGAATTAGACATAGGTGGTATGCTGCATCTACGTTGGTCTTTTTTGCGAATCAATTTGATTTTTGACTACATGTCTTAAGACATAGTTTGGTGAGAATTGCGTAGTCTGGATCAAATTGTTGCCGCTGGGCTTCGTTGATATATTCAATGCCATTTAAGCCACTCTTTTTCGCCACCACAGCCTCTGGGTCAAATTTATTATCATATCTGGCCACCTCTTTGCCCAGAATCTCGGCAGCTTTAAAGCAATTGTGGTATTCTACAACGTACTCTCTAGGCGCGAAACATTGCGGGCTGTCGATGATTGACAGGAGTATATCGGGAAGCTGTTTTTCAGAAGCAAAACAGCCTGTCTTTTCATTAATATAAGAGTAATGCATTCCGAAATTAAACCCTTCGCGGAGAACACAAGGGGTATTGCAAAACATGCCTTCAATAATCGCCCGGTTTAACCCTTCAAATCGAGACCAGATAATGTTGACTTTGGCTCTGCCGAGTAGGTCAGATACCTTCTCAGGAGCTATCCATTCATAAAACGTGATTTGATCGGCAATACCCACGTCATTGGCGAGTTGTTTTATATCCTCAAGCTTAAGATCGTTGGGATAGCCAACCAACGTTACACTAAGCCTGCGTCCGCGCGCTCTGAGTGTTTTTATTGCGGCAAAAAACTTATCATGGCGCTTAAATTTGGCCCAGGCGGCTACCATGATCACATCAATATCCCGTTTAGCATAAGGCTGACCATCGGTAAACTGATCCGGGCTTATCGACCAGTTTGCACTGAGTTTTAACGGCACAAGGTTAGTGTTTAATTGCTCAATAAATGCGAAGTCTCTATCTTCATATGCCATTACAAAAACCGGGGTTTTGCAGCGAGTGAAGATTAGTATCGATTCGTCACAGAGGCCGTTCCAGCTTGGCTCCAATACAATGTAATATTTTTTTTCCACGGCTTCAACATCAAAAAACTTAAAAAACAGCGAAAAGTAATAGCTGTAGGCAATAGTGATAATACCGCGGGACTTTTTTGTATACGGCGCTACTACCGTAATAATTCCATCTAGCATGGTGACGGGATCGTCAGTGAACTTTTTAAAGTTTTCAAGATAATTCAAATCATTCAATATTTCATCAAGGATGATTGGGTTTAAAGCACCGTTGTCGGTGAGATAATTGCGTTTTACTTCCCTAGAAACTAAGTTAAAGGTTCCGGGCCATGTTAATCGAAAGACACTTGATAAAAAACGAAGGTGACGCAGGTAACCGCGACGTCGGAAATAAATATTGGCAACTACCAATGCAGGAAATAACAATAGCTTGGCCCAATGTTGCTCATAGCGTAACCATTCTTTCAACGATGACAGCATATATCTCTTAAATCCATGACGTTGCAACTATACTAACTGGCTACGAAGAATTGTACACAAAAAACTGCCTGTGGCTATGTACTGTTTGGACCTGATTTATAAAAGGCCTGTGCAAGTGGTAGGTATGACGTGGTCAAGCAAATTCATACAACCCTGTTAAGCCGCTTTTCCTAAGTTAGCCATGTCAGCCTCATATTGATTTGGACTTTTGTAATCCAGGTATGAATGCATTCTCTGACTGTTATAAAACATGTGATGTATTACAGGATTGCGTGATTTTTTCATAGTCGTCTCCTGCATTAGTAATTGCAGAAAATTCCAATTAAGTCTGTCTCAGTTTAAGGGAAGTGGACACCTGAAGCAGCTTATTGTGAAGAGCGTTACAAAGAACGAGTGTTGAAGAACCTCAAGCGACAAGCTGAAAAAATGGGTTGTAGCGGTGGTTAACGCATTAACTTAAGCAGATGGTTAAGTAGTTGCTGAATCACCGTGTCGACGATGTAATAATACTCATAGATCTTACTTTTAATGGAGTAAATTATTATGGCAAGGATAAAATAAAAGCTTATGAAGTAACCGATATACGCGCTGATAGCAGATACACTTAGATGTGTTGTCTGGGAGGGGAAAAATAAGTAACCAAGTCCGAAAGCAAGCGCAGAAAGTCCTAACGTATGGATAAGAGGAAAACACACCGGCATCTTAAGTTTTATATTGAAGTAGGCGCCGGTTACCAGTGTCTGAATAAGACTGATAACCAAAAAGGCGTAGGCGAAGTATAAAATAGGTTGTTGAAAGATAAAAAAGTAAACACATGTAGACAACAACACACTAAAGAGATTCAGGTAAAAGTAGGGTTTTACCGAGCCAAGGGCCATACTGTAGTTATTGGTAAGGATGGAAAGCGGTGTTACGGCCAGTGTAAGCGCTAAAACGGCAAAAATATCAATGTAGGCAAACCACTTATCGCCAAGTAAAATGTTAATTATCATCAGTGGGTTAAAGAACATAAATACCGACAATGGGCACAAAATGGCGGACAGACCCAAAAAACTAATATTAGCTACTTGATTGAGCTTGTGCTGATCGTGCTTTACGTTTGAGTAAGTGGATAAAAATGTTGAAGATAGGGGGGCTATAAGTATCTGCTCAGGCATTTTTGCGACGTTCTTCATCATGTTATAGCCGCCTATATTCTCGGAACTGTATAACTTAGAAATAATGAACATGTCGATTTGGCCTTTGATGTAACCGACAAAACTATTAAAAAATATCCACTTTGAAAATCCCCACTGTTCGTGAAATTTTAAAAAGCTGATTCTGGGCCTGAAGGGGTGTATAACGTAGGTGCCGATTACTGGTAAAAAATACGAAAACAGCGTACCAAAAATCAGCGCCCAGTAATTTCTGTAAACGTAGGCCATGACCAGTGTGATAGCAAATACTGTTAAACGTACACTTAGATTCATCCAAAATAATGGTTTTAAATCCAGCTCTTTATGCAGTAAATACACTCCGGGGGTGGAAAGTGCACTCAGCGGTAGTATCAACAGTGTGACTAACATGGGGTACAGCAGATCAGGTTTATCTAAAAATGCCGTTATAAAGGGCATGGCAAGCGCCGAAGATGCAAAAAAAGTATTTTTTATCAGTAAGTTAATTGTCCACGCGCTGTTGAGATCATCCGCATCTACCTTGGTTTTTTGAATGATATATTGCCCAACGCCAACCGTTGACATTGAGTCGATAAGAAACACAACGAGATTAATAATAGCAATCACGCCGTAGTCTTCCGGTGTTAATAAACGAGCCAGTACTGCGGTACTTAGAAAGCCTAACCCTCGTTGTAATACCGAAAGCAATAGCATGGTAATGGAGCCGGATAAAGATTTTTTGGCAAGTGAAGTCAAGATAATTTCTGCATGAATTTTTCTTTTATCCTAAGCAGCAACGCTACAACGCTTACTGCTCCATGCTTTATACGCAACCCGCTCAGTGCTGGTAGCTGTGGTCGCTCATAATCATTTTGCTCAATCGACGCTAAATGAGTTAAGTAACGACGAGCAACGGAATGAATTAATACCTCATCTTTATGCTTTGCTGAAAATATTTGAATCTCATTAAAATAGGTTTCGGATAGCCAATAATCGATGTCTGTGATATCTGGAATAGTAAGACCCATTTGACGAAAGTATTCGCTGCTGTAAGATTCGTTATCCATGGCAAAAGGAATACCATTATAAATATATTTTTGTGCTTTGGTCGGGGGTTTCAGGCTATGGGCAAAGCTATCAAATTTGGTGTCGAACGCGGCTTTACACTCCGACAAATAGGTAAGCTGCTTCGCTGCAGACCATTGTTCTACTTCAACACCACACAGTTTAATATTTCCATTTTTTAGCCTTTCTTCTGTCCAAGGAATACCATTGGCCATTAAATTGGCGCACAGTGCTGATCGGTAATATTGTATTTTTTCTAAGTCGCTTAATACTTTTATAGGATGTGCTAAGCGGGTCTTTTTTAATGAGATAATCAAGCTTGCAATATACTCTAAATGACCTATCCACAATAAAAAACCGTCTTGCTTATAAACAGGCTGGCGTGTCAGAGAATATTTGAGGTAATGATCAATAAAAAATAACCGCTTGTTATACTGCTTTATTTTATTGCTCAACCTTTGATTGTGAATAAAGATGGCATCAAATAATGACAAGCAAACACTGTGTTTTATTAGTTCTGAAGGGTGCGTAAAAAAGTCGATAGGAATATAAATGAGCGTCTTATTGCTCTTTTTTTGTTTATAAATCCAGGCTAAAGTCGGCATGATTTTTACCACAAAAATCACCCTCGACTGAATCACTTGTTGTTCGGCGCGATAAAATTCTATCTTGTGGTGCTTTTCAAGCTCGATAGCAATATCTTTTCCCACCCATTCATAAGAGGGAAGTGCGTTTTCTGGACCAAAGGCAAGCATAGTTGACTTCTTTTATTAGTGTTTGCTGATATTCAAGCGAAAGGCAACAAGCGATTTCAATAATAAAAACTTTTCATGAATAACCGATTTCAGGTTGTTTTCTCTCTTTCCTGCACTTTGCGGGAATTTATATTCTTTCGCCAATGCATGATTTGGGAAAATCCCGCTATTTTTACCTTTTGTTTTCGACGTGTTCTCACCATTATTAATTACCCATGCCGCCCCAAAATAGGGGTATTCTGTAAGTGGTTTGGACTGATTTTCAAAATATTTCCGCGAGCGAATATGATTGCCAAACAGGTCCATTAACACCTCAATGTTGGCCTCATTGCTTTGGATAAGCTGATTCCAGTCTTCGTGAGCTAGGTCGAGTAACGGATAAATATGTTTAGCCTGGTAAATAAGTGAACTGCCGCAGTAGGTGTTAAAGCCATATTTACGCTGCACTCTGTGGGTTTGGTAATCATACAGGTAGCCTTTGTTAATATAGTAACCGGCACTGGAATTATCTAACACTGCACTTTGTATATTTTTCACTAGCTTATTCGAAACATAGTCATCGGCATCGACAACCATAAGCCAATCGGCCTGATGCTGCTGGGCGACTTTGATTCCAATGAGTCTTTTTATCGCGCGATCCATAACAACGTATCGCCGCTCTTTTCTAGGGATCGGGAGGTCTGTTTCAACATAAATAATATGTTCATCATGAAAATTAATCTCGGGTTTTTTGTTGCAAACAACAATTAAAATAAAATCCTCATCCGCCTGATTGCAAATTGACCGGGCACATTGTTCGTATAATGTTTCTACGTGCTGCCAATTTTGTGTGCTATCTGGATGTCTTATACATGTTATAAATGCAAACATATTTATCTCGTTAACTTGAGTTTAATTCCGGGAACGAATTTGTCATCAGTTGTTTGTCTGAATGTTACCAAGGCTTGTAGGTTTAGTCAGGTCTCGCTTAACATATAGATTATATGCAATCGCACAAAATAGAATACACCAATATAAAATTTCAGCTCGTAACCTGTTCGTAAACGACATCGAAATGAGGTAGCTGATTAATGAGGATTGAACCGCTACAACGAGATAATAATCAGCGTAGAGCATCCTGTCCCTCAGTATTTTTTTGCATTTATTCATATTGAAATAAGCTTTATAGATCATCAAAGAAAGCAAAAACAGCCCAAGCCAGCCGACTTCTGTGAGTGCTTCAAACCAACTTGAATGTACTGAACGGTTGCGATGTCCTCCGGTATCAATATTTTCGGGAATATAGACTGGAGCAAAGTATTCAAAGCCTTTGTAACCTGCGCCAAATGGTTTATCTATAGCCATATCAATAGCTGCGAGCCAGAAAAAGACACGAGTTGAACCAGTTTCTTTTTCTTCGCTAAGTTGGGTATTATTCTGTATGGACATAAAACGTTCGAGTGCAGACTGATCGACCACCATCCCCAGAGCAATAATTCCTAACATACCAATGCCAATGGCCTTTAATTTTTGATTTCGTTTCTTAAGTTTGGAAAAGAAATAATGCAACATAAAGAACGTCATGGAACCAAGTACGGCAAGAAACGAAGCTCTACTATTGATTAATACCAAGGCGTTTACAATTAATGCGCCGAACAAAACTGCTAATCCTCGCATGTATAGTTTGGGGGCGTTTAAGAAAAAATAAAAACAGAGAACGATGCTTGGCGCTAGTGCTGCCGACACTCCGTTGGCATCAGGTGAGTCAACAGTACCAACACCTTCTACTCGTACGCCCGAGTTACGCCCTACCTGGTTAATATAAAAGCCCAAATATGCCGCCCCTGCAACGTAACCCCACAGTATAATTTTAAGTGACGTTAATGAATCACATATTTTATATGCAACCGTTATGATAATAACCATTTTCAAAAAATTAAACCATGCGTCAAAATGGATCTCAGGCAACGCGGCCCATACCCAGGTAATTCCAAAAAGGGCCATCAAACACCAACTGATTAAAATAGCCGGGGCGTCGGCGATGGCATTTTCTTTGTAGCGGTCAATACGTAATAGAAATAATAAGATTAAGCTTACCGATACGATAAATGAGTAGGGCAAATTGGGCAGAGAGTTTCCCCACCAACGTCCTTCCGCATTAAAAAAATAGACGGCCTGATAGAGGGTAAACAAAAAGATCGTTGAGTTTCGAATAGCTGCGGTAAATCCGGCTATGTAGGTAGTGAAAAACAACAGAATACTGATCATGATGCGGTTTACCTGTTAGTGCGCTCTGGTAGAGTCAGTCTTATAGAGTGAATAATAGCCTGCCAGCATATGTTGCCTGTTGAATTGCGCTGCAAAACGTTGCTGTGCATGGTGGGCAAATTCCGCTCGCTGATCGGGATTGTCGATAAGCTGGCACATCGCTTCTGCAAACGCCTGTGCATTGTCATTGGGTACCACTAACCCATTATAGTCATTGTGGATAATTTCCGGGTTGCCGCCGGCATGAGTAACAATGCAGGGTTTCGACAGCGACATGGCCTCCAGTAGTGTCATGGATGTCCCCTCAGACAGCGAAGAAAGCAAAAAAATATCCATTGCGGCAAGCATCTCTGCAGGGTTGGGGATATAGCCGGTAAAAGTCACCGATGCGCTGATCCCTAGGCGCTTAACCTCTGCTTCCAGACGCTCTCGTTCTTCACCATCCCCCACCAGTAGTAAGTGAATGGCAGCGTGACTGGCTCTGGCTTTGGCGAACGCGCGGATCATCATAAGTTGATTTTTGATGGGATCAAATCGGGCGATAGTACCAAAAATTAAGGCGTTTTCTGCAATGCCCAGAGAGGCTCTAAGGGCGTCAGTGTTCGTGGAGGCTGGCTGTAACGGCGCAATACCATTGTAGATCACTGCAATTTTCTGCGTCGGTATAAATTCATACTCAGTTAGGGCTTGTCGGGTAGCCTCTGATATTGCCGTAATGGCATGGGTCGCCATGCACAACAAGGGGTTGATAATCCGCCGTTTCCAGCTTGAGCTATCCGGATAGAAACGCCCATGTTCTGTAAATATGACCCTGGCACTGGTCATCAGCGCCGCCAGCGTGCCGTAAACCCAGGGCGTGTACTGATGACAGTGGACAATATCAATGTTGTGCTGCTTGATGTGTTGTCGAATGGCTTTAATTAGCCGTCGGTCAAAGCCTGGTTGCCTTGGGGTAGAGGTAATTTCGATACCCTGTTGCTTTAAGGTTTCACCCCAAGGTCCAAGAGGGGCCTCTATGCAATAAATGCTCATATTGATGTCGCTGTGATCATTGCCTTCAATAATATTTTTAATCACCATTTCGGTACCGCCGATCCGCATATCGTAGGTAATGTGTAATACCTTCATTGAGCCGGATTTCCTGCTTTGGCGTAGCGATTAAACCACAACTGAAACATCAGCATACTCCACAGAATTGTGCCGTGCTGATAGCGGCCGCTTTGATGCTGTTGCCAATAGTGGCGAATGGTCTCAACGTTAAAGTAGTCATGCAATCCCGGTTGCGCTGTAAACAAATACTGTTCGGCTAACGCTTTAAGTTCTGTACGAAACCACGCATCCAGCGGCGTGTTAAAGCCCATCTTTTTGCGGTTTAGCAAGTGGGCGGGAATAAACGGTGTGAATACCTTTTTAAGCAGGTGTTTCTTTTCGCCGTCTTTAAATTTTTGCCCGCTGGGTACCGTCGCGGCGAATTCCGCCACCTGATAATCCAGAATGGGCGCGCGAACTTCCAGAGAGTGAGCCATACTCATGCGATCGACTTTTACCAGGATATCGCCGGTCATATACGTTTTAATGTCGGTGTAGAGCACTTTACTTAAATGATCGGGGCCGTCTGCCTTGTTATACATCCCAACGGTGTAGTCGCTGGGGTGATAGTTACCCAGTGAGTGTTTTATCTCGCTACGAGCCAGTTTGTTCCAGGTTTCGTCGGTCATCATGCTGTTAGTCATGTAAAAGCCCATCGCAGGGGATTGTGCCAGACTGTTCAACAAAGACTTGGCTTTTTGCGGCAGTCTTCCGGGTAACCAGCCAGCTACTTTTGCCAGGCCAGGGAACAGGTGTCGTCGCATGGATTCGGGAAACCGGTCTCGGAGTCGGTTTTCAATATTGTCGGTAGTGTATTTTTCGTAGCCGGCGAACATTTCGTCACCGCCATCACCAGCCAGCGCCACAGTTACTGCCTGGCGGGCTAACTCTGACACAAAATAGGTGGGCACTAGTGACGGATCGGCAAAAGGTTCGTCAAAAAAGCTGGCGATATGTTCTAACTGCTCGGCGACATCGGCACTTACCGTAAACTCATGATGTTCGGTCTGGTATTGTTTGGCGATTTCCCGGGCGAAGTCGGCTTCGTTAAAGCGCGGATCATTAAAGCCAATGGTACAGGTTTTTACCGGCGCGTCTGATGCATTGGCCATCATTGCCACCACGCCAGAGCTATCAACGCCTCCACTTAAAAATGCGCCCAGTGGCACATCACTCATCATGCGTTGCTCGGTGGCTTTTTCCAGCAGTGCTTTGAGCGTCTCTGCATGCACCTCTTCGCCTGCGGCAGAGGTTTCCTTAAAGCTTAAATCCCAGTATTCATGGAGCGAAAAGCCAGAGTTATCCAATACCATGTAGTGTGCGGGGGGCAATTTGTGGATGTGTTGAAAAATACTTTTAGGGTCCGGCACGTACTGGTAGGCAAAAAAGTCCCGTACCGCGTCTAAACGAATTTCCCGCGGAATATCCGTCAGCGCTAAAATGGCTTTGATTTCTGAGCCAAATGCAAATCGGCCTTTCTGCGCATAATAGTACAGCGGCTTTTTACCCAGCCTGTCCCGGGCAATAAACAGCTGTTGTTTGTTTTTATCCCACAGGGCAAAAGCAAACATGCCGTTGAGCTGCTGTAAACAGTCCACCCCATCCCGTTGATACAAAGCCAGAATAACCTCAGTATCGGTATGACTGTGAAAGCGGTATCCTTCCTCGACCAGTTGTTCGCGTAACGCCTGGAAATTATAGATTTCACCGTTAAATACAATCACCAGTGAGTTGTCGTCAGAGAACATGGGTTGATTCCCCGCAGCTGACAGATCCAAAATGCTCAGTCGGCGATGACATAGCCCTACAGATTCATCGAGATACGTACCTCCGGCATCCGGTCCGCGGTGAAAAATTGCCTGGCCCATCGCTTCCAGCGCCTCAGTGCCGCCTTCCTGATGATGAAATAAACTAAAGCCTGCAATGCCGCACATGGTAATTTCCTAAAGCGTGATATAGGGGCGAATGGCCGCGCCGAATTTTATAGTGAGAGGAAGTGGCAGTCTGCGCCAGGTATCCTCGAGCATCTGCCGCTTTTTGCTGGTGCCTGGCGTCGTTGTCTCATTCAGGTCAGTGATGTCTCCCGATGGGAATTGCCGGTACCAGCGCAGCGGTTGTGGCACAGCGCCCCATTGTTTTTTAAATCGGTAGGTACCTTCGCCATAGGTGGAACGACCAAAATCAAACCACTGAATACCGGTATCTGCGCAATGGGCTAAAAGTGACCAATAAAGCAGCATGTTCGGGGCTAAACGGTTATATAACTGAATGGTGGACGCCCAGGGGATACAGGCTGATGGTCCATTGCGTAACACAATCCCTGCGCCAATAGGCATGGCATTATGATAAACCACGCTCACAATCAAATCGTCAGCATAGGCCTGCTGCAAGGCCATAAACCAGTCCTCGGCGTGGGGAGGCGAGCCCAAATCGCGCATATTGACTGTGTAAACAGAATAAAAATCGGCAATTAGCTGAGCGCTATTACCCAATTTTACGGTTAAACCATTTTTCTCGGCCTTTTTTATCTGGCTGCGTAATTTCGATTTAAATGAGGCTAATAACGTCTCACTGCCGGGCTCAAGAGGCATGATCATTCGCACTTTCTGACCGGTCAGTTCGGCTTCATTGTCTGTGGCAGGCAACGACTGCCTGATCTCTAAAAATTGCGCCTTCACCTGCTGATTAGCAGAAAGCGCGAAGGCATGCATCAATTCGTCAATTACCGCCGAATCGGCAATGGCGGCCCCAATATCACAAAAAGGCAGCGAGCAGAGTTGACGTGAAATGAAAAAAGCGTCGATGTACACCAGCGGCAGTATGCCAACCACATGGCCCGTTGCTTTTTCTGTGGCTATAACACTCTGCTGGGTATACCCATAGGCCGATTCTACGGCTTGCAACCAGGCAAAACGATGATATGGGGTTGTTAGAGCAGAATTGACGACGTAGTCATCCCAGCGCTGTTGGTCGGCTGACGAAACCCATGAAATGTCATAGTTTTCTGCACTGGTTGTGTTCACGACAACCTCTCGTTCTGAAAATCGGCTTCACTTTGCCGCTGCTTTATCAGTTGGGCGGCTTCTGAAATAGTGCAATAGCGCACATTCGCCCGGGTAGAAAGGTAGGCAATAGTCGATTGGATCCGTGCAATGATACATTCATTGGCATTATCCAAATCGGTCAGGCCCGTGGCGCCATCGATAAGACTGGAGCTGTGTAAGTACATATGAATAACCGGGTGGTTATTGGCTAAACAGGCATCTATTAATGCACACATGTTCTGACTATCGGTTAACTCCGGACTCAGGTAAATCTTTCTCAGCATGTGGCTGTGCCACAACAGCCCGACAGACTTTGTCCATGACAAAGACGGCGAAGCCAGGACGTTGTGAATGGTATTGCCCAACGAAAAGTTGGCAATATTAAATCCGGCGCTAACCGGCACTTCAAGCAGCAGGCGTTGCTCGCCGGGGGTGAGGGCATCATCAAAGTCAGGCCAGTAGGGGAAAAGTGGTGCACCTTCACAACTGAAAAATTCATTTTTATAAAACGGATAAACACTCGAGTCTACCTGATACCCCCGCGACGCTAATAATTGCAGGGTTTCACCACTGGCTCCCCAGCGGCCGCTCCTGAAGGACCGCGGAACACAACCGGTATTGTTGCAGATTAACGCCGACAGCGAATCGAGCTTTTGTGCTACCTGGTCATAGGGCAAATTAATAACGTGTGATTCGACTTCGGTGGTGGGGCCAAAAAACGGCGGATTACACCAGGGGTGCAGGTGTGCGCCAATTTCGGCCTTGCGTGTGGCGTAAAATTGCGCCAGCATTTCGCAGGCCTGATGGTTTTCGGCAACTGCATAATCAACAAAATACGTTGGTCTCACTCCCAGCTTTTCACACTCAGCCTGAAAGCCCGGCAGCTTGTTCACATTATCGATAGAACACTGAGTTTGAGGAAACGCCTGATCCCACTGCCATTCTTCTTCAGTGTCGATCGTGAGGACAAACAACACATCTGGCTTATGCATAACGAGGGTCCGCCAGAATGTCACTAAACAGGGTGTAATATTCGTCAGCCATGCGCTGCGCAGAAAAATGTGTTTGCACAAATGCCTTGGCATTGCCGGCCAGTTGTTTGGCATAGACATCGTCGTCGAGCAGGCGTTGCCAGTCTTGTAGTAATTGTTCGCGGTCGTGCAGGGGCGCCAGCAATCCTGAGTCCTGATGCGTAATTAATTGATCGATGCCTGGGATATTATACGCCGACACGGGGATTTCCATGGCACAGGCTTCCATGAGACAGCGGGGAATGCCCTCCAGCGTAGATGTCATCACGAATAAATCGAAATCCCTTAACAGGGCAAGCCGGTCCTGCCTGAAACCAAGAAATTTAATGGCAGGTGACGAGGCCAGTGTGGTGCTGTAGCGCTCCAAATCGACTCGCTCCTCGCCGTCACCGAGCAACACTAAATGTATGTCTTTTCGTTTGGCATAAAGTGTGTCAAAGGTGTCGAGGATGGCCCGAATATTTTTACGGCTAATCATTTGGCCGACAAAGCCGATAGTTTTAATTGCGTCAGGCTCAGGCGGTTGTTTGGTGAGCCTCACTGCTTCAACTTCTGAAAGGTCGACCCCGTTTTGAATGTAGCAGAGCTGGTCGGCCGATAAATTAAACGCTTTTACATCTGCCATGAGTTGCTGAGATAAAGGCACTACCTTGGTGGCAAATCGCATGGACTGACAGCCCAACCAGATAAAAAGTCTTAGCTTCAGGTCTGCCGCATTCTCGAAACCATGGGGAGTTACCACGCAGGGGATCCCAGCTTTCTTAGCCGCAATAACGCCTAGGATGTCAGATTTGTATCCATGCGTGTGCAGGATATCAACGTCTTGCTCCTGAATGACCTTAACCAGTTTATTGACTACCGATAAGTCAAACCGGTTTTGCATCGGTAATGCATGGGTGGCGCCCAGTGGCTTAAATTGCTTAACTAACTCGAGATCTTCCGTTCCCGGCTCGAGTGTCACCACCAGTTCACTCTGAACGTTTTCAGGTAAATGTTTACTTAGCGCCAGTATCCAGCGTTCAGCGCCATAAAATCCGGTGGAACAAATAAACTGTAAAATCTTCATTTATCTACTTATGTGAGTTTGTCCCGATAGCCGCGACGATGCCGAGCATGGTACCGACAGCCCTGGCAGGAAAATACAAACTGTAAAATATCAGGCAGTGAGCAATACTGACGTCCTGTTTTACCAATCTTTTTAATCGTACAGTGTATGCGGCCAGTGGTGCAATGCCTATTAGCAACAGTAGCAAGGTGATTGTCCATTGCGTTAAAAAGGCCGCTGTTACACTGCTCAGTAACCCGATTGTCACCCAGAATGGCACGATAAAACTGGGCCATTCCCTAAGGGGGATCGGGCGCCCTTTCAAAGAGGCAACATTAGACTGGCCACGCCATATTTCTTTACTCAGCATAGGCAAAAAGGCGCGGTCCTCACCAAGGTGAACATAGGTGGCATCAGATGAGTAATATAGTCGTCCTAAGGCCGATACCTTACCGGTAAAAAAGTAATCTTCACAAGTTACCAGATGTTCCGGAAAGCCGCCTACCTGATAAAACGTGTCGCGCTTAACAAACAGATTACGACCGGGTAAAAAGGTGACATCGGTATCGACCTCTGCATTACTCAGGCCGGTGCGGATCTTTTCCAGTGGTGTTGCATTGTCGCTGTTTATCTGGATGGCACTGGCCAGACGGGTATCGGGCCGGTGTTCGAGGATATGCTGCATTGCTGCAGCCCAGTTTTCAGATAACGCTACGTCGGCATCTAAAAAAGCCAGAAAACGCCCGTTAGCTTGTTGCGCCCCCAGATTTCGGGAGTGAGATATTGTGTTCGCCGGATCGTTGAGTAACAAAGTGAGATTCAGCTTTGATTCATAAGCGCGCAGTGCATCAGAAAATTCGCTGTTTTGACTGACCACAATCACTTCAATACGATCCTGAGACAAGGTTTGCTGACAAATACTGTCTAGGGTTTGCAGCAACATCTGTTCCCGCCCCTTATGTGGGATAATAAATGAAATCTCAGTATTCATGGTTGCCCCAGCCATTTTTGTAACGGCGGAAAACGTCTTACCAGTTGCTGGCGTTCATAGCGCAGCGATAAACCTCTCAGGGCTTGCCAGATTCGCTTTCGTAGTGGTGGTGTTGTTAAGGCCTTATGAGGCGAATAATTGGCTTTCAGAGCCATGGGTGATGGCAGATTAGCGTAAGCATCAATATGAATATTTTGCATCATCAGGCATAAGACCCGGGTTGTTTGGCTCTCAACAGAAGCCATCAGTCGTTGCTCTATAACGGGTTTAAGCTCGGCTAGTTTATTGGCGACCAACTCTTGTTGTTCGGCGGTTAAATAATTAGCAGCAAAGGCCAGTACACAGAGTTTACGCAGATCCTGTCCGGACCAGGTTTGATTTGGGAATTCCAGTTTTTCAGGTTGGTCCAGGTAAGCGTATTCGTGCCGGGCCATCCAAAGCGCATAGTGCTTTAATGTGCAGACCGCCTGGGCATAGGACGCATCATTTTGCGAAAGTTGTTCTTTTAACAAAATGTAACGGCATACGGCTTGTAAAAAAACGGTATAAAACCAGTGCTTTTCAGTATTCAGCAAGTCTCTTGCCGCGAGATCGTCGGTGTCACGAGCGGTGTTGTAAATGATATGCGCACACTGATCGAGGTCGCGCTGTCGGGCTAATAAAGTAAACCTGTCCATTAGGGCATTAAGGTAGTTACCGGTGCCCCGGTCGAGTGGATACTGCCCGGTGCGAATATTTTTCAGGTCAGCGATGCCGCTGTTTTTAATGGCCAGTAGCAAACCGTTGAGCGAGCCGTCGCCTTCGTAGTAGTTTTCAATCCACTGACACAGTGATAAACAGGCCTCTTTAGACGTTTGGTTACCTGTAAGCAGGTAATGCAAAAGCAGTCCTGAGGTATAACAGTGCTGTCCACCTGGTCCGCCGCCACCGGCATGATCATCATAGACATTGCTGGGTTGGTGCCTTGAATAGGTTCGGTGGGTTGCTGTATAAGCCTCGACGTAGTGGTCGGTATGCCAGAATAAACCGCCGGCATACTCTGGCTTATCGAATTTGCTGTGATAAACGTCGATATCTGCCACATGGCGGGCCAAATCATCGCCCAGGGTAAACCAGTCTGCGTTGCCGGTGAGCAACCATTGCGACAGCATTCCCTGAACCGGATCATACTGATTGTTATAGTGAGACACAAAGTAGTCCTGATCTGGCGTCAGAGCACATTCGTGATCAGCATATAATTCACCAAAATGACGCCATCCGTATTCGTCGAGTTGATCACGTTTGTGAAAAAAGGAGTCAGCGCCTTCAACACCCCTTTGAATGAGCGCACTAAGGGGTTGTTGAGCACTCGCGGGATGGAACAGATCGAGCGCACCCGTGGCCCTTACAAAAGCGGGATCGAGGCTTATTTCTGCAGTTTGGATTTTACCGGATAAAGACAAACGCAATTTACGGGTTTTCTGTTCACCAGGTTGCAGCTCGGTAACGGGGCTTCCTCTAGCCCCCATTAAACTAATGGCCAGGGTATTGTCTTGTTGAGTAATGGCGGCCGGGAAGTGCTGCCAGAATTGTTCTACTTCAAGATTGACCTGATATTCTGGTGTCTTTAAGGTGATATGGGGCTGGGTTTGCTCGCCGCTGTCCAGAATGTCCTGGTTGGCGGAAAAGCGATAGCCTTTAAACGGCAGAGCCACTTGCCCCGACGCATCTGCATGAACCCGGCTCTGCCAGTTGGCCTTCCCGCTGGAGGCCTGGTGCAAGTGGAAATCAGGGAAACCACTGACATCCATAACATCGCGATTCGCACTTAGCGACAAACTGCTGGCAGCCTGGTCAATCCGCAAGGCAATTTCTTGCAGATATATTGAGTTTGGATCGCCCAAATCCCATTGTCCATTGGCATGTTCAGCCCGCTGAGGGTTAATCAGGGTTGCGGTGAGTTGGATATCACCCAGGCGCAAATTGACGCTCAACTCAACCCTGATTTGCAACACCAGCCCACCAAGTTGAATACTGCCTTGTTGATAAACACTGACTGCATGGGGTGTTACCGCATGACGCTTTATGCTGTAGTGCATTGAATCAAGAGTGCTAATCGCTTCGCTGTCATTATTTACTAACAGCGTGCAGGCGGTATTGTTTAGCTTAAATGCCAGCAATTCATGCCGACTAATACTGACCTTATGGCCAGACTGCAAGGTAATATCTAGCGTTTTTGCATCTGAGCGAATAATATTGGGGTCGATTACCGGCATGGTTGCTGGTATTTTTTCAAGTGAAAATGGCGCGCTCTCGATAAGGTCACAGGCTGCCACGTAGCCTTCGCTGAGAAACCAGCGTACAGAACCATCCGGCCATAGTAATTGCGCTTCCACTGAGGCATTTTCCAGTAAGCCGTCGGGACCACAAATGCCAATAGGATCATTAGGTTGCCACAAACCTTTTGGCGACGGCACACCCACCTTAAAGTACAGGTAGTCAGCGTTATTCGGCGCTGGTTTTGACAAGTGGAAAATTTTGGCAGGCATGGACACTATTGCAAACTTCATCCGTGAACGATAATTACTATCGCCACTTTATATGAGTTTACGGGCCATGCCAAATACTGCTGCATTGAATGGCATGTCTGGTCGCCAGACCCTGATGCCGGGCGAGAATTTTGCCCGGTACAGGCAAAACTCACTGTTTCACTTGTGTTTTGGTCCCGGCCACGATGTATTAGGGTTGCGTTAGCTATTATTCATCGTAATATGCTGAAGTAGTTGGGGTAATTTTGCTATCGGAGTTTGTTTGAATATCTCGGTTCTGTCACAGCGCGTACCGTATCCGCCGAATAAAGGGGAAAAGTTACGCACCTATCACCAAATCGAGCGCATGGTGGATTTAGGCCACACTGTATCGGTTGTTTCGTTTAGTGAAGGGGCGGATGATGAGCAACAAGCCCGCGCCCTGGAGGCCGCACTGGGCGTAACTGTTATGCTGTATCCACTGCCAGGCAAACTGACCAGATATACTAAGGCACTGTTGCGAGGCTTGCCCATTAGCGTTGGCGCTTTTTATTCGCCTCAGGCGGCCCGGGTAATTCACCAACAGTTGGCTTCGCCGTCACTGGATATGCTGTTTCTGTCTGCGTCCAGTTTAAGTTACTACGTGTTTTCATCGAAATCCTATCAGCAAACGCGGTGTAAGTTAGTCATGGATTTTATGGATGTAGATTCCGATAAATGGCGGCAATATGCTCATAATGCGCGATGGCCAATGAGCTGGGTTTACCAGCGGGAATCGCGCGGTATCAGACGCCTGGAACAGCAGGTCAATAAATGGTTTGCCCATTCTTTTCTGATTGCAAAGGAAGAAGTTGAGTTGTTTAAGCGGACTGTTTGCCATGAGCATCCGGTAACAGTTTTAGGCAACGGATTGGACTTTTCCGCATTCACACCCGTGGCCGACCAGGAAAAGGTTCGCGAGAGGCATTTTTTATTTACCGGGGTAATGGATTACAAGCCGAATATTGATGCGGTGTTATGGTTCGTCAGACAGTGCTGGCCGGGCATAAAAAAACAACTACCTGATGCGACCTTTACCATCGCCGGGATGAACCCCAGCCAGGAGGTTAAAGCCTTTAATAATAAGCAAGGCATAGAGATAACCGGCTTTGTAGAGGATATTCTCCCGTACTTTCATGCCGCGGCGGTTTTTGTTGCGCCATTCAGGCTGGCCCGGGGCGTGCAAAATAAAGTTCTGCAGGCGGCGGCATGTAAAGTCCCCTTGGTATGTACGTCAATGGGTGCGGAGGGCATTGGGTTTGCTTCGTCAGACACCATGGCGATTGCAGACTCGGCAGAAGCTTTTACCGAGGCGTGTATCATTCAGGCTAGCCAGCGAGGCGAAGCGTTAGCAAAAGCACAGCGGGCACTGGATATAATGTTACAGGAATACAGTTGGGAACAACAACTTACGCCTTTGGAAAAGATACTGAAACCATCATGAAAACTGCCCTAAAACAGCTTCTATTTACACTTGCGGCGCTGCTTATGCTGCCTTTTACATTACTGTTTCTGGTCGGCGGGTATGTCACCTCCCGCGACAGTTTGCTGGCCGGTTTTAGTCAGTGCTTGTCACTGATACCGGGTAAAGCCGGAGTCTACCTGCGGGCTGGGTTTTACCGGTTTGCACTGACCCACTGTGCTCCCGATGCCGTGGTATCGTTTTTAACCCTGTTGTCACAATCCGATATAGAGCTTGGCGCAGGCTGCTATATCGGGCCGCAGTGTAACCTTGGTCGCTGTCAGATTGGCCAGGACACCTTGTTGGGAAGCGGCGTGCACATATTAAGCGGTAAGCACCAGCATAATTTTGATGACCCGGACACGCCCATCAAGCAGCAGGGCGGTACATTTCACAAAGTCACAATCGGCAGCAATTGCTGGATAGGCAACGGTGCAATCGTGATGGCAGATATTGGTGATGGCAGCATTGTTGCTGCCGGTTCAGTAGTCACCGAGCCGGTGCCAAAGAAGGCTATCGTCGGCGGTAATCCGGCCCGATTGATTAAGCAACGTTGAGCCTGGTTTCACCACGCATCTTTGAGCCGCTTTAGCATCAACAGCAATCGAGTGGACCAGTTTTTGTTGTACACAGATAGCTGATAAAAGTCATACCGCTGGGATGCCAGGGATTTTTTGTACTGGCTTTCGCCACCCAGAAAGTCATAGCACGTAAGCCCCCGTTGCGCGTAATAAGCCATGGCGAACAAATGGGTCACATAACCCGGCTTAATGTGTTTATCCAATGGGTCTTCGCTAATTCCGGAGCAGTAAAAATACACGGTGTTTTGCCAAATTAAATTGTAGGTGTAGCCAAGCAATCGAGGCCCAGCTGTGACTCGCAAAATGCTCACATTTTCCGGGTTTTGATCGATTATGGATTGATGGTGTGCCACAAAAACCGGGTTAGTAAATCCACTGCCTTCCTCCGTTTGCGCCCATTTTTGAATATGGTTTGAGGCTAACTGCTGGAAGAAATCTGCCCGCTCTTCGGCTGTTTTTGCCTCATGGATGGCTATTTCACCATACTTGGTAGTTAATTTTTTAATACTGCGCCGCAATTGCCCCCGACTATTTTTAGATAGGGTTGCAATGAGAGCTTCGGTATCACGGTATTCTGGTTGTAAGCGGGTTTTATAAGCCGGTATCGACAGTGTTGAAATGGCTAATTGATTCTGCCTGGCGCAAGTCGTCCAATGGGTGGGCTCACTGGTCATGGAGACATACAACTGAATGACCGCAGACTGCCGTGAAAAATACGTCACCAGGGCGTTGACGCAATCATTGTGCAGTGCAGGGGGGCAATAAATGTTGTTATGTTCAATCCACACTTGGTCGTCGCGGGGATCCCCGGTTTGATTTAACCACCACTTTTGGTAAAACGGGAGCAAGGGGTGGACGGCTGTCTGGCCTAAAAATGCAATCCCTACGGTTTGCCCCTCGCAGATAAACAGCAAGCATTCTGGCAAACTGGGTAAACTCTTTATCCAGGCAATAAACCATAGCGAACTAGAAAAAATACTGGCGCTGTGATGTTGCTCCGGCTGCGTTGGAATGCTCGCTATTGTGTCAGTGAGGTGCGATTGACTTGGAGGATGATAAGGTTCAATTAATAACATTCCGCTGCACGTCTGCTCTAGCGTGCTCCTATTGATATCGGGTGAGTCAGTTACAAAGTGCAACCGCCGGCCGGCTTTGGCCTAACGGCTGAATCATTGTCGTGTTTAACCGCTTAATCGCCTTTTTTTAGCAACTCGTCATAGCTTAAGCGCACAGAGCGGTATTTGGGCGTTGAAGAGCGCCCGACACGGCCCATAAACACAATGCGGGGGGCGGCTTCACCAAATAGTGCCTGGAATTGCTGTTCCATTTTTTGCGCATTGTCGTTGGCAATTTCACTGTCAGAAAATTTAACACCTTTATGCAAGTATTCTGAAAAAATCACCGGGGTCTGGCAGGGTTGAAAGCCCAGCTTTAAGACCGCAGAAGCCAGCCACACACGTTGTACTGCACGACCCGCTTCGATGTAATCAATCTCTTTGGCCGGCGCCTGAGTGGCCGTTAATGCGAAGATCCCAGCACTTTTTACTGCGGGAAGGTAGTCGAGCATGAGGCGGGGCAAAACGGTCCCCCCCAGATATTTGCTGACAAACTCCATCACCGGCCAATTACTGAAGGAAAACTTGGTAAATGCCAGCATCAGGGGATCGAGTCCCAAAGACTTGGCCGGAATACGATCGCAACTGAGTTCGTTATTTTTGTTGCCATAGGGGCTGTTGTCTTTTGAGCGGGGCGTAAACTCAATGATTTTTGAATGTACATCAAACCCTTCTTTCATAATCAGGCGGGTTTTGGCATTGCCGAAGAGTAATTTTCCGACGGCCTTGCGGTCGTCAGGTTGTGACTTCCAAATAAGTTGATACTGCTCAGGTAAGCACTGCTCAAAAAAGGCCAGTTCCTCCCGCGTAAGCGCTCTGGTGCCCATTTTTCGTCGCTGGGTCGTTCTTAGCGGGATCACCGCTGCCAGTTTGGTATCAACGTCGCTGGGCGGCTGTGTACTTTGTACAAGGTCAACCGAAATAGTGTAGCGGCCAACCGCTTTGCCTTGTGCTTCCTCATCGATTGTTGTACTAACCAGCTTATAATCGATAGCGAAATCCTGTTGCTGAGCGGCAAGGCTCATGTTCTCAATTAAACAGCCAAGCGCCAGCTTGCTGGCGTTACCCTGTAAATCATAAACGACCCAGTCACGGGTATCATAGCCATGGATGATACAACTGGTATCGGAGGTGATCTCGAAACGCCAAACCTGCGTGTTGTCGCCACTGGGTGCCCATTTAGCAATATCAATGATCTGCGCAATAGGAGAGGCTGATGCGGTCTGGGTTGGTATGACTTGTTTAGGTTTCAATACCACTGATTTGGCAATCTTAAAAGCAATTTTTTGAATGGGGTTTCGGTTGCCCCAAGGGCGCCATGTTTGCTTGAGTTTATTGTTATAGGCATCAAAGTGGAATCCATGGGGCGCAACCGGGACCTTACCCCGGTTGAGCAATAATTTGAGCGCAAAGGTTGCGGCAGCGCCTGCACAGAGTTTTACGCCCATTGCTGTGGATGGGCCTTTTTTAGCCGCGAAATCCGCTTTCGTTGGGTCCACCAAGTAATTACGTTGCAGCATGGAGGGCGACAAGCCAATTAAAAACTTGATGTACGCGTCGTCCTCGGAATCTGTTGCTTTAAAATCAAAATACTCGGTAAATGACATGCTGTCTGGCGTAAAGCAAAGTAGCGCTGTTCCCATTCCCAATGGGGCGGCAGTGACCACAGGGATCCTCAGGGATTCACATTTTGCAAAGACCAGCTTGCGTGCATCGAGCGCAAAAAAATCGAGGCTATCAATATAAATGTCAATGCCCGCCAGAAATTCATCGACATTGCTTTCGTCGATGCCTTTAGGGAACGTTTTCAGCGTAGCCTGTGGATTAATATCCTGCGCGGTTTTCGCCATCACATCACATTTAGCCTGCCCCACGGTAGACATGTAGGCGCCCGCCTGGCGATTAAAATTATGCACATCGTAGTTGTCAAAATCGGCAATATTGAAGTGCTGAATGCCCAGTCGGCAAAGCGTAACAATATGCTCAGAACCCACGCCGCCCATGCCGGCAATAGCGACCTTTTTGGTGCTTAAAAATTGTTGTTCTTCGTTAGTGACCCAGCCGATGTTGCGTGAAAATGCATCCTTATAATCAAACATATCAGTTCCTTTTTAAAAAACGTTACTTGCTGCCCATGGATTGGTACATAGAATGTTGAATATGCGTAAGCATGGTTTTAAAGCCAGGCGACAAGCTTTTTAGTAGCATCGACTGATTAATATAATAGGGCGCTCGGCGGCCATGATAGTCGACAACCGGGCCAATTTGCTCAAATTTAATCCCGACAAAGCGCATACTTCTGGCCAGGCGGGGTTCCATCATTACGTATGCATGCTGGATGTTATTTCTCATTGCTAGTGAGGCGGCAGAAAAATAAAGGCCAACGGCAATAAATGGAAAACAGCGTAATTCTTTTTCTGAATAAGTCTGGGTGTTAATAACACCGGTGGCAGCACCATCAAATTTATCCATCGCACGACGTCTGAACCGGCTCGGTACTGCCAGACGGGAAATTTCGCAGATTTGATCTCTGGGGTGATTGGCCGGGTTTAACTTTTGGTCGGTAATTGAATCCAGGCAGTACTTTTCGATGGGCAATAGCTCACCTTGTTGCCTTGGCGTAACGAGTCGCACCGTGCCAGCATAATTGTCCGAGGTAATATGATGAATGAGGCAATACAAGGAAAATTCGTCAAACTCGTCGGTTTCCATACCATCCGGGCGACAGGCTTCAAAACCTAATTCTTCGCAGTAAACATGATGTCTTATTTTGTACACTTCCTGCTTTAAACTATCATTACCGACGTATACCGGCTCCAGATAGCTAGAGAAATGAGAACAGATCTGACCCGCTTCACGCAACCGTTGATAACCAGCTACATACTTACCGAGTTTGGGGACTTTTGTCAGCGTCTCCGTAAGCTTTTGTCGCAATGAAGACCGTTTTTTTTCATCCATTTGCTCTGACTCTGCATAATAAAAAATAAGAGATACAACCACCAGAGCATAGCAAATTGCCGAAAGTTTGCTCAGGCATTACTAACTATTTTCTGTGAGTATATGCTTAATTATTGCAGCATACTCATACAAGCTTTTATGCGATGATTCCAGCGCTGATGCAGAGGGTATTGATAAAAATACTGCCAAATCACCATTACTATTGTAATCAACCGGATAAAAATCCATTCTTTTTGCCAGGGCGGTAAACATGGCTTGTAACCTGTAACCATGGGTCGCGCTGGATACCACTAATACGTGTTTATTGGCAAAAAGTTCGCGCGCAGCAACGATTTCTTCCATAGTCGTGGTGCCCTCTGCAATCGCACTGATGCTATCGGCTGCAACGCCCAAAGCCATTAGAAGCGATTTTGCCTTATCAGCATAGGCAACCTCCTTATCGGCAAGAAAGTGTCCGCCAGTGACCACAACCCTAGCGGTGGTTTGTTTAGCCAGAATGGCGGCCTGAGTCAGGCGTTGTAGCGAGCAAGGGGAAAATCGCGCGACCTCTGTAATCTCTCCCTTGGTTTCATAATAGCAGGCCGGCACGTAAATCACATCGACACTGCTATCGGTTACGATTTGCTCTGACTTTACACTTAAACTACCAAATTCAAGGGGATACAGTAACAGGTTTGCGACGTAAGGTTGAGAAAAAACAATAAAAACTGTTAATGCCAGTAAACCACAACGGTGGGCAGTTTGTGGTTTATTACCCCTCCACAGTAGCACTGCTATGGCCGCGAGCAGCACCGTAATATTTAACGGTGAGACAAAAAACAGGGCAATTGGCTTAATAAAATCCATGTGAGTTTAGCCATAATGATAGAGTTATTGCTTCACGCATGTTATATCTATTTACAGTTAGATGTAACGGATTGCTCTGAATGAAGGTACTTTTTTTTATTCTCCTGGTGTGGGTTTACCCGGCAACCGCTGCCGTGCAGCGCCACTTTGTTGACGTGGTTGAAGAGGTCACCGACAGTGTGGGAGCTATCGCGTTAATGACGCCTCTCGAATCTAATGCGCCAAGTATTCTTGGCACCGGTTTTGTGGTGACCGGGGGAAAGACTGTAATTACCAATTATCATGTGGTAGAAAAGCCGCTAGACCCTTCTATAGTGCAATACTTTGTTTTTTTGTCCGGCACCGGTCAAATTGTGAAACAAGTAAAAGCGGAAGTGGCTGCTATTGACCCGCTGCACGATCTGGCGGTGTTAACTTTAGAGCAATCATTACCTGCACTTACCTTAGGCGACAGCGACATGTTGCCCCCAGGCTCTGATATTGCGTTTACCGGCTTTCCCATTGGCGCGGCACTAGGATTATACCCGGCCACGCACAAGGGCATTGTTGCTGCCATTACGCCCGATGTGATCCCGGTCGCATCCGCCAGACAACTCACTCTGGAAATGTTAAAAAGAGAAGGGCGCGACCAGTTGTTATATCAGCTTGATGCCACCGCTTTTCCTGGTAACAGCGGTAGCCCCGTGTATGAGCCGGCTACCGGCCGGGTAATTGGGATCATCAATAAAGTGATAGTCAAAGACACCAAGGAAAGTGCCTTGTCGTCGCCATCTGGTATCTCTTATGCGGTTCCGGTAAACTACATCACTAAGCTGCTTGAAAGAGCAAATCAATAAAAAACGAAGATAATAATCTGGCCAGTCTTTACTGTCTGTTTTTTTTATACCAATCCATCTTAAGTTCTGGTCAGTGATGCCCAGTTTCT
>CEQU01051685.1_pt1 | contig 27631 bp, 20 predicted proteins | sample 531031 | NCBI WGS metagenome assembly CEQU01 (sample SAMEA2621216, study PRJEB7988) | marine metagenome | isolation source: saline water (ENVO:00002010), including
ATTTCTCCAAAAGTAACAATATTTGACATATTTAGCCTTTCTTCTGTTTTAATCTCTTAACGAGTTTGGAAACCGACAAACTTCTTTCTTTTAATAAGTCCCAGTTTTTATCTTTGATAATATCACTAGATATAAATTTTGATCCCATACCTACAGCAACAACGCCAGAGTCAAACCAAGGTTTTAGAGATTCTTCTGTTATATCAACTCCTCCTGTTGGCATAATTTCTGACCAAGGCATTGGTCCCAAAACATCTTTTACAAAACCTGGTCCACCAACAGCACTACCTGGAAAAATTTTTACAATATCGGCGCCTTGTTCTTGAGCGTTAGAAATTTCAGAAGCTGTTCCACAACCAGGCATATAAGGAATTCTTCTTCTATTACATACCTTTGCAACTTCAAAATTTGTTACCGGACCTACTATAAAATTAGCGCCAGATGAAATATACATAGAGGCAGTACCAGCATCAACTATTGAACCTGCCCCTAAAATAACTTTCGGTAAGTTTTTACTACAAAATTTTTCTAACTCAGAAAAAACTTCCCAGGCATGATCTCCTCTATTTGTAAACTCAAGTAATAATATACCACCTTCTGCGCAGGAATTTGCGACATTTTTCAGCACCTCAATATCGCCATTATAAAATACAGGAACTACACCTATGTCATTGATACTATTAAGAACTTTCATCTTAGTATGTCTAGCCAAATTTTTACTCCTAAAATATTATTTAATTAATAACTAAAGTATAAAATAAAATTTTTATTTTTTCCATTTTAATATGGGATTTCTTGCAGCTAATGCTTCATCTAATCTTTTATGAAAAACATTATGTGGGGCATTCTTAACAACTTCAGGAGAATTTGTTACCTCATCATGAATTTTCAACATTATGGAAATAAAATTATCTAAAGTTTCTTTTGTCTCTGATTCTGTTGGTTCAATCATTAATGCTTCTTCAACAATTAAAGGAAAATACATTGTAGGAGCATGGACTCCATAATCGAGTAACCTTTTTGCAATATCCAATGCTGAGATTCCATTTTTTTTCTGTTTTTTTGCAGAAATTACAGTTTCATGCATGCAATATCTATCTGAAAAAACTTCATAGAAATCTTTCAGTTGAGATTGAATATAGTTAGCATTGATTATTGCATTTTCTGAAATAGATTTAATCCCATTTTTCCCTAATGACCTAATATAAGAATAAGCTCTAACAGCAATTAAAAATGAACCATAAAATCCATTAATTGTACCAATGGAATTTTCAGGTTTAATCAAGTTATAATCATTATTGTTTTTTTCTGCTACTGGATAAGGAAGAAATTTTTTGAGTTTACTATTTACCATTACTGGACCTGAGCCTGGTCCGCCACCACCATGAGGTGTAGAAAAAGTTTTATGAAGATTAGAGTGACATATATCAACTCCAAGATCAGATAACTTAACTAGCCCTAGTAAAGCATTTAAGTTCGCACCATCAGCGTAAACTAATCCACCATTTTCATGGATTATCTTGGTGATTTCTAAAATATTTGGCTCAAAAATTCCTAGAGTACTAGGAATGGTTATCATAAATACTGCAGTTTTCTCATTTGCTAGTTCTTTCAAGTTTTCAATATCTATATTTCCTTCTTCGTCAGATTTTACCGTGACCACTTCAAGACCAGCCATTTTTGCCGACGCAGGATTTGTACCATGAGCTGAATCGGGAACAAGAGCTATATTTCTTTTTGAATCTCCATTACTTTCATGAAACATTCTAGCAATTAACAGACCTGAATATTCACCTTGTGCTCCAGCCAATGGTGACAATGATACTCCTTCTAAACCCGTAACTTTTCCTAATAATTTTTGTAAATCATACAATAATTCTATTGCACCTTGTACTGTTTCTTCAGGTTGGTATGGATGAATACCACTAAAGCCATCAAGACTTGCTATCTGGTCATTAACTTTAGGATTATATTTCATAGTACATGAACCTAAAGGGTAAAAGTTCGTATCAATAGAAAAATTTTTTTGGCTCAAATTAGTAAAGTATCTGACAAGATCTAACTGAGAAACCTCTGGCAAATTTATGTTACTAATCAAATTATCTTTATCCGTAATTTCTTGTGAGGGAACATCGCACTCAGGTAAAGTGAATGCTCTTCTACCTTTATTTGATAAATCTAATAATAATTTAGTATTGTTATCATGATTTTTTAACATTTATAATTTCCTAAATAATTAACTAATATATCGATTTGATGTTTTGAGTTTTTTTCAGTAACTGCAACCATTAATCCATTATGTATTTTTTTTGAAACATCCTTCCCCCCCAATATATTATTGTCCAATAAAAACTGATTAATATTTTTTGGGCGGTCTGGGCAGGTAATAACAAATTCATTAAAGAATTTTTTATTATAGATTTCAAAGCCTTTAATTTTTGATATTTCAGATGCTGCATAATGAGCTTTTTGATAGCATAAATGAGCTAGTTCATTAAATCCATGCTTTCCTAATGTAGCTAAGTAAACCGTGACAATTAGTGATATTAATTGAGTGCTAGTACATATATTGGATGTTGCATTTTCTCTTCTTATATGTTGCTCTCTTGTTTGTAATGTAAGTACAAAAGCATCATTATTATCTTTGTCCTTTGTTTTACCGATTATTCGACCCGGCATATGCCGTATATATTCTTTTTTTGATGCAAATAATCCAATAAATGGCCCTCCAAAAGAAGTTGGAACGCCTAAACTTTGCCCTTCGGCAGTTACAATATCTATACCGTATTTTCCAGGAGATTCATACATCCCATGATAAATTGGGCTTACATGAGCAATGGCTAAAATATTATTTTTGTGAGCTAACTCAGTTAATTTTTTTATATCTTCGATTTCTCCAACACTATTTGGATTTTGAAATGCTAAACATGATAAATTTAAGTCGTCTTTACCTAATTGATCTTTTTCAATTTTTATAATATTTACATCTTGAAACATTGTGTAAGACTTAAGTACATCGACTAATTTTTCATCAACAGAATGTAACACGCCAATATTTTTATTTCTTTTTATTCTTACAGCCATCAAACAAGCTTCTGCAAAAGCAGTTGGGCCATCATACATACCAGAATTGGAAACATCCATACCTGTAATTTCAGAAATAAACGTTTGAAATTCGAATCCGACCTGTAATGTTCCTTGTGAAACTTCAGGTTGATAAGGTGTATATGCAGTAACAAATTCTCCTCTTTGAACAATAGATTTTACTATTGAAGGAACATAATGATCGTAAACTCCAGCACCTAAAAAAGATGCATCAAAACTTGCTATTGAACGGTTTTTGCTAGAAATACTCTCTAACAACTTAACTAGATCTTGCTCTGATAAATCTTCAGGTATATCGATTTCTGGGTTTATATATTCAGTGGGAATTTCCTTAACTAAATCAACAAAATTACTTACACCTATTGCATCTAGCATAAGTTGTTTTTCAGTATCAGTATTCGGTATATATGGAAAATTATTGCTTGATTTATTTTTCATCTATTAATTTTTCATAGTCTTTGAGGTTTAATAATTTTTCTAATTCGGAATTATCCTTAATCTTTACCCGTAAAAGCCAACCTTTATGAAAAGGATCATTATTAACAGTTTCAGGAAATTTATCGATATCAATATTTTTTTCTATAATTTCTCCACTAATTGGAGCAAACAAATCACTAACAGCTTTAACAGATTCTATTTCACCGAACTTTGAAAACTGTACTAAATCTTCACCTACATCTGGCAGATCTACAAAGACTACATCCCCTAGTAATTGTTCTGCAAAAACTGTAATACCTATCTCGGCAACATCTTTATTTACCCTAACCCATTCATGATCTTTAGTATATTTAATTTCCTCTGGATACATATTTTACCTTCTTAGACAAACCTTCTTTTTGCTATTTCTGCACTTTGGGTTTTTCCTCTAATATCAATTGAAATTTTTCTACCAATCTTTGTACTACCGTCACATATAAATCCCAATCCAATTCCTAAACCTAAATTACTAGAAAAAGTACCAGAAGTTACAAAACCAATAATTTTCTCTCGATCGTAAATTTTATAATCTTTCCTAGGGATTGCCTTGGAAGTCATTTTAAAACTTACTAGTTTTTTTCTTAATTTATTTTTTGATAAAGAATAAAGTTTTTCATAAGATAACAAATCTTTATTTGAAAAGTCTATAAATCTACCTAAATTCACCTCAAAAGGATTAGTTTCTAAATTTAACTCATTTCCATATAAAGGTAAACTTACCTCTAATCTTAATACATCCCTTGCCCCTAATCCACAAGGATTTACTTTTTTTTCATACAATAAATTCCAAATATGAGGCGCATCCGCATTAGAACAAATTATTTCACCACCCTCTTCACCAGTATATCCAGTTGTTGATATAGTAACTTCGTATTTATCTATAAAAGTTTTTTTTATCTGATACTTATCTATAGTTTTTAAGACAGGTAATATTTCTGAGGATTTGGGTCCTTGAACAGCAATCATAGAAGTGATACTCGTATCATCAATTATTTGAATATCAGATCCATAATCAATATTAGAAGAAATTGTTTTTATAACTTTACTTCGATTAGAAGCATTTACTACTAAAAGAAAAGTATTACCATCCAGATTCGAAATAATTAAGTCGTCTACAATCTGGCACTCTTTATTTAAAAAAATTGTATACTTTGACTTTCCTATATCAAAATCATCTAAATCAATACTTAAAAATTTTGATATGATTTTTTTTGAATCTTTTCCTCCAATAATTATTCTACCCATGTGAGAAACATCAAACATTCCAACATTTTTTCTAACAGAAATAACTTCGGATACGATTCCATCCTTATAATTTAATGGCATCATAAATCCATTAAATTCTACTAATTTTGCATCCAAATTTTTATGATTTTTATACAAACTGGTATACAGCAAAATAACTCCTAATTACTTAATTTCAAAAATGTCTTTCCATGTTTGGGTCTCTTTATTTTCGTTGCCAAATGAGATAGCTGAATTTCTTAGATCAGGATAAATTAAATCCGAATCTTGTTCTAAATAAATCATACTTTTATCATAAGCGATATGTTGATTCTTAACAATATTTTTTTGATCTTTTGAAATATTTTTCGAATGAATAGATACGTGAAAATTACCTAGCCCATTTTTATCAACTAATAGATTAATAGCATAGATTTGTTTATTAAAAGAATTATTTGATATTTCATTATTTTTGTACGATTGATTTAATTCCCTAATAAAAAATTCTAAACCTAAATATTCAAGAAATTTTTTCTGAGTAATGTAAAATAATTTTTCAAAGCCATTAACCGCTAATGAGTGATTAACTGTTGTGAAATCTACATGAGAAGTTATATCTTGACGACCAATATTAGAATAATGGTTAGATGATAAACTATGTTGAAAGTAAGATCGTAATGAACCTCGATTGTTTTTACTAGAGTATAGTTCATCTCTTTCATAACCATAATCAATAGTTATAACAAAACCAGAATTTATTATAGAAGAAATAATATCAGCCCAATAACCTATTCCTAAATTTACTTCTCCTTTATAACCATCATCAAAATTCTTTGTAAAAGGAGAAACTCTACTGGCTATTTCTGGTTCGCTTACGTGATTTATTTTATCGATAAAAGTATTATTTTTATAATCATAATCGACATATATTTCTTTGATTTTTTTATCTTTAAAAATAAACCTATTAACTGGAAAAGCATCAATTAATTCGTTAGATATTATACATCCTGTAATTCCTTTAGGAACTTCCTTTATATCATAAATATCTTTAGATTTATCTGAAAATACATCTACTGGATAATAAGTTACTACATTTAAAAAACTTGGGATATTTTTTTTATAGAAGGAAATTATTTCTCTATACAAATATCCATTACCTGCACCTATTTCAACAATAATAAATTCTCCTGGTTCGTTGATGGCTTTCCATAGATGATAAATATTTATGGCTAATAAAGATGCAAATGCGGGGTGAACTAAAGGGCTGGTGTAGTAATCACCATATATTCCTAATGGATGATTATTTGTTTTTCCTGAATAGTAACCAAAATTTTCATCATATAAAACTGAACTCATAAAAGAAGAAAAAGTAATTGGGCCATTAGTCTTAATTCTTTTTAGAATTAATTCTTCTAATGAATTCATTATACAATTTTACCGATCTGAAATCGGAATATAACCCTGTTTCCTGTTTCCAGTATATTGCAATAAAGGCCTGATTAATATATTGTGCCTAAATTGTTCAACTACTTGAATAGTCCAACCAGGTATTCTACCAACAGCAAAAATAGGAACAAATAAATCTTGTGGAATTCCATTAAGGTAATATATTACTCCAGCAAAAAAATCTACATTTACATGTATTCCTCTTCTTGCATAAGGACTCATAGCTTCTACAACTTTTTCTAAAATTTGATACCACTCTGGCTCACCCATTTGGTGGCTTAATTTCCTTACACCTTCCCTAAGATGTCCCGCTCGAGGATCTTCAGCTTTATATACCCTATGACCAAAACCCATAACTCTTTCTCGATTTGCTAAAAGATTCTTTACATAATTTTCTGCATTTTCAGGTTTTCCAATATCTTTTGCCATTTGCATAACATTTTCAGCAGCCCCTCCATGAGATGGGCCAGATAAAGCAGCGATTCCTGCTGTAACTGCTCCATGTATATCAGCAGATGTACCAGCAACAACTCTAGCAGTAAAAGCAGAAGCGTTTGAACCATGATCAGCATGCAGTACAAAATCTTTATCCATTAAATCTATGGTATCTTGGTCTGGAATTTCTCCTTTTAACATATATAAGAAATTACCTGCATGATTTAATTCATCACTAGGCTCTATAGGGTCTTTGCCATTACGAATATTATGGTGAGCCATCACAATTGTAGCTACCTGAGAAGTCAATCTTATACCTTTTCGAATTGTAGCTTCTAGAGAATTATCATTTCTGTCTTCGTCGAAAGAAGAAAGAGTTGAGACAGCTGTTCTAAGGGCGTCCATAGGATGAGAGTCTTTTACTACATTGATCACATCAAATATCTCTTCAGGCAGTTTCCTGTAGGATTTTAACATTGAATCAAATTCAGATAATTCTTCCTTATTTGGAAGTTTGCCATAAATTAGTAAATATGATGTCTCTTCAAAAGAAGAATGTTCAGCTAAATCATTAATATTGTACCCTCTATATTCAAGCACGCCTTCTTTTCCATCAATAAAAGTGGTTTCACTTCTATCAAAATATACCCCTTGTAATCCTCTATGTAGTGTTACTTCTTTATCCATAATTACTTTCTTTATACTAAAATAATTTCAAATAATAAAATTGTAAACATCAAAATCTGTTTAAAATTTCCGAATTTACTTTTTCTAAAATATCTTCCCTACTAATGGAACTAGTTTCTTTACCATTTCTTGTTCTAACCGACACGGTTTTTGAAGTCATCTCATTATCTCCAATAATAAACATATAAGGGATTTTTCTTAGTTGGGCATTTCTTATTTTTGCATTCATTCGCTCGCTTGATTCATCAACCTCTATCCTAATGTTTTTTGACTTAAATTGTTTATAAATATCATATGAATAGTCTAGATGCTTATCAGTTATTGGTATTATGATTGCCTGTACAGGTGAAAGCCATGTAGGGAAATTACCTGATAAATGTTCTATTAGAACTCCTAAAAATCTCTCTAAAGAACCTAACATTGCCCTGTGAATCACGACTGGTTTTTGCCTGGATCCATCTTCTTCAATATATTCTAAGCCAAAGCGTTCTGGTAATGAAAAATCTAATTGAACAGTACCAAGTTGCCATTCGCGTCCAATAGCATCAGGAACAAAAGCATCTATTTTTGGTCCATAGAAAGCGCCCTCTCCTGACTGCATACTATATTTGTAATTATTTTTATCTAAGATGTTTTTTAAAATTTTCTCAGACTCGTTCCAAGTCTTTTCGTCCCCAACTCTCTTTTCAGGTCTGAGAGATAGCTCAAATCTAATATTGTCAAACTTGAAAGTTTTGTATGATTCATTTAACATATCTAAGAAATTTTCAATTTCGGCTTCAATTTGATCAAATTTACAAAAAATATGTGCGTCATCTTGAGAAAATGACCTGACACGAGTTAATCCATGAGTAACACCAGATCTCTCATTTCGATGCAACCTACCAAAATCAGCAAGTCTTAGTGGAAGATCTCTATAACTATGAATCTCTGATGCATAGACTAAAGCTGCAGCTGGGCAATTCATAGGCTTCACACCAAATTCTTTCTCATCAATAGAAACAAAAAACATATTTTCTAGATAATTCTCATAATGTCCAGATCTTTTCCATAATTCAGTATTAAAAATTTGAGGTGTGATTACTTCTTTATACTCGTATAATTTATAGAGATCTTTTACATATTTTTCTAACTCTCTCAAAATAATTGTTCCATTTGGTAAAAAAAATGGACTTGCCGGTGCAATAGGGTCAAAAAAGAATAAATTTAGAGATTTTCCTAGTTTTCTATGATCTCTTTTTTCAGCTTCTTCTATTCGATTAATATATTCCCTTAATGCTTCTTTTGACTCCCAGGCAGTACCATAAATTCGTTGAAGCATTCTATTATTCTCGTCACCTCTCCAATATGCTCCCGCTGTACTTAATAATTTAAATGACTTGATTTCACCAGTACTATTAACATGGCCCCCGCGGCATAAATCCTCAAATTCGCCATTAGAATGACTCCAAAATGTAACTGTCGAATCTTCTTCCATTGATTCTAAAATTTCTTTTTTGTATTGATTACCACTAACTAACTCAAAGGCCTCAGACCTTGAAACTTCTCTTCCAATAAATGAAGAATTTTTATTAATTATTTTTTGCATCAACTTGGTAATATCTTTAAGGTTTTCAGGAGTAAAAGGTTTTTCGACGTCAAAATCATAATAAAAACCATCTTTAATTGGAGGCCCTAAGGTAACTTTAGCATCTGGAAAAATTTTAGTAACCGCCTCAGCTAAAACATGGGCTGCAGAGTGCCTCATATTATGACGATACTGATTTTTTTCTTCTTCTGAAAAATCTTTAAATTTTTTTGTCATGATTATAATATTCTACAATATATATAATTATTCATAAATTTTAAACTACGAATTTATATAAGTTAATTTTCTCCAAAACCATTCTAACGGTCCATACTTAAATTTTTCTAGCCAAAATTTTGACCAAAATAATTGTAAAGCCCAAACAAACATAACAAATGTAGAAAGTTCAATAATGCTAAAACTATGATTCTGAAAAATTCCCTCCAAGAATATAAAACACAAAAGTGTTTGCGTAATATAATTGGTAAATGCCATTTTGCCACATGATTTTATGTATATTGCTATTTTTTCAGATAAATTCATATTAAATATAGATAATATACCAATATAACCAATACATATCGGGATTATTCCTAGTTTCATAGGGAGGCTGCTAACAACTGCAATAGAAGGGTCATAATTTTCTAAATAAAGCCAAACAATGTTTATAGATGTTAATACCAAACCTATAGGTAAAAACATATAAATTATTTTTTTATAAAATAATTGATCCTTTGTTCCTTGTAGTATGTATAATCTATAAAGGACTACACCTAATAACATCATACCCAATGCCCTTCCAACAGCATCTAAACCAAAAAACGATTGAATTGCTTCTCCCCACTTGCTCGAATCAACAAACCAATATCCTTCCAAACCTTTTCCATCTGGAAAACTTTCTCTCGCAGAAGAGATTAGGTTTCCCTCATTATCAAAAAGCATCTGAAATAATGGAGCTATTATTGCACCAAAATAAGTTAACAAGATACTTAAAATAACTAAAAGTTTTATACTGCGATTATGAATAATTATTATAATTACAGCGCAACATGCATATAGTAAAAGTACATCTCCAACCCAAAAGGAAGCATGTATACCGCCAAAAATTAGTAGTAAGAAATTTCTCCAAAGGCTTAATAATCTTGGATTTTTTATTTTTTTACTTTTTGCTGATTCAATAAATAGAACTATACTTGCACCAAAAAGAATAGAAAACAATCCCATCATTTTGTCTGCAACAAATAGTTGGGATAAGATTAAAATTGACCAATCAATAAAATTTTCTGCTCCAGCTGTAGAAATATTAAACATCGCAGATTTCGGCATAGCAAAAAATCTAGAATTCATAATTAATATTCCTAATACAGCAACACCGCGAATAAAGTCTAGATTTGATATTCTTTCCTGCATAATAATGATTATAATGAAGTTACTATGAAAATTACAAACATTGAAGTAAAATATCCTACTTACAAAGATGACTTGAAAGACTGGCGTCCTAAACTTTGGCAAATTATAACCAAGATATCTACAGATAAAAAAAATCTTTTCGGCTTTGGAACAGGCGGAGGAGGCAATGCATCAATAGAGATTATCAATGGTCATTTAGGGAATTTAATTATTAATGAAGAAGTAAACAACAAACAAGATATTATTAAAATTTTTGAAAAACTATATGAGCATAGTATTCCATATGGAAGAGGTGGGATTGCTGCAATGGCAATTTCTTCAATCGATCTTGCAATATGGGATGCCTTTAGCAAATATTATGAAATTCCAATAAAAAACTTATTAGAAGAAAATACAAAAAACCATCAAAATCAAATAGAAACTTATGCGACAGGCAATGATGTAAAGAGATATAACGAGCTTGATATTAATAATTTCAAGCTCTCTATAAGATCTTCAAAAGATTTTGAAAAAGATTTTGAAAATCTGTCCAATATTATTTCTAATACAAGAGATTCAATAATAAATACAAAAAAAATAATGCTTGATTGTTATATGACATGGGATTTAGATTATGCAAAAAATATGTCATCCAGGCTAAAAGATTTTAATATCGAATGGATAGAAGATATTTGTACACCAGATATAATACTGGATAATAAATTTTATAAGAAAAATTTATTCCAAATTCAAATTGCTGGTGGAGAACATGAATTTAATCATAATAATTTTAAATTAATGAAAATTCATAATTCTTATGATATTTGGCAACCTGATGTTACATGGTGCGGAGGTATAAGTGCTTTATTAAAAATAATTTGTATAAATTCAAAAAAATATAAAATTATATTACATAGGGGAGGAGAACCATGGGGGTTACCTTTGATTGAATCTGGGTTAGTTGATAATATGGCTGAATTACACAACCCTAAAACAAATAATTTAGAACTAGAACAATGGAATAATATGAGTATTAATTTTATCAATAATGGTTTTCTAAAAACAAACAATTATTTAGGATTTGGAAGTATTCCTAAAAAAGAAATTTTTCAGTGATACTTATATTGGATTCCAAGCTTTGCTGAACATATTAATATATAAAATTATTCCAATAACTGATAGGCCTAAAGCCACACCGATAAACAAAAATTTAATATCTAAGGAAAAATAAGATACTATCATTCCAAAGCATAATACAATAAATAAACGTGTAATAGCAGCAGATATAGGTATGATCATTTTACCGGTACCCATGCTAGCAAAATATAAAGTTTTACCCCCAGAGAAAATACCAAAGACAGGGCCGACTATCATTAAATAAATTGCTGCAATTGCATAAGCTTCCTTGTCCCCTGTAAAAATATTTATCCATAAATCAGGAAAAATTGCTACAAAAACTCCAACAATAGTACCTATTAATCCGATTATTATAGCTCCAGTTAATGCAAAATTTTTTGCCCTTATATATTTCTTAGCTCCGAAATTTACACCTACTATTGTTGTCAATACTCCACCGACACCAAATGCTAAAGGAATGAGCATTTGTTCTAATCTTAGACATATCCCGTGGCCTGCGATTGCTGCTGTTCCATATTTTGAGATAAAGAAGGTAATTACAATCATAGTTAACGTTATGCAAATAGAATTAATTGCGCTGACTCCTCCCACACGGAGAATGTCATATATAATATTTTTTTCAAAGGAATATACCTTAAAAGAAACATTAAGATTATTTCGAATAATATATATAAACATATAAGCAGATGAAATAGCTTGGCAAATAATCGTAGATATAGCTATTCCCAATAAACCTAGCTGAGGAAAAACTGACCAACCTAATGTAAGTACACCTGACAAAACAACTTGAGAAATATTTGTAAAAATAGTAATTTTTGCTAAATTTTGATAGGCTCCACAGCCTCTAAAAATCGAAACTAATAAAAATGAAAAAAACATTACTGGTGCAAATGAAAAAAATATTTTACAAAATAATACCGATCGATTTATTACATTTTCTTCAGCTCCCACTAAATTGAATATTTTATTTGATAATAAAACAAAAATTAATAAAAATATTAATGATAAAAAAAACATTAACAATAGTGAATGCCATACTACTTTATTAGCGAAATCTTCATCATTTTTACCAATAGCCCTAGATAATGAAGATGTTATACCGCCGCCAATTGCACCTAGTCCCATCATTCCAATAAGTGATACAAAAGGAAAAACTAATGCCAAACTAGCGAGCTCATCTATACTTATTTGGCCTATATACCAAGCTTCGGAAAACGTTACAGCAGAGTACATAAAAACAGCAAAAATATTTGGTAAGGCTAATTTATATAATGTGAAGGGTACCGGAGCATTAAGTATTAGATTTATATTTTTAGAATTTTGCAAACTCATCTTATAATTTTTTATTATAGAGCCTGTGTATCTTTTACAAATGAATTTATAGAATTTTGGGCTTTTTCAAACAAATTATTATATTTTTTCGCATGCTTAGGAATTTTATTTGGGCTATAGCCAATTAAGTCGTTAAACACTTGTACTTGCCCATCTGTAAAATTCCCTGAGCCAATACCTATAGTTGGTATGGATAGTTGATCTGTAATTTTTTTTGCTAAAGATTTATCCACTAGTTCTAATACAATAGAAAATGCTCCAGACTCTTCTACCGAATTAGAATCTATAATTATTTTATTTTCTTCTTCTAGGTTTTTACCCAATACTTTATATTGAGAAAAATCATTAATTGATTGAGGTTGGATACCTATATGACCCATAACAGAAATTTTATTATCAGTTAAGTATCGAATTATTTCCGATTTTTCTTTTCCGCCTTCAAGCTTAACTGCATCAGCACCGGATGAAATCAGTTTTTTCGCATTTTCAAGAGCTTGCTTTTTTGATTCGTAGGTTTTGTATGGTAGATCGGAGACAAGAATCTTAGTAATACCTACCCTGCTTATTGCTTCGGTAGCTCGTAAAATATCTTCAATAGTAACTGAGTTCGTATAATTATAACCAAGTGTTGTCATACCTAAGCTATCCCCAACAAGAATCATTTCCGCATCTGATTTATTTACAACATAACCACTTACATAATCATAGGCAGTGATCATAGTTAACTTATGAGATTTATTCAATATGTTTATTTTTTTTTCTATCATAGCTTTTCAACATACTTAATATTATCAATTAGTCTTGTTTTTCCAACAAAAGCAGCAATAAGTATTATGAAATCCTCACTAATAATTTTTAATTCTTCAAAAGTTTTCGGATTTCTAATTGAAACATATTCGACTTTTATTAAATCAAAATTATCTAATCTTGTTTTGATTAGGTTAACTATATTTTCTGCTACTTTTTCACCCTTTATTATTTGTTCGTATCCATACATTAGTGCTTTGTAAATTTCATGTGCTTGAAATTTTTCTTCCCTAGAAAGAAAATTATTTCTGCTTGAAAGAGCTAATCCGTTTGAATCTCTTACTGTTTTTGATGAAATTATTTTTATTGGAAAATTTAAATCTTTACAAAGCGATTTAATTAGCGTTAACTGTTGAAAGTCCTTTTCTCCAAAAATAGCTAGGTCTGGGTTAGTGATATTAAATAATTTCGTTACTATAGTAGCTACTCCTTCCATATGTCCCGGTCTAAAACTACCTTCTAATATTGATATGAATTTATTGATGACTATAGAAGTATTAAATTCTTGAGGAAAAATTTCCTTTTTATTAGGGCAAAATAAAATATCAACACCCTGTTTAACTAATATATCTTTGTCTCTCTTCAAAGTATCTGGATATGAATTATACTCATCAATTGATGTGAATTGAATAGGATTAACGAATAGTGAAACTACAACTAAATCAGATTTTTTTTTTGCAATATCAATTAATGATTTATGACCATCATGAATATCACCCATAGTAGGAACCAGAGATAACTTTTTAGAAATAATTGTTTTTCTAAATCTTAAAAATTCTTTAATTGTAGTAAAGGTTTTCACAAATTAACTAAATAAATTTCTTTATCGCTGATTTAAATATTAGGGTAGTAATTATAGATGCAAAAATTGCCTTGATAAAATCTCCTATCAGAAAAGGATACACCGCTTGAGATAGCATCTTGCCATCCTCAGGCCAACTAAAATCAAATACACTAAGCCAAATTAATGCTGATAAATAAATAGTCATTGTTCCTATTATGTATGGCCAGATACTTGTTAGGTTAGTCAAACCTTTATTGATTAATAAACCCACAGTAAAAGAAGCTAACATGAACCCAACTATATAACCACCTGTGACTCCTAAAACATAATCAAAGCCACTGTTTGCTCCCTGAAAAACTGGAACGCCTATAATACCTAATAATATATAAGCAGATGATGATCCTAATCCCCATCTAGGACCCAGAATTCCCCCCATTAGCAAAACCCCAAATGTTTGAAGAGTAATTGGAACAGGGTTGTCAGGTAAAAAATATTTTATTTGAGCAAAGATGCTTGTGAAAATTATCAAGGATATCGAGATAACTAATTTTACAATTAGTTTTTGATCAAAGACTAAATTTTTTTGATTTTTTCTACTTATTTGTGATACCAAATTTTTTCTCCATTTATATATTTATACTGGTGGGCGATACAGGGCTCGAACCTGTGACCTCGTCGATGTCAACGACGCGCTCTAGCCAGCTGAGCTAACCGCCCTCTGTATGTAAATGTATAGTATTATTTTTCAATTTCTTCATCAGAATCATCAATTTCAAGAGAACCTTTCAATGCTTCTGCAGCTTTTGTAATATCATCATCAGGAGACTCAGAACTTTCATCTTCCGAAATTTCCTCTGCTAAAGCTGATATAGCTGCAGACAAGTCATCTTCTTCACTCAAAGATTGATTTATTTCGGACTCTGAAATTTTATTTTCTCCACCGCTAATCGCCGCTAAAGCTTCTTCAAAAGTAGCAGGAGCCTCTGTAAAGCCTGTAAGTTCCTTATCTCTTGGCTGATGAGTCATGCCTAATTTTTTACGTCCTTCATCTGATTGATCTAATCTAGCTGGTATTAGTCTACCTATAATTACATTCTCTTTTAGTCCTGATAGCTGATCAACAGAACCATTAACAGCTGCTTCTGTTAGTACTCTAGCAGTCTCTTGGAATGACGCGGCAGCCAAGAAACTTTGAGTATTCAATGATGCTCTAGTTACTCCTAAAAGCACCGGACTGGCAGAGGCTAGCATTCCATTGTTTTGCATAACTTTTTTGTTGGATGTTTCAAAGTCATGACGATCAACCAACTCTCCAGGCAAGAATTCAGTATCACCAGCGCTGTCAATTCTAACCTTTCTCATCATTTGTCTTACAATCACCTCTATATGTTTGTCGTGCACTTGAACACCTTGAGATCTGTAAACAGATTGAACTTCATCAACAATATAACGCTGTGCGGCAACTTGACCTTCTATTCTTAAAATATCTTGGGGATTCTTTGGTCCATCAGACAAAGAATGACCTGCTTGAATTTTTTCACCATCTGTGACTAAAATCTCAGACGCTGCAGGAATTATATACTCTCGCTCATCATTTTCAGACCATAAAATCTTTACCGATGTTTTTGAAACACTAACAACTCCAGAAACAGGGGAAAGGATTTCATCTTTGATTTCATCGGGACTTATTCCAGATTTAACCATTTTAGTTTTCTCAGACTTCTTTATAGATAAAATTGGATCACCTGCATCTACCCAATCACCAGATTTTAGCGTTTGCTTGTGAGTTGCTGGAATAGAAATTTCCTCAGTATATTCATCAGTTGCTTTAACACGTACTATTTTCTCTTCACCAACAATAGCTAACTCTATTTCTCCAGATATTTCTGACAAAACAGCTACACCTTTTGGTTGCCTTGCTTCAAAAAGCTCAACAACTCTTGGCAGGCCAGAAGTGATATCTTTACCAGCAATTCCACCTGTATGAAATGTTCTCATTGTAAGCTGAGTTCCTGGTTCTCCAATAGACTGAGCTGCGATGATCCCAACGGCCTCACCTAAAAGAGAGACTTGTCCAGTTGCCAATGATGCTCCATAACATTTTTGAGATATTCCTCGCTTTGTGGTACTTGATAATGGAGAATAAACCCACGCCTCTGTAATACCTAAATCAGATATTTTTTGAGCAATTTCATGGGTAACTAATTCTTCTTTATCAGCAATAATCTCTCCTGTGCTAGGGTCTACAATTGGCTCTGATAAATATCTTGTAATAATTCTTTCTGATAAAGTTGAAGTATCTGTGCCTGGCTCTCCGCCCTTAATTAGAATACCTTGAGCAAACTCGTCTTCCTCAGCTGTTATAATAACATCCTGAGCTACATCAGCAAGTCTTCGAGTAAGATATCCTGAGTCGGCCGTTCTTAAAGCTGTATCTGCTAGTCCTTTTCTTGCTCCATGAGTAGAGATAAAGTATTCTAGTACAGATAATCCCTCAACGAAACTAGATCTAATAGGCATCTCTATAATCCTTCCCTTAGGGTCGGACATTAGCCCTCGCATACCAGCCATCTGTTTTATCTGTGCAATGTTACCTTTTGCCCCAGAATCTGCCATTGAAAAAATGCCACCATAAGTTGGGAGAGTGTCTTCAACGGCACGAGTCATTTTGTTTGAAACATCTGTCCATACATCTACTTCTGCCTTATACTTTTCATCTCGAGTAATCACACCTTGAAAATATTGTTCATTTAGCCTATTTACTTTTGTATCTGCAGCTGATAGCAATGATTGTTTTTGAGGAGGAGTAACAATATCTTTTATAGCTATCGTTGTACCAGATTTAGTTGCAAACTTAAATCCTAAGTCCTTGATTTTATCAAGCATTTTTGAAGATTCATCATTCCCAAAATTGTTAAATACTTCATAAACTAAATCTTCAATTGCTCCTCTGTTAAATACCTGATTTCTATATGATAATTCATCTGGTAATGCTGAATTAAAAATAATTCTACCAACAGTTGTTTCTATAAAATCTCCTGATTCATTTCTTACTGAAATTAGCTCTCTTAACTTAACTCTTTCTGAATCGTAAGCAAATTCAGCATCCTCAAAATTAGCAAATTTTTTATAGATTGGACTACCTTCTTTATCCTTATTTACAGGTGTAACACCCTCACCATCGATACCAGTCAGGTAATAGGCTCCTAATACCATATCTAGAGTTGGAGATACAATTGGAAAACCAGAACTAGGGGCAAGCATATTATTTGTAGATAGCATAAGTTTTTGAGCCTCCATCACAGCTTCTTTAGACAGAGGTACATGCACAGCCATTTGGTCTCCATCGAAATCTGCATTGAAAGCTGTACAGACTAAAGGATGAATTTGTATAGCAAAACCATCAACTAATACTGGCTGAAAAGCTTGAATTCCTAACCTGTGAAGTGTCGGAGCCCTATTAAGCATGACAGGATGATTTTGTATTACTTCTTCAAGAATATCCCAAATCTCTGGTCGAGCCCTCTCAGTCATACGTTTTGCACTTTTTATATTATGTGCATAACCTTTTACAACCAGCGCATTCATAACAAAGGGCTTAAACAACTCTAATGCCATTTTTCTAGGCAAACCACATTCATTCATTCGCAACTGAGGACCAGATATAATTACAGACCTTCCACTATAATCGACTCTTTTACCTAAAAGATTTTGACGAAACCGCCCTTGTTTACCTCGCAATAGATGAGTTAATGATTTAAGTTGATGATTGTGACTTCCTTGAATGGCCCGGCCTCTTCTACCGTTATCAATTAATGCATCAACAGCTTCTTGTAACATTCTTTTTTCATTACGAACTATAATCTCTGGTGCTAATAGTTCAATTAGGTGCCTTAATCTATTATTTCTATTAATTACCCTTCTATATAGATCATTTAAGTCACTAGTTGCAAACCTTCCTCCATCAAGTTGAACCATTGGATGTAATTCTGGAGGTAAAACTGGCAAGTTTTCCATTATCATCCACTCAGGTTTATTTCCACTTTTTCTAAAAGCCTCAATTACCCTTAATCTCTTAATTGCTTTTTTTCTACGTTGCCCTGATGTAGTATTGATTTCTAATTTTAATTCATTTCTAATAGAATCTAGATCAGTACTTTTTAGAATTTCAAGTATCGCCTCCGCTCCCATTGAGGCCTTAAATACTTCTCCAAATTTATCTCTAAGATCCCTAAACCTTGCTTCAGTTAATAAATCCATTATTTTGATTGAATTTAGATCCTTTATCTTTTCATCAACATCGATTTTAACTAAGTCTATTAGATTTTCTGTTTCTTGAGCTAACTTAACCTCAGCATCTTTTCCCTTGATTTCAACAATTGAAGAAAGATTTTTTTGAAAAGCTTCTTCTGCTTGAGCTAGCATTTTAGTTCTTAGAGTTTTTGTTACCTTTTTACCAGTATTTGGATCAACTTCTAAAGTGTTAATTTCTAAAATCTTTTGATCGTTTTCTAGTTTATATTTATTTTTGAGTATTTCTGAAAGTACAACTTCTACATCTTTATTTTCAGTTGCTAAATTCGAGTTTTCCTTCAATCTTTGTGTTTCTGCTTCACTGTATGCTTCTAACTGAGTAATAACATTTTTTCTTACTTCTTCATCTACTTGAGTAACAATATATTGAGCAAAGTACAAAACTCTTTCCAAATTACCAGGTGATATATCTAAAAGTAAACCTAAGCGAGAAGGAGTACTCTTTGAAAACCAAATATGAGCAACTGGAGCTGCAAGTTTTATGTGACCCATTCTTTCTCGCCTAACTTTTGAACGTGCAACCTCAACACCACACCTGTCACAGACTACACCTTTATACCTAATTTTTTTATACTTGCCACAGTAACATTCCCAGTCCTTAGTAGGGCCAAATATTTTTTCACAGAATAAACCATCTTTTTCTGGTCTAAGTGTTCGGTAATTTATCGTTTCAGGTTTAGTCACTTCTCCATAAGACCATGCTTTAACTTGCTCAGGCGAGGCAAGTGAAATTCTAATAGCATTAAAGTCCGTTCCAGATTGCGGCATAAATTTTATCCTAACTTTTATTTATTTTTTATTTAATCTCTTCAATATTTTTTGAGTTCTCGGAATCTTCATCCTCAAACTCTATTTCTAAGACTGATTCATCTATCTCTTCAAGGGGTTCAGCAGCAGCATCATCTTCAAGATTAATGATTGTGTCATCTTCTATAATTTCTTCTTGATTTTCTATTTCTTTGGATTCTTCAGATTCTTCTTCTTCAACTATTAAATTTGAATCATCATTAAGATTCAATTCTTCAATTTCAAGTAATTCTAAAGGCTCTTCACTGATATCATCCCAACCGATAGGTGTTGAAATTGATTCATCTTGGTCAACTTTTTCAATCTCCGCATATTTATCAATATCTTCATTTAGCAGCTCAACTGATAGCCCTAAACCTTGCAATTCCTTGAGCAAAACATGAAAAGATTCTGGTAACCCAGGCTGAATTATTTCTTCACCCTTTACGATAGCCTCATAAGCCTTTACCCTACCTATTACATCATCTGACTTAACTGTCAACATTTCTTGTAAAGTATATGCAGCAGAATAAGCTTCAAGTGCCCATACTTCCATTTCTCCAAATCTTTGGCCTCCAAACTGTGCCTTACCACCTAATGGCTGTTGGGTAATTAATGAGTAAGGTCCAGTTGACCTAGCATGTATTTTATCTTCAACTAAGTGTATTAATTTAAGCATGTATACATTACCAACAGTTATTGGCTGATCAAAAGGAATACCAGTAGATCCATCGATTACCTTTTGTTTTCCAAATATAGGAGCAGACAAGTTATTTTCTCTAGAAACAGATAAACATTTTTGCATAACTTCTGTGGGCTTTAATTTCGAAGCATCAAAGTTACAATAATCTTTTAGCCAAATTTGCATACATGCTTGCCTTGCAGTGCCTCTGTTAGAGACTGCATCACTCCACAATTTATCTTTATCAAACCCTTTTTCCTTCAAATATCCTTCAAGAACTTGCAAATCCACATCTTTTGAGTCTATATTTTTTGGGTTATTAGCCTTAGACTCCTGAATGAACCAAGCTCTAGCAAGCTGATCCTCAATTACCACATCTGAAGCACTGTCAAAAACTGGCGTTCTTGCAGTATAATCAAGAATATGAGCCGCCCAGCCAAGGTGGGTTTCTAGTAGTTGACCTAAGTTCATTCTAGAAGGAACACCTATTGGATTAAGTACAATGTCAAGTGGAGTTCCATCTTCTAAGTACGGCATGTCTTCTCTTGGCAGAATTTTTGCAACAACACCTTTATTACCATGACGCCCAGCCATCTTGTCACCTTGACTTATTTTTCTAGTGTGAGCTATCCAAACTCTAATTAACTTAGTTACACCTGCGGATAGGTGATCTCCTTTTTGCTTAGTTAGTACTCTAACATCGATAATTTTTCCACTTTGTCCATGAGGAACACGCAGACTAGAGTCTTTAACATCTCTTGCTTTTTCTCCAAATATAGCTCTTAACAATTTTTCTTCTGCTGTAAGCTCTGTTTCACCTTTGGGGGTAATTTTCCCTACCAAAATATCGCCAGCTGTAACCCATGCTCCTATACGAACTATTCCTTCTTCATCAAGATCTCGCAGGCTCTCTTCTCCTACATTGGGAATATCACGTGTAATTTCTTCAGGCCCAAGTTTTGTATCTCTAGCCTCTATCTCGTGTTTTTCAATGTGAATAGAAGTGAATCTGTCATATTTTACTAAGTCTTCATTTAGGATGATTGCATCTTCATAATTAAATCCATTAAAACTCATAAAACCTACGGTTAGGTTTTGACCTAGGGCTAACTCTCCATTGTCAGTAGATGAACTATCAGCAAGAGGAGAGCCTTCAGTTATAAGATCTCCTTTGTTTACAATTGGATGTTGATTAATTGATGTGCCTTGATTGGATCGATCATACTTGATTAAGTCGTAATTATGGGTTTTTCCTTTTTTATCTATTACAGATACTGCATCACTGGTAGAACTGGCCACTATTCCATCAACCTCAGACAGAAGAACTTGACCAGAGTCCTGAGCAACTCTCCATTCCATGCCTGTTCCCACCAATGGAGCTTGAGGTATAATTAGTGGTACTGCTTGCCTCTGCATATTAGAACCCATTAAAGCTCTGTTGGCGTCGTCATGTTCTAAGAATGGGATAAGCGCCGTAGAGACACTTACAATTTGCATGGGGGAAACATCAATAAAATCAATTACATGATTAGGTACTTTTGAAAAAGATTCAGCTCCTCCTTCTCTAACCTCTACAAGCTCCGATGCGATTTGACCATTTGAATCAATTACTGTGTTAGCCTGCCCAATAATATATTTTTCTTCGTCATCTGCCGATAAATAAACTAAATCCTCTTTTGATTCGGTAACATATGGTTTTACCGAAACTTCTTTGGCAGGTGTGATTTTATTTATTTTTTCTGCAATTTCTATAGTTATATTAGTATTGGAACTAGCTTGAGGAATTTCTTTTATGTCTTCAGATAAAATTTTACCGACTAGATTTTTATCATTAGATTTAATTGTTTTGTTGACTTTCCTGTACAGAGTCTCTATGAACCCATAGTCATTTAGTCTAGCAAAAGTTGAAAAAGATCCCAAAAGACCTATATTGGGGCCTTCGGGGGTTTCGATTGGGCAAATTCTTCCATAATGTGAAGAGTGAACATCTCTAACATCAAAACCAGCTCTTTCCCTTGAAAGTCCACCTGGCCCAAGTGCAGATAATCTCCTCTTGTGCGTTAATTCAGAAAGCGGATTAGTTTGATCCATAAACTGAGACAACTGAGATCCACCAAAAAACTCCCTAACAGACGCGACTATAGGCCGTATATTAACCAATGCTGCTGGGGTAGTCGTAGTTGAATCCATCTGAGTAGACATTCTTTCTTTTACAACTCTTTCCATTCTAAGTAAACCAACTCTTATCTGATTTTGCACAAGCTCTCCAACCGCCCTAACTCTTCTGTTACCGAGATGATCAATATCATCTCTACTAACCTTTCCATTATTAATACTTATCATTCTTCGTATCATCTGAACAAAATCATTTTTGGTTAGAGTTCTTTTTTTAACATCTAGTTCAAGCCTTTTATTTAATTTATATCTTCCAACTCTACCTAAATCATACTTGCGATCATTAAAGAAAAGGCTTTCAATAAGCTCCTGAGCATTTTCAAGATTTGGCGGTTCACCAGGTCGCAGCCTCCTGTAGAATTCTAGCAATGCTTCCTCTCTGTTAGTGGACGCAGTATCTCTTTTTAATGTGGATTCAATATACTTGTGATCAGAGTTATCATCAATGTCTTTAAATAAATCCAAGATTTCTTCATCAGATTCCCAGCCAAGAGCTCTAAGTAAAGTGGTAATTGGAGCTTTTCTTTTTCTATCAATTTTTACGGTTAGTATATCCTTAATGCTTGTCTCTAATTCAATCCAGGCACCCCTGTAAGGAATTAATTTGGCGTTACAAAGCTCCCTTCCCGTAGATATATCGGTAGCAGTTGTGAAATATGCCCCTGGCGACCTAACTAGTTGAGAAACAACGACTCTCTCTGCTCCATTAATTATGAAGGTTCCATTTTTTGTCATCATTGGCAAATCACCAAAGAAAAGAGTCTGCTCTTTAATTTCTCCAGTTTCCCTTATGATTAACTGAACAGTTACATAAAGCGGAGCTGCAAAGGTAATTTCACGTTTACGAGATTCCAACTCATCAAGTTCTATTTCTTCTTGCTCAATAGACCCATCTTCTTTGTCTACTTTAACTTTGATGGTTTTTGGGCCTCTAATCTCGTGCCCAAGAAATTTCAACTCAAATCTTCCGCCAGTAAAATCTTCAATTGGATTGATTTCGTTCAAAAGGTCCTTAAGGCCCTGTTTTTTGAACCATTCAAAGGAGTTTATTTGCACCTGAAGTAGATTTGGAATTGAAACAGAAGAATTTGAACTGTTTACACTAGTGGTAAAAGACTTATAATTTGACTGCTCTGAAGCAAGTAGTTTGCGATCAGCAATTACCATGATTTACACCTCGTATCTAATTATTAAATTCGCGGAAAAACAATTATATTTAAACTATAAAAAGCGCACAATAATGCGTTCATTTTTTTTATTTAATTTTTATGAAATAAACAGTTAATCAGAGTTATATTTGTATAGATTATTTTACCGACGATCTTATATTTAAACTCAGTTTACTACAAATGTCAATAATATTCTTTGTATATTTCATGTAATTTATAGGTTTTTATGTTAAAATTTTCAAAAATAAGTCTTTTATTGATAAATGAACAAAATTAATAAAAATATCATCTATACACATCCTACATGCGGTTATTGTGATTTGCTCAAAGAAGATTTGCAAAATCAAAATGAAACGTATGAAGAAATTGATGTTTCGATTTATCCTGAATTATGGAAAGAAGTTGAGCAATTATCAGGTGGAGATAGAATTACACCAGTACTATTGAGAACAGATGGAACTGTTGAAATTGGTTACAAAGGTATTGGGTGCAATTATGGATAATTCGAAATTTTTATAAAAATTTTATAGACCTAATAACCTAATATTTGAAAGGAAAAAATATGTCTTATATGGACTTAAATATTGCACAAAAAATAATTGAAGGTGCACAAAAAAAATCTAATGAAATGGAGTCTAACTTCTGTGTAAGTATTGTTGATCCTCGTGGAGATTTAATTACATTTATAAGAGAAGATGGCGCCCCATGGAGAAGTGTTTATATAAGCCAAGGTAAGGCAGCTGCATCTGCAGCATTTATGCAACCAAGCGGAAAATTAGCAGAAGGTGGTCTCAATCCTATTCATCAAGGTTTTATGGGAATGCTTGGAGGAAGAATGATTCCTGGCCAAGGCGGGTTACCAGTATACAAAGAAAATGAGATTATTGGAGCTGTTGGAGTTAGTGGGGGAACACCTCAAGAAGACGAAGAGATTGCTTATGCTGGAATAAATCATGCAGGATGCAAAACTTCTAAATAAATAAAATATGTAATAAATCAAAAGTAATGTTACTGATTTCTATTATTGAAAAATGTTTATAATTAAAAAATTTGTTAGAATATACTCATCGAATGTATATTGGTCCCGTGGTGTAGCGGCCTAACACGCCTCCCTGTCAAGGAGGAGATCGGCAGTTCGAATCTGCTCGGGATCGCCAAAAACAAACATTTATGAATCAAAATAAAATAACAGTTGGTGATATCACAATAGTAGGAATAACTGACGGTAGTATAACATTCGACCCTCGAATACTATTCCCAAAAAATTCATTAGAAATTTGGTCTCAATTTTATGATAGATTTCCGGAATACTTCAGTGGAAAATACTTTAAAAATAATCTTGGATCTTTTGTATTTACATCAAAAGATAAGATTATAATTGCAGATACAGGCTTCGGCCCTAATGGTTTGATGCTCGGCTCTGAGCCTCCAGGAAAATTATTAAACGAATTAAAATTAAATAACATTAATTTGAGTGACATAACTAATGTTTTTATCACACACCTACATGGTGATCATTTTGGTTGGAATTTTCGTGAAGATTTACCTAATAGACCAATTACCTTTACAAATGCGGAGTATATGATTCACAAATTAGATTGGGATCATTATACAAATAAAGAAAATGTAGATGAGGATATATTAAAGAAAATAGTGCCTCTGGAATCTATGAACAAACTATATTTACTCGACGAAGAAAAAGAAATTGCTCCAGGAATTACCGCATTTCATACTCCAGGTCATACCCCAGGGCATATGAGTTTGTTGATTGCCTCTCAAAATGAAAGAGCAATATTAGTTGGAGATATCTTTGGTTCCCCCATGCATATAACGGAAACAGATTTATTTTATACCCCTGACTGGGATCAAAATATGGCAAAATCAACTAGAAAAAATATTATCAATTTAATTGAAAAAGATAATTCAACTATAATTGGCAGTCACCTAAGTTTTCCTGGATGGGGAAAAATCATTAGATGGAAGGGCAAAAGATACTGGAAAGCCTTATAATTTATTTTTGCTAGATAACGCTTTTTTCCCCTCTTCAATAACTTCAATAATTCTATCAACATCATAAACACAGCCTCCCCATGTTCCTCCACTAGCCGATTGAAGCGCAGCCCACAGCCTAGAATCATCTGGTAATTGAGGATGAGGAGCTAAATCATTTGGATTAGGACGCTTTATTATCTCATTAGCGCCCCATTTTGAATCAAATATTTCTTCTCCATGCCCAACAAGATTAATTGAGCCTGAAAGATTATTTCTATCAACTATAATCTCAATAATATCCCCATCAATTATTTTTCCTATTGGTCCGCCTGCCAGAGCTTCAGGACCTACATGGCCGATACAAGCTCCCGTTGAGACTCCGGAAAACCTTGCATCAGTTATTAGAGCAACTTTTTTCCCGTAGGATAAATGCCGTAAAGCTGCAGTAAGTTGATAAACTTCCTCCATACCTGTTCCAAGAGGGCCCCCACACGTAACAATCATTATATCTCCAGCTTTTATTTTGACATTATCGTCTCTTGATTTAATTGCAGCCATAGCTGATCTTTCAGACCTAAAAACTCTTGCTTTACCTGTATTTCTATAAACTCCATCTTCATCAACTACCGAAGGGTCAATTGCAGTACTCTTAATCACTGAACCTTCAGGAGCTATATTTCCTTTTGGAAAAGTTACAGTACTCGTTAAACCTCTTTGTTTAGCTTTCTTAGGTGAAGAAATAACGTTTTCTGGGTCAACTTTATCTACTTCCATTAAGTATTTTCTAACTTCATATCTTCTTTCTGAATCTTTCCACCAATTTAAGTTTTCGTCTAATGATTTTCCTGTAACTGTTCTAGCGGAGGTATTTAACAAACCCAATTCTCTAAGATGTAGCATGACTTCAGGCACGCCACCAGCAGCATATAGTTGAGTAGTTGGGTGACCAACTGGACCATTTGGTAATACATCAACTAACCTAGGAACATTTAGGTTTATTTTATTCCAATCTTCAACAGTCATTCTTTCTCTTCCAGCAGAATGTGCAATTGCAGGAGTATGAAGAAGTAGGTTTGTAGAGCCGCCACAAGCAGCATGAACAACCATAGCATTTTCAAAGGAATGATCTTGTAATATTTTTTGGGATGTTATTCCATGATTTTCCAGATAAACTAATGCTCTGGCTGATCTTTTTGCAATATCAAACCATACTTCTGTACCACTAGGTGAAAGAGCTGAATGTGTTATTGCTAAGCCTAGTGCTTCAGAAACAACTTGAGAAGTTCCAGCAGTGCCTAAAAATTGACATCCTCCACCAGGAGATGCACAGGATCTACAGCCAACATCTTGAGCATATTCTAATGTAACTTCTCCCTGAGAAAATCTTGCCCCGATTGATTGAATTTGCCCCGTGTCTTCTCCAACATATGGCTTCAAAGTTGTCCCGCCAGGTACAATAACTACGGGCAAAGTGTGTAATCCTGCTAAAGCCATCATCATTGCTGGTAAACCTTTATCACAAGAAGCTATTCCCATTACACCTTTTACAGTGGGCAAGGATCTTGCAATTCTTCTAAAAACCTGAGCAGCATCATTTCTGTATGGTAATGAATCAAGCATGCCTGTAGTGCCTTGAGTTCTACCATCACATGGATCTGAGCAAAATGCAGCAAAAGGCACAGATTTGAGATTTTTGAGTTCATTTGCAGCAGCTATAACCATATCTCTAAGCTCAAAATGCCCAGTATGCAGTCCTAATGCTAAAGTTTCACCGTCCTCATTTCTAATTCCACCAGATGTAGAGAGTATCATGAATTGTTTTCTTAGCAATTCTGATGGATTCCATCCCATTCCTGCGTTTTGTGTCATTCCAAAATGATTTCCACTTGGTTCGTTAATTAGAAAGTCTTCAGTAAAAGGAACTTTACCTTTGGGTCCTTCTGCATGAGTTTTTATATTTTTATATGGTTTGTCCGAATCGCCTTCTAAAATATCTAAAATTTCAACTGGGCGGGTATCATGGTTAGAATAATGGTTGCTAGTCATATTTAATCCTTATTACTTGTTTCTAATCCTGTTTAAATTATTTCTTGATAAACTAAATATAACACAGACTTAAAAAA
>CEQU01110153.1_pt1 | contig 27584 bp, 22 predicted proteins | sample 531031 | NCBI WGS metagenome assembly CEQU01 (sample SAMEA2621216, study PRJEB7988) | marine metagenome | isolation source: saline water (ENVO:00002010), including
AAAAAATAAATAAAATAAAAAGATTAGAAAGTTTTATATCAAGCAGGTGAGGACATTTTGAATATTATTCATACGTTTAGCAGTAATAATTTAGATAGAGGGGACAGTACCAGATATGACGAAAAAAAATTAGAAACTTTGTTTGAGAGTAGCAAAGTAAAAATATTACCTTTTTGTGAATTAAATCCTCTTATTGAAAATTCTGCAATTCCTGAACTCGGATGGCTCTCCAAGGCAGAATACAATAATCTAAAATTTTCTGAAGATACATCTAAAGTATTGTTTTTAGGATTTGATCAAGATCAATCTCCATGTTTCACTCTTGAAGTTAACAAAACTGTTGAGTATAAATATTTAAATAGAAACCTATCTTATTGTGATAGTAGAGAGGTTGCAACTGAAATTTCACAAAATGAAGCTGGTATTTTAGCTCAAGCAAAATCAAATATTGACTGGAATAGAAAAAATAAATATTGTTCAAGTTGTGGCAATCATATGAAAGTATTTAGGGGGGGCATTATGAGAAAATGTCTAAGTTGTAAATTAGAACATTTTCCAAGAACAGATCCTGTTGTAATTATGCTTGTCTATAAAGATAATCGATGTGTTTTAGGTCAAACGAGATTAAGGCAAAAAAATGGATTTTACTCCTGTTTGGCAGGATTCATGGACCAAGGTGAATCAATAGAGGAAGCAGTAAGAAGAGAAGTTAAAGAAGAGTCTGGTTTACAGATAGGAAAAATAAAATATCATTCTTCTCAACCATGGCCATTTCCTTCATCTTTGATGATTGGCTGTCATGCAGAAGCTACAAATGAAAAAATTATAATTGATAAAAATGAGATGACAGATGTAAAGTGGTTTTCTAAAGAAGAGGTTGTGTTAGCCTTAAAAAATAAGTCAAAAATACTTAATGTTCCTGGGCCTATAGCCATCGCGCATCACTTAATAAAATCTTGGGTGTACAACCAAATATAGGAGGAAAATTTTATGAAAATTACCAACATTTCAACTTATTCAGCAGATTTCGACATGGGTATGGGGCAAGCATTATCAAAAACAAACTCAAAATGGATCTTTGTAAAAATCGATACAGATGAAGGTATACATGGATGGGGCGAAGTGGGTACCTCCGCAAAAATTTCTGAAAAACTAATGAGCGTGGCAGTTGAAGAAGTAAAAAATATTTTTATTGACGAAAATCCTATGGATATTGATAGACTTTGGAACAAGTTATTTAGATTATTCTCATACATGGGGTCAAGAGGTATAACAACTTCCCTTCTTGCGGGTTTTGATATCGCTCTATGGGACATAAAGGGTAAGGCTTCTAACATGCCAATATATGATTTACTTGGGGGAAGCTACCGAGAAAAAATTAGATTGTATTGCAATGTTTGGTTCTCTGATTGCTACACTCCTGAAGATTATGCCGCAGCAGCAAAAAAAAATTTGTTGGGACTTAATTATGAGGCATGCAAATTGGATCCATTTCTAGAAATGACACCATTCCATACTATGTATCAAGATGGGTTCATCTCGCAAAAAGGAGAAGAACAAGGATACGATATTGTAGAAGCTGTAAGAGAAACAGTTGGTGACAAGTTTGAAATACTAATAGATGCTCATGGTCATTATAATGTTCCAAATGCGATTCGCCTTTCAAATAATTTATTCGAAAGATCAAACATTGGATGGTTTGAAGAACCCTTGCCACCTGAGGGGATAAGTGCATTAAAACAAGTCAAAGAAAATACTAATGCTCCAATTTGTGTTGGAGAAAGACTCTACACAAGATATGATTTTTTACCAATATTTCAAAATAACTTAGCTGAATTTATAATGCCAGATTTAGTATGGACAGGAGGTATTTCTGAGTTGAAAAAAATCTCTATTATGGCAGAGACATACTACATACCTGTATCTCCTCATATCGTACCGGGCGGCCCCATAGAATTTTTAGCCTCAGCGCATGTGATGAAATCTATTCCTAATTTTTATCGGCTTGAGCATGCCTTAACACTTGTAAGTGAACATAATAAATATTTGGAAGATCCATACGAAATTATAAACGGTGAGCTATACTTAAACGATAAGCCTGGCTTAGGTTTTGAACTAAATGAAGCAATTCTAACCAAGATGAGATAAAACATATGAGAATCAAAGAAATTACTGCTTTTCCTATAAGAATTAATAATGATTCTGACAAAGGAAGAAAAATAAGTACAAAAAATATTAATACTGCGATGCTTGCAACAAAAGAAATGCACAAAAGTAAAGATATTAAAAAATCAAAACCTACAATAAAACAGAATCCCGAAAAATCTAAACGTAATCTAGAAATAAAATCAATGGATACCTACAATTCGACGATAAAAGATATGGGAGAATATTACATAGATGAAAGCTCAAATACATCAATTTATTCTAAATCTCACGAAACTACTGTTATCAAAATTGAAACAGAATCAGGAATCGTTGGGTGGGGCGAAGCTCAATCTCCAGTAAGCCCCAATACAACAGCAACTATAGTTAAAGATATCCTTAAGCCACTAACGATAGGAAAGAATATATATGATGTTGAGTCTATTTGGCATAATAACTATTCTGCTCAAAGAGAACGGGGGCATTATACAGGTTTTTATATAGATGCATTAAGCGGGGTTGATATAGCTATATGGGACGCAATTGGTAAGTCATTAAATATGCCAACTTCCCAAGCTATGGGTGGAATTCATAGAAAAAACGTAACAGTATATAACGGTATTGGAGGTTCAACTCCTGAAGAAGTAGCTGATATGGCAGAATGGTCTGTTGAGAAAGGATACAAATATCTAAAAATGCACCTTAAGGAAGATATAGAACAAACTTTAGATATAGTAAATGAAGTCCGTAAAAGAATAGGCGACTCAGTAGGTTTAATGCTAGACGTACACATGGGATTTGAAACTTTTAATGCAATAAAACTTGGAAAACAGCTAGAAAAACATAACCTATTATGGCTAGAGTCTCCATCAGATCCTACTGACATACCAGGTTTATGTGAAATATCTTCATCATTAGATCTTCCTATTGCAAACGGAGAGTGGACTAGAACAAAATATGAAATGCGAGAAATTTTTGAAAAAAGAGCATATGATATTTCAATGCCTGACATTGCAAGGACAGGACTAACAGGAGGAAAACAAATTGCAACAATTGCTCAATTGTATAATATACCCATTTCACCACATGTAGGTGGAGGTGGAATAGTAGCAATAGCAGCAACTTTACAATACTCAATAAATACACCTAATTTCCTAATAATGGAGCACTCTGAACAAGGTCATGGTGTAAAAGCGGCAATTCTTTCTGAAAATTATGATGCAAAAGATGGAAAATACTCGTTGCCCGCTAGGCCAGGCTTGGGATTAATGGTTGATGAGGACAAGTTAGAAAAATATACTATCCAGCCTACTTTGTAATAAAAAGATAATAAATTTACCCCTAAAAACATTTATAGTTGCTTTAAACAAAGAAAAAATCATGTAATCGATGTAAAATTTCTAGATATATTTAATTTATAGAGAGTAACCCAATGGAATTAAGAAAAAACAAAGCAAAAGAAAAATTAAAGAACAATGAGATAGTTACTATCTTGATGGGATTGTCTAGTTCAGACGATATAGATACCATTGGCCCCATAGGAATTGATGGTATTTGGCTTGAAGGAGAACACGGAGGAGTGGATGCAGCTGATCTAGGTAACTTGACCAGGGCTTGCGATATTTGGGGGATGACTTCCGTCGCTAGAATTCACCAAAATGAACAAGGTTTAATATATAGAACACTAGACAGAGGTGCACAAGCTGTTGTTGTTCCCCATGTAAACAATGCCAAAGAGGCATTAAATGTTGTTGAAGGAGGAAAATTTCCTCCACTAGGAAAAAGAGGAATGTTCACAAGTAGACAAGGTCTTGGTGTTGGAGATTATTTCGAAAAAGCTAATGATGAATCAATGCTTATAGTTTTATTAGAAGACATTGAAGCATGGAGAAACTTAGATGAAATACTTGAGGTGGGTGGCATAGATGTATTTTTTGTTGCTCCCTCTGATTTTGCTGCATCAATGGGCCATATTGGGAACCCTCAGCATCCAGATGTTCAGAATAAAATTATTGATACACTAGAGAGGATTGTTGCATCAGGAAATAATGCTGGTTCATTAGCAACAACAGAAAATGTATCTAAATTTGTTGATATAGGAGTAAAGTTTTTTTCTACTACTGTTCAGCCATGGATAGAGTCTGGCTATAAAAACTTTTTAGACAATGCTAAAAAATAATATGAAAATTTTAGTCGTACTTTTTGCCATGTTATCAATAATTATTTCAGGTTGCCAGGCTTCTGGTAAAAACCCAGATAACATAGATATTCCAATAATTAAACCAACACCCGATTCAAACCTTTGTCTAAACGAGGATATTCCGAATGAAATACCTTCTTTTGATGAAGTTCAAAGCCTAGAATTAATTCTAACCAATTCAGGCATTAGCATGAATGAGCTTAAAGATGGCAAAGGCAAGAACCCTACTGTTCAAGATTTGGTCACTATGAATTATGTTGGGTGGTTGCCTGATGGTTGCGTTTTTGATTCTTCTTTTTCAAGAGGAGGAGAGCAAGAAATGCTAATGATTAACCTTATACCAGGGTGGATAGATGCAATGTTAACAATGAGTCCTGAGGCGATAAAAATTGTAAAAATCCCATCAAGCCTAGCATATGGTCAAACAGGTTCTCCGCCAATAATTCCACCAAATACTGACTTGATTTTTTATATAGAGCTTGTCAATATACTAACACCACAAGAGGCAATAGCAACAGCTACCGCTGAAGCAGAGATTACTAAAAAAGAGATGGAGAATAATATGGAAGATTGCGATAATAGTGACTACCCTAAAGATGCACCACAGTTTGAAGAAATTAATAGTGAAAAATTCATTATACAAGATTCAGGCATAAAGATTGTAGATATTAAATTAGGAGACGGAGGATCACCGTACGAGTCTGACGAAGTTGATCTACATTATACTGGATGGCTAATGAATGGTTGCGTGTTTGATTCTTCATTTGCTAGAGGAGAATCATCTCAATTCCCAGTTGACGGAGTCATAGAAGGTTTCAAGGAAGCAATACTAGGAATGAATGTAAATGGTATAAGGAGAGTTGAAATCCCACCTGAATTAGGTTACGGGGAACGCGGCGCAGGAAATACTATTCCTCCAAATTCCACGCTAGTTTTTCATATTGAACTATTAGGAATAAAGTAATATATGAAAATAACCAAAGTTGAAACCATATATGTAGATGAATTTTGGCAAATGTCCTGGGTGAGAATTCACACAGATTCTGGAAAAATTGGCCTTGGTGAAACTTGGTATCTTCCAAAATCTGTTTCTGCTGTAATTCATGAAATATATGCCCCTTCGATAATTGGAAAAGATCCAATGGACAGAGAAGATATATGGGATAAACTATTTAGATTATCAGGAATTTTTACGTATTCTGGTGCAGAATTACGGGCCCTTTCGGCAATAGATATTGCCTTATGGGATTTAGTAGGTCAAGAGTTAGACCAGCCAATCTATAATTTACTTGGCGGAAAAGTAAGAGACAAAATAAAAATTTATAATACCGTTGGAAGCTATGGAAAATGGCAGGATAATGAGTTTGAAAAAAAAGATCCTGTGGGTTTTCTTCAGAGTCTTTTAGACGAAGGAATTGATGTTGTTAAAGCATATTATCTAAACGATTATGCACAAGCTTCTGGCGGGAATTTTATTTCATCAAAAGACATTAAGCAAGCTCTTGAACCATTAAAAAAACAAAGAAAAGCCTTAGGAGATCAAATTGAAATAGCTCATGACGGTTCAGGGCAATGGGCTCTAGCTCCCGCCATTAAAATTGGGAAAGCAATGGATGAATATAATATTTTTTGGCAAGAAGAAATGATACACCCATTAAATGCAAAATCACATTTAAAATTGGCATCAGAAATTAATTCTCCTGTATGTGCAGCTGAAAGATTAATGACAAGATATGAGTTTAGAGAATATATAGAAAATGGATCTGCTGAAATTGTTATGCCAGATTTGATTTGGACCGGAGGTATATCTGAAACCAAAAAAATTGCTACCTTAGCAGATACCTATCAAACTCCTATTGCGCCTCATGATTGGACAGGTCCAATTAATGTTTTTGCTTGTGCTCATATTTCAATGAACTGCCAAAATGTTATGCTTCAAGAAACAAACCGTGCTTATTACAAGGGCTGGTACGATAAATTTATAGAGCCCAATATAGTTATTAAAGAAGGTTACTTGCTCGCGCCTGAGGGGCCAGGACTAGGAACTAAACTCAAGAAAAGTGTATTTGAAAGACCCGATGTCCATGTTGAAGTAAGTACAAAAGCATATGAGTGGGAGCCTGTTGGTTTTAGAGACCCAGACCAGAAGGTAAAACATTTTTTTTCTCCAAATTTACCAAAAGATGAGTAGTTATTTTTTAGGAATTGATGTTGGTTCAACCTCTATAACTTCAATAATTATTGATACAAAAAAAAGAAAAGTTATTGAATCTTCCACCGTAAATAATCTTGCTGAAGTAACAAAACTTAAAGATAAAAAATTAGGTCGTTCAGAATGGAATATGGATAAGATTTTTAGTGGAGTAGTTGAAACAATTAAAACCACAATCGATAAATCAAAGATATCACCGGAAGCTATTGGTATAACTGGACAGCAACAAGGTTTACAACTTTTTAATAAAGATAATGAAGGTGTAGGGAATTTCATATCGTGGCAAGACCAAAGGTGCAAAGAAAGATTTAATAGTAAAACCTATATAGAGATTATGGCAGAAATGGGTGGTGCTACGATAAGTGAAAACCAATTACCTTTTTTTCAAAACACCGGCTGTCCTTTGGTCACAGGATATACTGCACCATTATTATTTTGGCTAAAAAATAATAATGAACTTGATGAAAAACTTACTGCTTGTACCGCACCTGAATTTATTGCTAGTAAATTAACAGACACAACTCCTGTTACCGACCCTACAGATGCCTTAAGCTGGGGTGTATTTAACTTAAATAAAAATGATTGGAATTATGATTTAATTAAGTCATTAAATCTTAAGAGATCATCATTTTTGGAAATAAAAAACTCATGTTCTATTATTGGAAAAGTTACTAAATTTATAAGTGAAAAAACAAATCTTAAAGAAGGCACACCGGTATCTATTGCTTCAGGAGACCATCAATGTAGTTTTGCAGGCACAGTAAATAATTATTATGACACTGTAGCAATTAATGTTGGAACTGGTGGGCAAACTTCTGTTTTTCATGAAAAAATTATACCAAGATCATGGCTGGAATTAAGGCCTTTTATACAGAAAGGATACTTATTAGCGGGAGTAGGGACAGTTGGTGGAAGATCATTCAGAGTATTAAAAAATTTCGTTCAAAGATTAATTTTTGATATGACAGATATTAATCTTGAATCAGATTTAATATACGAAAAACTTATTAATCTTGCTAATAAATCTTTAGAAAATTCTTCAGGGTTAAATGTATCTGCTTTATTTACAGGATCTAGAGAAAATTATAAGGCCAAGGGAAAGATAAATAAAATAACACAAGAAAATTTCTTTATAGAAAATATTACTTTAGCGTTAATTAATTCCATGGCATTTGAATTACATAAGGCTTATACCGAATCATTAAAATGCGGTATAAATAAAAAAAATATTTTAGTAGGTTCTGGAAATGGATTAAAGAAAAATATTTTATTGCAAAATGCCCTAAGCTCTAAATTTGGATTGAATATTAATATAGGTAATAATAATGAAGAAGCAGCTATTGGTGCTGCTCTTTGTTCTGGCGTTGCAGTAAATAAATACTCTGATATATTCAATGCTAGTAAAAGTTTTGCTAACTAAGGTTTAACAACAAACTTAATTCCCTTACCTTTTGAAGAGTCATTAATTGCCTTAAGGGTACTGCTTAACGGATACACCTTACTTATAACATTTTCAAGGTTTAATTTACTAATTGCCTCTGGAGTTCTTTTGAAGACATTTCCTCTCCCAAATGCCCCTTTTATTGTAATTTCTTTATAATGCATTTCATACAAATCTGTCGGCAAATTTGAACCCTGGGGGCTCACTCCTATCATTAAAACTTGACCTCTGGGGCGAGCAACCTCTATGCATTTTGCAACAAGGCTTGGTTTTCCTACAGCTTCTACAGAAATATCTGCCCCCCAACCATTGTTATTATCTTTAATAAAATTTTCTAGGTCACTATCATTTGGATCATGAAGAAGATCTGCTCCAAATTGAGTAGCTATTTCTCTTCTTATTTTTACAGGTTCAGACATTATCATTTTATCCACACCCAAATTTTTTAAGAATGCCAATGTAAAAAGACCCATTATTCCACCACCAATGACAACCCCTAGCTTTGCTTCCTTGGTTTTCATCATAAGGGCTCCGGAAAGACAACATGATGCTGGTTCTGTTAGGCTAGCTTTTTCAATATCTAAAGTTTCCGGAATTATAACAGCTGACTGAGAAGGGCATACAGCATATTCAGCAAACATGCCTGATGTAAATTCTGCATTTTCACACCTTGAAATTGACCAGTTTAAACATGAAAAACAATTATTACAATGGCTTGTAGTATTCATAACTACCCTTTGCCCTAATCTAGATTTATCTACTTTATTTCCAACATCTACTATAGTGCCTGATCCCTCATGACCTAAAATTAAAGGGGGGGATTTTGGAAACAAACCTTGAGTTATGTGTACATCTGTCCCGCAGACCCCAACAGTATCAACCTTTACTACTACTTGGTGATTTAAGGCCTTTGGATCATCCATCGTTTCTTCTATAAATTTATCCTCTCCATGCCAAATCATTGCTTTCATAATATTACTCCGGTTTAGCCACAAAGTTAATTATTCTTCCGGGCACGTAAATACTTTTTATGATTTTCATACCTTCGAGATGTTGTTGAATTTTTTTTATTTTTTTTGCATTATCAATTATTTGTTCTTTTGGAGCATTTTTTTCAACTTGAATTTGGTCTCTTAGCTTTCCATTAATTTGAACCATCAAAGTTAAATTATCTTTTTCTAATAATTTATCATCAAAGGTCGGATTTTTTTGTAAATGAATAGATTTTTTATTTCCTAATATACTCCATATTTCCTCTGTGATATGAGGACAAATAGGAGACAAATGAATTAGAAGTCTTTTACAAGAATTATTCCAATTTGTATTTGAAATACTACCTTCTTTTTTTATTTTAGAAAGAAAATTACTATATTCCATTAAAGATGCTATTGTAGTATTGAACTTAAAATTTTTCATATCAGATAAAATATTTTTTGTTATTTCATTTGAGGTTTGAATAGAAATTTTAGTTTGTTCTTGTGAAATGTTTTTTTCTTTATACTGTACAGTAATCATATCCCAAACTCTATTTAGCCATCTATAAATTCCATTAATTCCTGAGTCTGACCAGTCTCCACCTCTATCCCATGGCCCTAAAAACATTAGATAAGCTCTTACGGAATCTGTTCCATATTTTTCTACAAGTGGCTGAGGATTTAATGGATTGTTTCTTTTAGAAATTTTCATATGCCTAGCTAGCATAACGCCTTGATTAAATAATCTTTTATACGGTTCATCGAAATCTAAATATCCTAAGTCTCTAAGGACTTTATTAAAAAATCTTGCATATAATAAATGCATGACTGCATGTTCTGCGCCACCCATATATTGATCAACAGGATTCCAAAGATCAATTTTTTCTTTCTTAAAAGGGGAGTCTAATATACCTGGGCTAGCAAATTTCAAATGATACCAAGACGAATCCATAAAAGTATCCATAGTATCTGTTTCTCTTCTTAATTTTCCATACCTAGGGTGATCAAAATATAAAAATTTCTCATCAAGGGTCAACGGTGACTGACCAGTAGGCATAAATTCTTTCGCTTCAGGCAAAATAACTGGTAAATATTTTTCTTCAACAGGAATAATTTCATTATTTTCGTCATAAAACATTGGTATTGGCGTACCCCAATATCGTTGCCTTGAGATTAACCAATCTCTTAAGTGATAAGTGATTGTTTTTTTACCAAACTTTTTTTCCTCAACTAATTTTGCAATTTTTTCCTTTCCTTCAACATTATTCAGGCCATTAAATTCTTCAGAGTTTACCTGAATACCATTTCCAGTAAATGCTTTGCTTAGTTGAAAATTTTTGGAACCATCAGGAGATACTACAACCTTAACGGGCAAATCATATTTCCTGGCAAATAAAAAATCTCTTTCATCGTGAGCTGGCACACCCATTACTGCTCCTGACCCATAAGATGCTAAGACATAATCTCCTACAAAAACAGGAATTTTCTCACCTGTTAAAGGATTAATACAACAAACGTCCGTTCTTACTCCTGTTTTCTCTCTAATCGTTGAAGTTCTATCTATTTCTGACATTTTTTGCGATCGCGCAATATATTCTTTTACATATTTATTTTTACTCAAAGAAAGAGTTTTTATAATTGGATGCTCTGGGGCCAAAACAACGAAAGTTACTCCATAAATAGTATCAATCCTTGTTGTAAATGTACTAATTTTTTCATTTGAGTTTTCAATACTGAAATTTATAGTAACCCCACTCGACTTACCAATCCAGTTTCTTTGCATTTGTTTAATTTTTTCAGGCCATTCAAGGTTATCCATGTCTAATAATTCTTCTGCATAATCTGTGATTTTGAAATACCACTGAGGCATTAATTTCTTAACCACATCAGCTCCTGATCTTTCTGACTTGCCATCAACAACTTGTTCATTGGCTAGTGTAGTTTGATCTATAGGGTCCCACCACACAGGTCCATTTTTTCTATAGGCTAAACCTTTTTTATACATCTCTACAAAAAACTTTTGATTCCATTTATAATATTCAGGAGTGCAGGTTATTAGCTTTCTACTCCAATCATAAGAATTACCCATCATATCAAATTGCTTTTGCATATTACTAATATTGTCAAAAGTCCATTTTTTGGGGTTTATATTATTCTTAATAGCAGCATTTTCTGCTGGAAGACCAAAAGCATCAAAACCCTGAGGGTGCATAACATTGAATCCTTCCAGCCTTTTGAATCTTGCATGAGCATCTGCAGGAGTAAAAGCAAACCAGTGACCTATATGTAAATCTCCTGAAGGATAAGGAAACATAGATAATGCATACCAGTTTTTTTTCGAAGGTATAGTATCTGGCGTTTTATATAATTCAGATTCTTTCCATATTTTTTGCCATTTATTTTCAATTTGTTTATGATTATAATTGTTCATTTTTACCAACGATCTCTTGATTTATCTTCTTTGTCAAAATGAGTTCTTAAGTTTTTATTTGTGGATATGAAATTTTTTAAGTCCATAACCAAATCTTCCTGTAGTTGAACAGATAGCCCTCCATCAACAGCAATAGTTTGACCTGTAATAAATGAAGCTTCGTGTGAGCATAAAAAAGATATCATATTCGCAACATCTTGAGGTGTACCTGTGCGCCTAACTGGGTATTGTAATTCAAATAATCTAAAACCTTCGTTGTTACCAACTTTTTTCCATTGGTCATCTCCTCTTTCCGTAACAATATGTCCAGGAGCAATAGCATTAACCGTAATTCCCAAGGGGCCAAAATCAACAGCCATTTGACGGGTCATTCCAATAACCGCCGACTTACCTGTTTCATATACTATTGACTTGGGAGCATTTAAAATTCCATGAACAGAAGATATATTAATTATTCTACCTATATTTTCTTTAGGAGGGTTTCCTTGGCGTAAACCAAATCCCTTCCATTGTTTTGGAATAAAGTTGGAGTCAACACCCGAGTCTTCCATCGCTGGTACTGCATATTTAGCTCCTAGGTACAAAGCACCTACAAGCAAATTTAAGCCTTTATTCCAATCTTTAATATTAATATCAACAGCACTCCCAGCACCTAAGCCTCCATAAGCATTTTGAACAATAATATCTAATCTTCCAAACAGCGAGACAGATAAATCAACCATTTCTTTTGCTACCGACTCCAAAGCTACATCACCAATCAAATATTCTGCAATTCCACCGTTTTCTTCAATTGTTTCTTTATTTTTTTTTGCCTCTTCTTCTGCAATATCAACGATTAAAACTTTTGAGCCTTCCCGCGCTAGTTTTCTAGCAACACCACCACCTATACCCAACGCTCCACCAGTTACTATTGCTACCTGATTATTTAATTTCAATACTTTTACCTTAATCTAAAAAAATAATAACTTAATCATATTTAATAATTTATATATTTTCACTATCGACTAGTACATTTTTTTATTGTATTCTCTGAATAACAAAATTTATAAGGGATTACTATGAAAATAGACATAATTATAAAAAATGGGAATATATTGGACGGTACTGGTAAAAAAGAATTTAAATCTGATATAGGAATTAAAGGCGATAGAATTGTCGATATTTCAAACACAGGAGAAGATAATATTCAAGCAAATAAAGTTATAGATGCAGAAAATTTATATGTTTGCCCAGGCTTTATCGACACCCACTCTCATGCTGATGTAGCGTTATTAAATGATGGTCAACATGCAAACGGAATTATGCAAGGAATAACAACAGAGATAATTGCACCAGATGGATTAACGCTAGCACCATTATCACCAAAAAATTATCAACTTTATAAATGGTATTTATCTGGCATTTTAGGTGTGCCAAACAATGATTTAGATATGTCTAGCATTGAAAAGGCAAGACTAAACTATCATAACAAAACATCGTGTAATGTTGCTATGTTTGCCGGCCATGGCCCAATAAGATTAGAGGCGTTAGGAATGGAAGACAAGCCTCTGGAGAGCAAAGAATTAGATCATGCTAAATCTTTGCTTTCAGAATCATTTGAACAAGGTGCCGTAGGTTTTTCAACAGGCCTTTCTTATTATCCAAATAGCTTTTCTAACAGTGAAGAAATTTGTGAATTGATGAAAGTTGCAAAAATTTATGACAAACCAATGTCTATACATCTAAGAAATCATAATGTAGACAGAGCTTTTCATGCTGGAGGTGTTATGGAAGCAATAGAAATAGCAAAAAGAACGGAAACAAAACTTCACATAGAGCATTATAAACCCGACTTCAATCAATCAATAAGCGATGTTTTGGATCCTGTTGACAAAGCCAAAAACGAAGGGGTTGATATAACACTAGAAACTTATCCTTATCCTGTGGGTTCTTCTTTTCCGCAAACTTTTTTCCCTAGTTATTTTCACGAAGGCGGGCCAAAAAAAATGCTTGAAAAACTTAATGACACAGAAGAAAGAAAAATCGTTATTTCAAAAATGATTGGAACGCACTATGGAAATCCATCAAATAATGTTTGGACACATATAGCTTCTAAAAAAAATAAATTTTTAGAAGGAATGCTTTTTGAAGAGGTAGCAGACATGTGGGAAATAAGTGTTGAAGAAATGCTGTGTAGAGTAATGTATGAAGAATCATTAGGTTGCGGATTTAGGGGCGCACCTCCACGCAATATAAAAATTTGGAGGGAGGTTGAAAAAAATGTTATGGAACTACTTTCAAGGCCAGATTATATGATAGGATCTGATGCAATACCCACTGGAGGATTACCCCATCCTAGAGCATACGGATGTTTTCCTAGAGTATTGGGAAGATTGAGAAGAAGATATAAATACCCAATTGAACAAGTTATTCAAAGAATCACAGAAAACCCAGCTAAAAGATTTAATTTATCAGAAAGAGGAAATATAAAGAAAGGCTTTTATGCTGATATAGTAATTTTTGACAAAGATCATATAAATGACAGATCTTCTTTCGAAGATCCCAATATTCACCCTGAAGGGATACCTTGGGTAATAGTTAACGGGAAAATTGCTGTTGAAAAAGAAAAAATAACTGGAATATTAGCAGGTAAAGCTATACCTTAAGATACTTGCTGAATTAATTCTATTCTTATACCACCTGGAGCACCAATGAAAGCAATTTTTTTCCCATCAGGCAATTCTATAGGCCCTTCTTTATAAACAGCTCCCAGGTCAACCAACCTTTCAATATCAGATACGATATCATCTGTATCAAATCCAAAGTGTTCTAGACCGTAATGAGCATCATCATTAGACGGGGCCAAGACTTCGTCTGTTCTCTCACTAGATATATTTATTGCTAGGCCTCCTTCTGTGTGAGTGACAATAAAAGTGTCTCCAACAGGACGAACTGTTTCAGACAAAATTTTTACATTAAATGCTTTTACAAACCATTCTGCAGTTTTTTTAGGATTTTTAGATTTTATATGTATGTGATTAACTTTATATGGCAAGAATTTACCCTCGAATCTTGTTTTTATTAAAAAATAATAATATAAAAAAAATCTACAAGATGAAATATAAATTTATATTATTACATCAATTTTATTAGTTCTTCATGAATATGAGGCCAGCCAACAACTACACAATCAAGGGGCTCTTTTTTTGACCAATCAATTTTTCTACCTTGTTTATCTGTTACAAAAAGCCCTAAGGATTCAACTATCATTGCTCCTGCTGCAAAATGAACTGTATCAATACCGTAAAAAACTCCCCCAGGAATTCGACCAAGCGCCATTTGAGTCATAGGATAGGCAATTGAAGAAAAAGAATTAATTTGACTTACATTGGTTATCCATCTCGAAATTTGATTAATATTTTTTTTCCACTCTACACCTCCATCAACTTCTAAAACTATGGTAGATTCTGATAAATTTTTTGTTGGAGGTGTCGATATATGAAGGTTGCCATTTCTGGTAACCCCTTGGCCTTGAACAGCAGAAAAATATTCACCTATTGATGGGGAAGATAAACATGATAATATTAATTTTTCCTTGTCTCTAAGTGCGATATTAATTCCCCAATGATCCATACCTAGACTATAAGGTACTGTTCCACAAAGAGGATCAATCAACCAAAAAAGGTTAGAATTTTCATCAATTGTTTTTTTACTTTCTTCTGAGTAAATATTAGCTTTTAGTCTCGAATCATTAAGGTTTTCTGAGATTTTTTTATCACTTGCTAAATCTGCATCTGTTACTAATGCATTAACTGATTTGTAAAATCTTTTTAATTCTGATGGTTTTTCAGGTCTAAATTTTCCTATAAGAACATCAGAAGCCTCAAACATGGCTTTCTCTGCACATTCTTTATAAATATTTACGTCGATATTACTCATGATTATTTTTTATATATTGGATAAAACTTTCATTGATCTTGGAATACTGGCAACCCATGGGCCATCTAAATTTAATATAGCATAGTAGTTGTTATCTGGAAGTAATTCAATCTCTCTTTCGCCGTCAAGAGCAATAGTTCCAGGATAGGTTTCAATAAATATTTTATCTTTTGTAGTTATTTTTTTATAATCTACGATTTTTATTTTAGGTATAGTTCCGGGGGCAATTGGAGCCTCAACATATTTTTTACCTTGCTTGATATTTTTATCTAGTATTATATATAACCCAAATGGATCATCAATATTTATATTTTCTATCCTTGATCCAATTGACGACAATCCAATTGATACAGGTTCAGCTCGAGTTAAGATTATTGAATGAAGAGTGTTTATATCCCAAACAGCTCTAGCCCCAACGAACATTTCTTTTGATATAGCAACATCCACAAGGGCATCATCAATAAACTCATCATTACAAAATATATCGATTTTTTTAGATTGATTACAAGATTCTTTTATAGATAATGTTTTATCTGCAATTCTTCCAGCAACTATTCCCGCAAGAGTTCCTTCTGTTGGTGCAGGAAAAACATTATTAGTGCCAGTTGAGATAGGAACTAGGGGTATATTTTTAGAACCTTTAGCCACAACGCGATTCGTGCCATCTCCACCTAAAGTTACAATACAATCTACTTTTTCTTGATACATTTTTTGTGCAGCAAGAGTTGAAGATTCCTGACTATCTGCTACCCTCATGTCAAGATATTCAACTTCCAATTTTTTAGATACATCTGCAGCAGCTGATATCGATAAACCTGAATGATCTGGCATTATCAGGATCTTTTTTGTATCTGTTGATGCAACTCCAGCAAATACCCGCCTCAAAATATTTGATTTCTCTTGATTAGAAACAACTCTTCCGTGAGCTACTAATCTTCTAATATCTTTTCCTGCAGAGGGGTTAGCGATAATTCCTACTACTGCCATATCTACTACTTGAAAATTGAATCTATATTTGACAGATTATTAGAGATCAACTTTAAGAATTCAGCTGCGGGTGCCCCGTCCCAAGCTCTATGGTCAAATGTCAGGCAAAGGTTTGCAAAAGATTTTTTTTCTCCAGACAGGCTAACACTTTCTTCAGTCGACCCTATTCCTAAAATCCCTATTTCAGGAGGATTTAGCAATGGATTAAATGTTGATATATTATAAGAACTCAAATTAGTAACAGAAAAAGTGCTTCCAGATAAATCATCTACGTCAAAACTATTGTTTTTAGATTTTTTTGCTAATTCTCTGATTTCCTGAGCAATTTCTAAAGGATTTTTTTGATCTGCTTTTTTTATAACCGGAACAAGTAACCCTCCTACAACCGCCATTGCCACACCTATATTTATCTCGTCTAATATTCTTATTTCATCATCTACCAAATGTGCATTTGCATGAGGCGCATCACTTAATGATTTCGCAAGTGAAATAATTACTAAATCTTGAAACTGTGGACGAATTCTGTTCTTTCTCCATTCCTTAACCAAGTTTTTTTGCAGCTCTAATGTCTTAGTAATATCAACTTTCGTGTTTAGTGTCACAGATGGTATTTGAGCGCTTTCAGACATTCTCTTAGATATAGTTTGCCTTAGAGGTGACATAGGAATAGTTTCTCTAACTGGAACTTTTGAAATTTGAGATTCTTTTTTAGAAGAAGAATTAAAATTTCTTATATCATCTTCTGTAACTCTACCACTAGGACCAGAACCAGATATACCGGAAAAATCTTCAATGCCTAACTCTTTAGCCAGTCTTCTAGCCCTAGGTGTAATAATTTGTTTTGTAGTTGCCTTCTGGTTTAAGGTGTTCATAGACCCTGAACTAGAAGGTGGTTTATTTTCTTGGGCTTTTTCTTCAATAACCTCTGAATTTTCAGTTGGTAAATCTGGCAAATCAGACTCTGTTTCGCCATCAAACAAAATATAACCAACTACTGTTCCTACATCAACTATTACACCCTCTTTAAAATCAATCCTGCCTAGTTTACCATCATGCGTTGCTTCTATTTCTGCGTTTACCTTGGATGACTCTATTTCTACAAGATGGTCGCCTTTTTTAATGTCTTCACCTATTTCTTTTAACCACTTAACGATTTGTCCATCGTTCATAGCCATTCCCCATTGGGGCAATATAATTGGAGCTGGCATAACTATTTATCCTTCTTAACTTTCTAGAGTATTATTAACCGCTGATATTATTTTATCTTTATCAGGATAAATTAATTTTTCAAGAGCTTGGCTATAAGGTATGTGTACTTGTTCGGCTGCTACCTTTTGAATAGGAGCTTGCAGTGACCAAAACCCTTCTTGTGCAACAATTGAAGAAATTTCAGAAGCAGCAGAGCAAACTTTATGAGCGGGGTCAACCACAACTAATCTTCCTGTTTTTTCCACGGAATCTAAAATTGTTTTTTTATCAAGCGGAACAAGGGTTCTTGGGTCAATCACCTCAGCAGAGACACCTTGGGATTCTAATTCTTTTGCTGCTGCAAGTGCGTGAATAACTCCTCCCGCTATTGCTACAATTGTTACATCTGTTCCAGGTTTCAAGATGCTTGCAACACCAAAGGGGACCAAATGGTCGTCATCATCGGGTACTTCACCTCTTGTACCATACAAGTTTCCATCTTCAAAAACTATACATGGGTCATCATCTCTTATGGCTGTTTTTAATAATCCTTTTGCGTCAGCAGGAGTAGATGGCACTATAATTTTCATCCCGGGCATATTCATGAACATCGGATAATTTCTATCTGAATGATGAGCCGCTGCACCCGATCCATACAACATTGATACCCTAAAAGTTACAGGTAATTTAGCCTGGCCTCCAAACATATATCTCATTTTTGCTGCCTGACTAATAAACTGATCCATTGCAACCCACATAAAACTTGATACTGTTTCAACTAATGGCCTTTTGCCAACTAAAGATGCTCCAACAGCGGCCCCAACGAAACCATTTTCTGATAATGGAGTGTCTAGTACTCTTGTGTCTCCAAATTCTGATAATAAATCTTGAGTTGCCCCATACACTGATAGGGTAATATCTTCACCCATAATAAATACATTAGAATCTTTTCTCATTTCTTCTTTTGTTGCATGATTGATAGCTTCAATAAAAACGGTTTGTGTCATTATAATATCCTTAATATTTTATGGTAGAGGGATTGGGTTAGCCCACATATCTTCAAAAACTTCTTCTGGTTTTGGAAATTCACTATTTCTAGCAAATTCAACTGCATCTTCACATCTTTTCATCGTGTCATCTTCAATTTTTTTACAATCTTCTGTAGTCAAAATTCCTTGAGATATTAATCTTTCTTGATGTATATGTATAGGGTCTCTTTTTTTCCATTCATCAATATCTTCTTGAGATCTGTACTCTCCTCGACGAACTCTCCCTAATCCAAGTGAATGCTCTTCGTATCTATAGGTCAAGCCTTCAATCAATGTTGGGCCTTCTCCTTTTCGAGCTCGATCCACAGCTTGAACAGTTGCTTCATACATTGCGATACAATCTTGCCCATCCACAAGTACTCCAGGCATATTATATGCCGCAGCTCTATCAGACACATGGTCAACTGCTACTGTATCTTTAAAAGATGTTGTGACGGCAAATTGATTATTCTCACATAAAAATATTACTGGCAAATTCCATACTGAAGCTAAGTTCATAGATTCGTGACAAGCGCCCTGATTTGATGCACCGTCACCAAAAAAAACCATTGATACAAAATCGTCGCCACCTATTTTTGATGCTAGTCCAGCGCCAGTTGCCACTGGTACTGAAGAGCCAACAATTCCTGATTCTCCTAGAATACCAATAGAGAAATCCGCAAGGTGCATTGAGCCTCCCTTACCTTTACAATAACCGTCAACTTTTCCATATAATTCGGCCATTGCGCGGTTTATATCTCCACCTTTTGCAATTGGATGGCCGTGAGATCTATGGTTTCCAGCAATATAATCTGTATCTTTTAACGCTAGGCATGAACCAACGGCTACAGCTTCTTCACCAATGTATGGATGTGCTGCTGCTGCAAACTCTCCTGCAGAGTGAACTTCCATAACTTTTAATTCAAAGTTTCTTATAAGCCACATTCTTTCAAGCATTAAAACTAATATATCTTTATTTATATCCAAATTGCACCTCTTTTTAAATTTCCTAAGTTTACATATATAATGAACTGGGAAATTTTTCTTTTTGGGAAACATTGTTGTTCACATTTGATAAGATTATATCTTTTGTTCTGATGATTGTTAACCCTTTGGAATCAAAATTAAATAAGTCTTTAGGTTCTTTTGGGAAAAATAAGGTGTAATTACAGTATAAATTTAAAGTTTTTTTAATTAATTGTAATCATGTAAAAAAACAAGAGCCTAATTATTTTTTTAGAATTTTTCCATATAAATGCCAATGAAAAAAAAATAAATATTATCTAGATGATAAAGTTAAGTTATATTAATTTGATTATTTAAACCATAAGGAAAAAAATGACTACTTCAAAAGATGAAAGCAAAAAAGTAACTGCAGGTTCAAAAAATTATGATGCAGAAGCAATTGACGTTTTAGAAGGTTTAGAAGCTGTAAGGAAGAGGCCTGGTATGTACATTGGAACTACCGGAACAGAGGGTGTATTTCATCTAATTAGAGAAATTGTTGACAACAGTGTCGATGAAGCAATGGCAGGTTTTGCGTCAAGAATTGACATAACAATCCATAAGGATGGATCTGTAACTGTGATGGATGATGGTCGAGGTATTCCTGTGGATAAACATAAAAAAACAGGATTGTCTGCTTTGGAAACAGTAATGACTACTCTTCATGCTGGAGGAAAATTTGGTGGTAAAGGATATCAGGTTTCTGGTGGCCTCCATGGTGTAGGCGCATCGGTAGTAAACGCTTTATCTGTTTGGACTAAAGTCGAGGTCAGAAGAAACAATAAAGTACACATTCAAAATTACGAAAGAGGAAAAACTTTAGGTGAATTAGAAATAAGAAAACAAACAGTTAATGATCTGAGTGGCACAGGAACAAAAGTATCGTGGATGCCTGACAGTGAAATTTTTCCTGAAATTAGTTATGACTGGGAGATAATTTCATCTAGGTTCAAAGAAATGGCATACTTAAATCAAGGCCTAACAATCCACTTGAAATCTGAGTGGCATGATAATTTGTGGCCGTTTAATGACGTAACCTACATGTTTGATGGTGGCGTCCAAAGTTTTGTTCGGTCTCTTAACAGATCAAGAGGTTCTGTACACTCAAACGTTATGTACGCCCAAGAAACTATTGATGATGTTGTTGCAGAAGTTGCATTACAATACAACGATTCTTTCGTTGAAAATTGTCTTTCTTTTGCAAATGTAATAAGAACAGGAGACGGCGGATCACACGTTACAGGATTCAGGTCGGCATTAACAAGAGTTATTAATGACTACTCTAGAAAAAATAATCTATTAGGTACAGGAAAAGAAGAAATTAAAAGTTTGTCTGGAGAGGATGTTCGTGAGGGCCTAATGGCTATTGTAAGTGTAAAGGTAAAAGATCCCCAGTTTGAAGGACAGACTAAAGGTAGACTCGGGAACCCAGAAGTAAAGGGGATTGTTGAACAAATTGTAGGTAAGAATTTATCAGAATTTCTTGAAGATAATCCCGAAGATGCAAGGGCAATAATAAATAAATCAACCACAGCTGCAAGAGCACGCGAAGCAGCTAAGAAGGCTAGAGACCTTGTAATAAGAAAAAATGCTATGGATGGAGGGTCTCTTCCAGGAAAACTTGCTGATTGCTCGGAAAAAAATCCGGAATCAAGTGAAATATACATAGTCGAAGGAGATTCAGCAGGAGGTTCAGCAAAACAAGGTAGAGATAGGCAATTTCAAGCAATTTTACCCTTAAGAGGAAAAATACTTAATGTTGAAAAAGCGAGGCCGGAGAAAATGCTCGCACATGAAGAAATTGCTGCTCTGATAACAGCCTTAGGTGCAGGCCTTGGAGAGGATTATGATGAAGAAAAGCTCCGCTATCATCAGATAATAATAATGACAGATGCAGATGTTGACGGTGCACATATAAGAACGCTTTTGTTGACTTTCTTTTTTAGAAATATGCCACAAATTATTGGCAACGGGCACCTGTACATTGCTCAACCTCCATTGTATAAAGCTTCAAAGGGAAGATCCTCCCAATGGTTATACTCTGAAAAAGAGCTTGATGAATGGAGCGCTGAAAGATTATACGGAAACATTGAAATTATCATTGATGACAGTGAAAAAATTAAAGGTACAAAAATTGGAAACATATTAACACCTGTTCGTGATTATATTGACTCATTAGAGGTAGCGAGATTATTAGAAATTCCAGAGAGTGTAATCAACGAATTAGTGAGAAATTCTGAATACAGACAGTTAGACTTTACTCCAGAAAAAATCTATTCTAGTTCAGATGAAGTAAAAGATGAAAATATTACTCAAGCAAGTTTATTCGATGAAAATCAAGATGAAAATAATATAGTTGAAGATAACAGCGAAGAACCAGAATTTGAAATTATTGAAAAAACATTTGAAATTGATGGATATATATTAACAAAGGATATATATTATAACCCTGCAATTCAAAGACTAAAATTAATTTATCCACTAATCGAAAATATAATTAATTCTAATAAAGTTAGCATAACTAAAAAGGGTGAAATTATTGGAAAAAATATTGATTGGTCAATGATTCCAAAAACACTAGATGATAATTCTGACAAATCTGGCGTCAATGTTCAAAGATATAAAGGTTTAGGAGAAATGAACCCGGAGCAATTATGGGACACAACAATGAATCCAGAATCAAGAAAAATGCTTCGGGTAACCGCAGAAGATGCAATGGCAGCAGATGAAATATTTCGAACACTAATGGGAGATGATGTTGGCCCGCGAAGAGATTTTATAAGAGCTAATGCTTTGGAAGCAGATATAGACGTTTAAGAAGAAATTGTTATCTCGCCTTTTTCATTGGACTCCCATAAACTAATAAACGGTATTTTCCTTTTTTTTAGTTCTTCTCTTGCACCCATATTTCTATCTAAAATAGTCATGCAAACTAAAGTTTCACAACCATACGCATCCATAGTATCAATTGCGTTGAATAGACTTTTTCCTGTAGAAACTGTATCGTCAAAAGTAGCAATCTTCATCCCACTCGATATATTCCCTTCGACTTGCTTTCCAGCTCCATGCGATTTTTGTTCTGGCCTTACAAAAAAACCTTTTAAGTTTATATTTTTTATTCTGCATTGTAGTACCATAGATCCTACTATTGGCACTGCAGCAATTGTAGGCCCACCAAAAGCATCAATATCATAATTTTCTAAGATGTTTAGGAATGATTCGGATATCAATTCTGAGCCGATTGAATCTAAAGACAGGAGTCTGCCATCAAAATAATATGAACTTTTTGCTCCAGATGAAAGAGTAAAATCTCCAAACCTAAGACAATTAAGTTCTATTGCTCTATCATATAATTTATTTGCGTAATTTCTTGTATTATGTGTAACCATATAATTTTTTCTTTGAGATATATTCTGCTACTGAATCATAATTAATTATTTTTGCTACATGACCATCACCTTGCTCTAAGAAACCGTTATTTGACCATCCGAGTCTTTGATTTGTTGAAGTTTGATCAGACACACCTTCTATGAGATTTTCACTAAGAAATTTATATCTTTCTTTAATCACTGGCAAAATGTTTTCTTGAATTTTTCTATTGACTACAACTATATTCAATAAACTATTTATATCATTAAAATTTTTCCAATTATGAATATCTAAAGCTACATCAGCGCCAATTAAGAAAAAATAGGAATGGTTTTTTCCATATAATGATCGTATTTCCTTAATTGTGTCTATTGTATAAGTTTTGCCATTGCGTTTTATATCGATATCAGAAGCTTCAATTATAAATTTTTTCTCATAATTTAATAATCTTGTTTTTGAATCAGACCTTTCTTCATTTATAGCTAAATTTACCATATCTAGTCGCTGACTAGGGTTTGCTTGAATTGTATTTTTTCTGCGCCATTGATCCTTAGCAACAACAATAATTAATTTATCTAAAGATAATTTTTTAATTGCTATTTCAGCAGCGTAGAAATGACCCTTATGAACAGGATCAAAGGTTCCGCCAAATATAGCAATGTTTTTTACTCCCACTCAAACTCCAAATCATCAATTAATAATGTATCCCCAGTCTTGATTCCTAATCCTATTAGCATATTTGTAATTTTTCTTTTTGTAATAATGTTAAATAACTGCACCCTTGTATCCCAGTTAGCCATATTGCTACCTTTTGTTAGGCGTATTATTTCTCTGTCTATTATTCGAAATGAATTGTCTGACTCTTTTTTCACCACCATATCAACAGACCTCTTATATATCTTAGGCTTAATTATTTCTGTTTGATATTTAATGTTTTCTGTCTCATTTGAATTAAGGGTGAATATTTCTTTTATCAAATCATTTATGCCTACCTGATTCTTAGCTGAAATAAAGAACAATTTATAATGCGGTAAATCGTAATTTTGTAATTCTCTTTCTATTTCAGATTTTATTTTTTTAACATTTTCTAAATCATATTTGTTTATACATAATATTTGAGGTTTTTTAACCAATTCATCATCAAAGGCTTTTAGTTCATTATTAATTTGAATTATTTTTTTTATTATATTGTCTTCAGATCCATCGACCAGGTGTATAAGAAATTTTGTTCTTTGAATATGCTTCAAAAACTTATGACCTAGGCCATACCCACTGCTTGCCCCCTCTATTATTCCTGGTATATCGACAATAATTTTTTGATTTTTATAGTCACTTACTACACCTAAATTGGGATCAATTGTAGTAAAAGGATAATTTGCTATTTTGGGTTTTGCCTGTGTTATTACAGAAAGTAAACTAGATTTACCAGCATTAGGCAATCCAATTATTCCTATGTCTGCAATAAATTTTAAATTAAGCAATAAAATTTTTTTTTCACCTAACTCTCCGGATTCTGCAAGGAGGGGTTCTTGGTTTACAGAACTTACGAAATGTGAATTTCCGAAACCTCCGTTTCCTCCTTTTGCCACAACCACACTTTGACCATTATCTCTCAAATCTGCTATAAGTTTTTTTCTATTATCGTCTGATATATTCCATATTTCTGTGCCAACTGGAATTTTGATAATTAAATCTTTTCCTTTTGAACCATTTTTTTTATGTGACAATCCATTTTTTCCGTTTTCAGCGATTAAGTGGTGTCTTTTTGAAAATTTATCTAAAGATATTATAGAATCATCTGTAACAAAAATTATATTCCCTCCGCTACCTCCGTTACCACCTCCAGGTCCACCTTTAGGAAGCAATGCTTCTCTTATAAAAGAAACTGCTCCGTTACCTCCATTTCCTGCCCTAACTTCTATTTTTTTTAAATCTAACATTAATTTATATATTTTATTTTTTTTATTTAATATTAATAATAACGTGAATAAAATAAAATTTAAATATAAATTATGCAATGTTTACTATTGAATAAAATGTGAAATACAGCTCATATTATTTGAAAAGATTTCGGCTAATTATGTTTTTACTTTATTCTTTCTGTAAATTAATTCCCTAATGTGAATTGTTTCTTTAACCAAATTTTGATCTTTTTTTAGAATTTTTTCAATTCTTTCAAGTGCATATATTACAGTGGAATGATTTTTTCCTCCTAAAAATAATGCAATTTCTATAAATGTCATATTGAGTTCTTTTTTTAAAAAAAACATAACAAGTTGTCTAGCGTTTACCGTTAGTCTATCTTTTTTTGTACCTAAGATATTGTCTACAGATACATTTTTATATTTGCTAACCTCTTCAAGAATTTTATTTTTTGTCACTGAGAAATTTTCTTTATTTTGTTTCAGTCCACTCAAAGATTCGTCAACTAACGTTATGTCGATTACACTAGAAGTTAATTGAGAGAAAGCTTTTATCCGGTTCAATGCGCCCTCAAGCTCTCTCACATTTTTATGTGGATATTTAGCCAAATATTCTATAACTTCTGTACCAATATCTGGTGCCTTATGGCTAAGTATTGCAAATTTAGACTCATATTTTGGTTCTTGGATGTCAACTTCAATACCACCTGAAAGCCTTGATTGAATACGGGACTTTAGGGCAATTTTGTTTGCTGGGTCATCTCCGGTTACAACAATTTGTTTTTTATTCATGTGAAGGTGGTTAAATATGTGAAAAAACCCTTCTTGAGTTTGAGGTTTGGTTCCTATGAACTGAATGTCGTCGATTAAAAGAGCGTCACAATTTCTAAAATAGCTTTGAAATTCATCTATTTTTCCGTTCCTAATTGCAGCAATATATTCATTTGTAAATTTTTCACTACTTAGATAAATGACCTTGTGTTGCTTGAGTTTAAGCTTGTTGCCTATTGCGTTCAGTAAATGTGTTTTTCCTAAGCCTACATCTGAATATATGTATAGGGGATTATAGGTTTCACCTGGAGAATCAGAAACTTTTAGCGCTGCAGATCTTGCCAAAATATTTGATTCACACTCAATAAAAGTGTCAAAGGTTTGTTTATTGTTCAGTAAATTAGATTTTGTTTGTATTTTTTGATTCTTCACATATTTCGGAGACGTCTGCACATCCTTTAGGTTTTCAGAGCCCTCAATAGTTATTTTAATATTGAATTTTTCACCTGTGAGTTTTTTTATCGATTTTCTAATAGAACCCATAAGTCTTTTATTTATCATTTCGGCGGCAAAGGGACTAGGAGTTGAAACAGTAAGTGTGTTGTCTGATATGTTTATAGCTTTTGTAGATTTTAACCATGTTTTAAAATTAGGCCTAGGAATTTCTAGCTCCAAAATTCCCAATACAGCATTCCAAATAACAGTGGGGTTTCTTGATGATATATATGAATTTTTTTTTGTCAAAACTTCCCCTATTTAGAATAAAATCAAATAATAAATTTTATGATTTAAATACCAAATTAATAATGTTACGAATCTTATTAGAGACATAACTTAAATTAATTAAATTAATTAAGTTGTTGAAAAAAATTTACCATATTTCCAAGAAAAAAAAATACGATGAAAAGTTAAAAATATGAAATTTTATATTAATTTCCCAGAATTAATTTATAAAAATTTATTTTTTTAGTTTGAAATACTAAAATATTTTATTTTAAAGTATTAAATATTTCCCAACCGCCCACCAAAAAAAAAAGATTTTTTAAAGTAAGGCAAAAATCTGCTAACATTAATTTTATGAAAATTATTTATTTTGGCTCAACGGAAGATTCAATATACACATTAGATGTATTGAAACAAAACAATTTTGAGATTTTTACAATCTTTACAAAAAATTCTAAGTCAATGAGAAGGGGGCGCGAGACAAGCCTTACATCAATTGAAAATTATGCAAGTGAACATAAAATAAACATTAAAAAACCTCGTTCACTAAAAAGCGATAATGATTTAATTGCATATTTTAGCAAAATCAAACCTGATATATTTGTTGTATCTTCCTATGGAATAATAATACCAAAAGAGATTTTAGAAATACCCAAATATGGTGTTATTAATATTCACCCTTCGTTGCTACCAAAATTTAGAGGCCCAAGTCCTGTAGCCTCCGCTATTTTAGAGGGTGAAAAGTTTACTGGTGTAACAATAATAAAACTTGATGAAAATATGGATACCGGGCCTATTTTAGAAAAATCGCATAAAGTGTCAATATCCTCAAAAGATTCAGCAAGTGCGTTGCAGGAAAAACTATTCAGATTGGGTTCAGATATGCTTCCTAATATTTTACGAAATATTGAGCAAGGTAATCAAAGCTTTATTTCTCAAAATAATAACAATGCATCCACAACAAAAAAAATTAATAAGATCGATGGAAAAATAAAATGGAATGATAAAGATTTTGAAATAATAAGAAAAGTTAGAGCTTATGACAAATGGCCTGGAACATTCACATTTTGGAATAACAAAAGGATAAAAATTATTGATGTTGCGGAAACACAAATTGATTCATTAGAAAAACCCGGTTTAGTAAAGTTTATTGATAAGAAAATTTTTGTTTCAACACAAAATAAATTTCTTGAAATAAAAAAAATTCAATTCGAGGGTAAAAAAATTATGAGTGTTGATAAAGTTATCAATGGTTATTCTAATCTTAATG
>CEQU01032309.1_pt1 | contig 27528 bp, 30 predicted proteins | sample 531031 | NCBI WGS metagenome assembly CEQU01 (sample SAMEA2621216, study PRJEB7988) | marine metagenome | isolation source: saline water (ENVO:00002010), including
AAAGGTGCGCCGGGTTCAAATGGCAGCAATGGTTCTAATGGTACTGACGGAGCTAAAGGCCCTAAAGGTGCGCCGGGATCGGATGGAGCAAAAGGACCCATAGGCCCGGGAGGACCGGGAGGATCTGATGGATCTGACGGAAGTAAAGGGGATAAAGGCGCGCCGGGTAGTGCCTCTAGCTTACTAGGCACTTTTGACTATAACAACTTTGCACATTTCGTTCATAGGACAAGTAATGGCTCAGGAGGAGGCGCTATGGCAGCGGGCATAATGAATACTAGGCCAATAGATACAGTAATAACTAACAACGCATCATCCAATGGTAATAATAAATTTGTTTATTTAGGCGGAGTGGAAAATCCTCATCATAGCTCTAGTAATAATAACAAAATAATTTTTAGTTACACTGGCACGTACTTTTGCAGAATCACTGCGGTCGGTGTAGATATCTCAGAACAACAAGTCATTTTAATCGACGATCCGAATGATACAATTCTAGTTCACGGATTTAGCTCGGAAGCCGATACGACATCTCGTAATTGGCCTACTGTTGCAGAAGGAAGTTTCACTATTTCGGGAACAAATACAAATGGACTACTTGCTGTACCCCGAACTACTTATGTATACCACTGGGCAAACGATCCGGGAGTTACTTCTAGTAGTCATGGAAATGGACTGTATGATATGGGTAGGCCATTAAGTGCAGGTACCCAAAGCCCAACTCCTCAAGGAGCTAGCGCTTCTCCAAACTTTGATGAGTATGGATACGATACTTACTTGAGTGTATTAATTTGGAAAGTAGGATAATTATGGCAAACATGAATTTACCAAGAGTATTAGTTGATTTAGGATATTATACCGGAAGAGGAACCAACTGGGGTAATAACGCTACAAGTTTTAGCACATACGAAGACTTAGCTCTAACTTGGCCTTCAGGTAATGCCGACTTAAAGAGTAAAGAAGAGTTCGAGGCAGCATGGGTAGCTATAGAGGCTGAAGACCAAGCAGTTAAGTATAAAGATGACCGTCAGCACAGTCTTTCTGGCTATAACCCATTAGCTGATCAACTAGATATGCTTTATTGGGATATTCAGTCTGGAGTATTTGGTGAAAATGCTAAGTCTTCAACTTGGTTTATGGAATGCAGCGGAGTTAAAGAAAGATTTCCTAAGCCTTAATAATTCCAATCAATGACTCCATAGTCGACTGAGTTATCAACGTGAAACAATATTCTATTGTAGTTTAAATTTTTCACAAAAGCTATATAACAGTCCACTCCCTCTTTTGAGTAGGGCTTTTTATTTTTTTCTAAAACTTTTCTTTTTACGAGATAGCAAGCTCCAGTAAAAGGGACCGCGAAGCACCCTTTTACTTCCCTAGAGATAATTTTCTTTATTGAATCTGACTGGAAGTTAGCTCGCTCTCCTTCTTTAAGGCATGGCGAGGCTATATCTTTATTTAAATTGATTAATTTGCTTATAGTGTCTTTTTCGTTTATTAGGCAGATATTTTCAATATAGAAAAAGTATTGACTACTAGTGGATAAGAAGTTTGCTACTGCTTGGTCTTTTGCTTCACTTGAACCAAAGCCCTGTGTGTCAGTAAATAAAACGTCAAGGTACTCGTTGAGATCTATTGAGGCCGTAACTTTATCGAGGTGTTCTTTTGGGATCTGTATATGCAGTCTTATCAAATTTTTAGGGTAAGTAAAAGATTTTACAAGAAGCATAAATTTATTCATACTCTCGGTCGAAAAGCCTTTTTCAGGAATGAAATACAGAGATACATATATTTCTATGTTTTTTAGATTATTTCCAACGGGAAAATGGGGAAACTCTTTATTCCATTTAGAGCTAACAAAGTTAGTTAAGTCCCAAAACTTCTCCTTGCCTGAGTTGCCGTGAAGGACCAAAGGCCTAGTCTTCGTTACTTTATTGTAGGCTAAGCCTTCGTGGATTTGTATGTCTTCATAGGCATGAGCTAAACATTGAAATATCTCACAATGATAATCTAAGCTTATTAGATCTTTGTATTCTCCATATAGGAACTCTTTCGTATAGTATAATTGGTCATCGCTTATGTTGGTTACTTCATCCTTTTTGGCTTTGTTTAAAATCTTTGCTACGTCAGAAGCGTATCCTATAAAATTACCAGAGTTTAAATATTTGTAATCATAAGGGGAGCTTGGGTAATCCTTCGATAAATTTCTGTCAGGCCAACAAGATTTCTCTGCTCCAAATATAATTCTTTTTCCAGAGCTAATAAATCTTTCTAAGATGCTCTTAAGATTAGATAAAAAAACTATATCAAAGCCATCAACAAATAAAACTATCGAATTGGGGTCTTCTTTTAATTCGTCTATCTCAGGAATAAGGAGGTTGATTTTTTGCCCTCCTCCGGGATCGTTTATCATGTCTCCTCCTTCCCAAGGGGTCTTTAGCCCTAAGATGTTTATTTTTATTCCATAGTGACTAGCGGACCTTATATGTTTTTCTAATCCTTCGTTATGTGTGTTGTCGGATACTGTAAAACATGTGCAGCTAATATCTAAATATTTTTTAAAGTTTTCTTCTTGAGGCGTTTTTGATATGTCAGATATATAAGATCCCTTGTCAGAGGATTGCCATATTTGAAATCTGTCCAAGTTCACAGAGGCGGCATTAAGTATAGGGGCATAGATTTGCGCTATATCTTCTCTTCTATGTTTAGTCCAAAGAGCTGGTAGCAGCTCATCTGCAGGTATTAGATTAGCTTCTGGATTAGTAGCTAATATCTTTTCGCAGGCAGAATTAGTTAAAATATAAGAGTGGGCGTTATAAGAAAACTGAGGCTTAACAAAATCACCTTTACTATCAATTACAGATTCTTCTTTTTTTGAAACTTTATTCCTGCCTAAATATAAAAGGTCGTAGCTAGGGATATCTTTTGAGTCTTTGCTCAAAAAAGTCTTTAGGGCTCCCTGTTTCCAAGTAGCGTCATCTTCAAGGATTAAGGAAGTTTCGTTTTGGGATACGCATTTTTGCCATATGAAATAGTGACTCAAAAAGCATCCAATCTCTGCGTTGGACAGATCTCTATTATCCCATTCGCTAAAGTTGAACCCCTCGAATAGTTGCGAGTTTTTAGTATTCCAGCCCTTGTATACAGTGAAGCCCTGTTCGTTGAGCCAATGATTAAGCAACTTCTTATCTACGAATCGTAAATCAAAAGCCTCGACAAACTCTATTGGTGTGCCGAGGCCTTCTAGTAAGAGTCTTTTAGATATGGACTCTTTTTTATTGGGTCGTTTCTTTAAATTTATGACATATATCTTATCGATAAAAGACACATAATATACTATCCTATAGCATTCATTCTTTCAATTAATTTAAAAGTTACATTTTTAGGGATATCTTCAAGTTCGGTTATTGACTCTGGGTTATCAACTAGTTTCTCTTTTTCTATCTTAGACCATACTTGCTCGAAAGATAGATTCTTTTCTTTCATTTTTTTAGCTAGTAGGAAGCTCGGCTTGGCAGAGTTTTTAGGTGAAGATACTCCGGTCGATGCTGCTTGTTGGCTTACTGGGGCTTGTCCTCCTGCTTGAGCACCAGCTAATTCATCCCAAGAGACAATGTTTATTTTAAGAAAGTTCCTAACGCATCTGCAAAAAGACCTATTCTCAGCCATCTCTACCAAATAGTTTTGCCCAAAGCCATTTGTGTTATTAAGAGTTGCAGAACTCATAGCTTCAAACACGATTTCCCTGCCCTCCGTTTCGTAATTCGGAACCCAATGAATAGTGCAAGATGCGGCAGCATAAGATTCGGAGGCGACAGAAATGTGATATTCTACGTTGGTGTAGCCTCTTATTTGAGCTAAATCTTTGAGGCCTCCGAGTAATATGATTAAGTCTTTGTCTTGGAGGCTCTCTACGTCTGTCTCTTGCGTTCTTTGCCTGTTTGGAACCAAGAACTCTGTCTTGACCATTTTTCTCCAATTAACAAGGCCATCTTGATTAAAAATGTAATCTTGAGTTTCGATTAACCCATGTTCGTTGCGGGTGATTGTTTTAGGCGGTATGCAATCGAATTTTGTTTTAGTTCTTCCCATAAGGAAATATTCTAAACTATCCTTGCTTTGGCGTCAAGCTTTTTAAGTAAGCAAAAATGTTGAGATTCATCCCAAAAAGCATCTTCGTCATATTTTATCTTAGTTATCCTTTTAGCGAGTTTCTCTATATTATCTCCCTTTTCTAAAGATGCGGCGTTATCGTAAATTTTCCCTTCAGATAGAATAAATTTGTTTGGCAAATAAAATAATGAATTAATATCAACTCCATCTAAACATTTTATATCTTCTTTCTTTATTATCTTTTCATTCTTTACATGGCATAAGTCTAGTAGTTCTAGTTTTAAATCACTCAATTCTTTATCTTTTAATTTACTGTATACGGCTAGTTCTATAGAGCGGCTTTTAACTTCTGAGACAAATGGCGCTAACCCTTTTTGATTAGCCTTCAAAATTATTCTTTCTATTTTAGGTTTGTTTGCTTCTAAGAATTCAGGAGATAGCGGTCGATTAGTCACTATTGAAGCCTTGTTGTTCTCTAGAGCTTTGGACGCTATGGCTTCATTATGATTGATATCCATCCTAATGAATAAAGGGGAAGCATCTTTCATATCTGATTCACAGTTAGGAACAAGCTCTATAATGGTTTTGCCATATTCTTTCCCCAAATATATCATTTCATAGTTGTAGTTACATTTGCTGTACAGGCCCAACAACTTAAACACTGATAAAAATATCTTGTCAGGCATGATTGTGTTTATAGTCTTAGGTATCTCTGTTTTAGCGTAAGTAGGTTTGTCGCCTTCTTTGTCTGACTCAAGTATTATAACATCTTCTGGCTTAGACCAGTAGGGAGCAGAATTTTGAGAAGGTACATTCGAATAAAGCGCTACTATTTTCTTGTTGTAGCTAGACGCTATATGCACAGGGAGGCTATCTATGCCTACATGAAGTAAGGAGTTTTTTATAATGTAAGCTAAATGATTTACGCTGGTTTTGCCGTTAGCATTAAAAACGTTTTGCAAGTTTTTGTCGTCTTTTGATCCAATTTGTATTATATCTATACCCTCGGGTTTCAAGAAGTTAGACATAAAGTCTACGACGTCTTGCCAATAATCGTAGGTCCTAGAGTCGAACTTTCCGTCTCCTGTATGTATTGTTATATATTTATCGGTAGTTAAGCCGTGAAACTTTTCGATCATAAACGGCTTATCTATTTTAAGGCCGCAACTAGTAGAATAGGCTTCTAGTATATGCATTATGCTTTTAAATCTAAGGCTATCTTGTCGACGCCATTATGTTGGTAGTTGAATATTTTTTGAGTGCCTATATATGGTAAATAAGCGACCTCAAAATATCCTTCATGTTCTCCGTGACCTTCTAGCCAGAACAAATTATCCATTTGAGGAGTGTAGGGTATAATTTTATGAATGTGAGGATTTCCATGCAGTATATCAAAATATTGTTTTTTTGTAGCTACATAAAGGTTCCATTCTGGGTAAAGTTGTTTTATGGAAGAAAACAGAGAAGTTGATAGAAATACGTCTCCAGCGCTTTCTGGTATGACGTATAAAACCCTTTTCCCTTTATCGTCTTTATCTAGCAAAGAGTTTAAGTCGAATTTTTTGATTTGCTGATTAGTTTTAGTAGCGGTATCTCTAAAAAATTTTTCTATCTTATCTAGTTCTACTCCTTTTTGTATTTCTCCAATCCAATATCTGAATCCCGGATCTTCTATTGAAATAGATTCTCTTTTTAAAATATCCCTATACATAGAAAGCAGCCATGCTTTAGCATCAGTTCTCGGGGTAGTTATTTTCGCTTCGGGGTCATTTTCTATAGGTTTTATATCTACGTTTTCGTAATTAGCAAAAGGAGCGTCGTCTAAAAATTTTTCAATCTCTTTTCCTATGACCTCGGTCGAAAAATTGTCTATAGTCCACTGTCTAGCTCGTTTCCCTAAGGCAGCTTTTTCATCGGGGCACATAGTATATACTTGATGTATAGATTCAGCAATAGACTTGGGGCAAGTAGAGGCTTTTCTAAAAAGAGTTTGTATTTCTCTATACTCAGACCACTTCAAGGCAATAGAGGCGGAGCCTTCTTCGCAGCTTTTTTCTCCGCAGCTATAGTCGGTGACTAAAGTAACTAGCTCTGTTAATTTTGCTTCTTGTATGGGGATCTCTTGTCCGCCACTTGTGAATGGGTGACAATATACATCCATTAAATTGTAGACTTCGTTAAGCTGTTTTTCTGAAACACCGTTTAGTATATTTGATGTCGTTAAGCTTTTTTCAGATAAGCAATCTGGACAATTTAAGCCTTGACCTTTGAATGGTTGAACTTTATAGCTGTTGCATTTAGAGCATTTATATGTAGTTAGTATATCTGTCCTTTCTACTCCATATTCGTCAGCGAGCCTTAGTATATCCCAGCCTTCGTCCCAATGAGTATGCAGTAAAAGTTTGCCTTTGCCTCCTTTTGTCTTTTTCCATATAGAGAAGCCCTCTATCAAGTTAGGCACTAGTTTTCTAAGTTGATTTCTAAATACGAAGCCGATGATAAAATCATCGATTTTTATATTAAGCTTCTTTCTTAAGTTGAGCCTAGCTTCGTCATTTAATCTATAGAAGTCTTCTTTGCCTACGCATCCCGGCAGGGTTTTGATATTGTTATAACCCAGCCTATTAAATTCTCTTTCAGCAAAATCACTCCAAACCCAGTAGTTGTTTACTTGTTCTGCATATTTTATAGAGTTTGGTAATAGTGGCAAAGAATCTAAAGTGGTCCATATGGCGGAAGTTATTTGATTGAACCAAGGCTTTTCTATAGCGAAATCTACTCCCCATATATCTTGACATGCAATATATACGTCGGGCTTTTCTTTTTCGATGACTGAGTCAAGCTTCTCTGAGCCGTAAGATACTCTTCTGGTTTGCTCAGGGTCTCTATTAGTTGGGAACCCTGCGGGTATTGTCCCCACACTTTTCCAAGGCGTGGAGTCTAGCTTGGGGTCGTTGTCAAGAGTACCGCAACAGTAATGGACGATCTCGTATTTACCTGTCTTGTATAAATACGATAAAAGGGCCTTGGCGTTTCTGCCAAAGCCCGTTTTCATTAAAGCGAAGTCGCTTTGAAATACTAATTTCTTTTTACCATTCTTGCTCATCTAGGGGGTCGTTACTAGGCGATTCCTCTTGTTTAGCTTTAGGAGCGTTATCGCCTTTATTATTCTTACCTTTGTAGACGTTTTTTTCAAAGATTCTTTGGGTGGAGAATAGCAGATACTCTTTGAGATGCCTTGCTTCTGGAAATAGCAGACCTATGATAAAGCTAGATTTGTCGGTCGAATCTTCTTTCGATTCCTTATTGATAGAGAAAGAAAATCCTACTTGTTCATTTTTAACCTTATTAACGTAAGGGGAGAAGTTGAATTTCAGGATTTGCTTTTTGCTGGTGTGATATCCTGTGTAGGTGGTGTTACGCTCGATTGCGTCGATCAATCCAGCGGCTTCAATCATACTGAATTTTATTATTACGCTATTCTTTGCGTCTCCTTTATTCTTAGAAAAGCTACCTGTTTTTCTGGATGCATCCCAAGAGTCCTGTTTTATCATCGAAGCAAATACGCATTTTTCTTCGGTCGAGTGCCAAAATGAGCATGCGCTACCTGTTACCTTTGGGTTTGGCTTATAGAACTGTATCATATCAAAGAGTCAATTTTTACATAGCCTTGCAGCCATGTCAAGCAGTTTTATCTGATTTTAGGTCAGAAAGTTTTGTATAAATCTTATTTGTTTGGACAGCTATCAAGTCCGCAAAGACCGCTTCGTCAACTTTAGTTCCTTTAACGATAACGATATTCTTTTCTTTGGGTAAGCCGTCGTTCATATTTTTACATTGCTCTAATTTATCTTTAAAGATGAGAGCTTTCATAAAGCCTGTTTCGTCAGAAATAAGCATCCGACAGTATTTATTGCCGTTCTTCGAGCTTCCGGAGTAGGGCTTCTCTTCAACTATACCTATAAACTCTACTCTTCTGCCTTTATTGGATTCTTCTATCTCTTTAATGCTAGTTAATCCCGGCCTTTTATCCTTAAAGATGTCTCTCAGCTCTCTGCCGTGGGTATATCCTAATAAATGTTTTTCGTAATACCAGTTAGCAAAGCTTTCTGATTTTCTATTTTGGCTATAAATGTCTTTATAAGGGGCGCACTTCTTTTTGATTGTTTGTATTCTGGATTCCCTAATTAAAGGCTTGCCCTTGTCGTCCTTTTTCTCGCTCAAGGCTTTTACTAGAGCTACTAGATCGTAGTCAGAGCCTTCGCTATACTTCATGCACAGCAATTTCTCTTTCTCAGTAAGTATATTCCATAACTGAGCTTCGTATACAACCTTAGTTCTGCTCTGCTTGAACCCCTCTAGTGCTCCGGCTTGTATCAAGGCACATAGAGTCCCTATGTTCAAAAGAGCTTCTTTGGCTGACTGAAATATTTCGTATTTGTTTGCGTACTCGTTTTTAAAGTTATTCAGTCGGTCGATAGATTTATCGGATATACCTCTAATGGACAATAAGCCAAATCTGATATTATCGCCTTCGATGCTAAAGTCTAATTGAGACTTAGTTATATGTGGGGCAAGCAACTTAATATTAAAGTAGCTTAGCTCTTTTTCTATTTTAGATATTTCTTTGATTGGGTCTGGCTCGTGACGAGTCATCTTCAATAAAGACAAGAAAAACTCCTTCGGGTGTTTGAACTTGAGGTAAATGGTAGCAGCAGCTAGAGAAGCGTAAGCAATAGAGTGCGACTTATTAAAAGAGTAGTTAGCCGAATCTTCTAAAACACTCCAGAGCACGTCGCTGACTTCGGGCGCTAAATTGTTTTCTTTAACTTTAGCTACGATTTTCTTCTTCCACTTTTTGACTTCTGCTACTTTCTTTTTACCTACGATACGACGCAAGATTTCCGCTTCATCAAGTGTGAAGCCGATCTTGTGCGCCATTTGCATCATCTGTTCTTGATATAAACAAACACCGCCAGTAGTAGAAAGGATATCATCAAAAACGGGATGGATAGCTTCATAAACATCATTGTTAGAAAAGTTTGAGTATTGATCTACGAACGACAAAGCCCCCGGCCTACCTAGGGCGAGTACAGCGCTGAGTTGTTCTAAATTTTTTGGTTTTACTTTTTGACAGACTCTATAGTTTGTGTCCGCCTCAATTTGAAATAGTCCATGAGGAGTTTTAAGGTCTTGCAGCTTTTGGTATATAAATACATCCTCTAGGTCTATGTCGGTTACTTTTATGCCTATCTCTTTGCAGGCTTGGTCTACGACCGAAACACTTCTAAGTCCAAGTATGTCGAGCTTCACATTATACAAGGATACCCAGTTCATATCGTAAGACGATACTATGTCCTTATCTGAAGTAAGCTCTGTTGGGCAAGAGTTCTCTATGTCGTCGTATGATAATAAAATGCCAGACGGGTGAGAGCCTTTGTTCTTGATTAAGTTTCTAAGGCGTAAGGCTATATTATAAGTCTCAAGATTGTCTGCGCACCAAGAGTCAAATGGCTCTGATTCTTCTCTGGCCTCTTCAATGTCTTTAACTTTGCCAAAAACTTTAGGTATGTGTGACGAAACGACATTCATCTCCGTTTCATCTTTTTCAGCTACTATCTTGCCACACTCTTTCATAAGCAGTTTGCCACTCAATGTGTTAAGAGTTAAGATTTTGCCAGTCTTGCCTTTGAACTTGGTCTCAAGAAATTCTAGGACTTTACCTCTATTGTAGTAGCATACGTCGATATCAACATCGCACATCAGCTCTCCGTCAAGGTAAGTGATACCGTCTACTATTTTCTTTTTCGCCCTAGTCTTAGAAATAAATCTCTCAAAGAACAATCCATATTTAATTGGGTCGACATCAGTAACTCCAATTAAGTACAAGACTAAGCTGCCAGCAGCAGAACCTCTTCCTAGCCCAACTGGTATATCTTCTTTACGGCAGTAGTTAAGTACATCCCAAACAAGCAATATATAATCAACAAAGCCTAAATCTTTTAATGTCTCTAATTCGTATTTAGTCCTGTCTGCATACTCTTCAGCTTTAGAGGGGTCTAACTGAGAAAGCTTCATCCTTCTCTCGTAACCTTCATAACAAATAGAAGTCAAAAAGGTTAGGTTATCTACGTTAGCTTTGTTTTCTTCTACCGAGAACTCGGGGAGCCTTACCCCGTGCATATCTATTTTTATTGGCCTAAAATCTTTTACGAAAGTTTCACTCATTCCTTTTACCTTCTTTTAAACCTATCCTGTCTAATACGTTTTTAAGTGACTCTACTGAGTCGTTATCGGAGAGGCGATAGAATACATTCGATTTATCACAAGAATTATCTTCTGATTTTTTTATAGATACTATGAAGTAATCGTAGCCACCGTTTTCTAGTTTATCTTTTAAGTCGTAAACAAAATCAAGAGACATTATATTTCAATCCTCCATTTTAACTTATCCCAAACTTTTATGTTTAACTCTAAATCAACTAATGCGTCGTGCAGTTTGTCGTAGTTGTGCTCTATATCATTCTCTTTGCCTAGGGCAGCTAGGTTAGCTCTAACGCCTTTTTTGAATGTGTGACACATTTTATACTGATATTCAATAAGAGAGCATTCTTCCTTCTTGTATGGTATGCCGAATTTAATACCTTTAGCTAAAGATAGAGTGTCAATTATTTTGTCTACTAAATGTTTATAACATCTCCCCATTTTATTATAATAGCTTTTTAACAAGTATAGGTCAAAGCCAAGTAAGTTGTGGCCAGCTACAAAATCGCATGAGTCAAGCTGCTCTGAAATAATACTAAATGCTTGTGCGTGGTCTATAGCTTTTCGTTCGTGATCTTTTTTATTGAACCTAGTTATCCTTGCGGCTTCCTCTCCGATCTCTAGATTCGTGTCCCACTTTATATTTATATCCCAGCTTTTTATTATCTTGTTGCCCTTGTATCTTATCATAGCTATTTGCCAAGGCAGGTTGTGACATTCATTCAGGCAGAGATTGAAGGTCTCGCAATCTATAAATAGAAATTCCTTATCTTTATTGTATCTTAAAAGTTCTTCGTGCATGTAGAAAAGTTTTTATCCGCATCTTAGCTCTTTTGGCAGTAGTTTACTATTACCATTAGTTTGTCCATCAAAAAAATTACTAGGCAGCTCAACAAAATCTTTTTTATTAGGCATCCAAACTGCATAAATATTTGGTTTTTTTAAAACTTTTATTTTATAAGGATTACTTGGAGAGTTTCTTCTAATAATGTTGGCATTAATCGCCCAAGAGTTTGGTCTGTTCTTGTCCTTTAGTCCAGCTAATTTGACGTTTACTGTTTTGAACTTTCCATCTTTTTCTATAACTAAGTCATAATGAAGAGCTAAGTTGTTAGGTTTGGATACATTGTACCCTTTAGCCATATAATAAGCCTCTGCTAACGGTTCAGCCGAGCGAGCATCTATATTTTTAAGCTGGTCTATCATGTTAGCTCTCTAATAGGAATGTTGTAACAATCCGCTCTGAAGTAAAAATTTTTGCTTCGAGGGGACTCGGGGTCTAAATCGCCCTCCTTATAGAACTTTGCCCTTTCGTAGAAATCCTGCTTGCTAATTTTTCCTAGATACCAAGCATAGCTATAATCATTCAAGACGCTTATAAAGGCATATTCGTCGCATTTTTGTTTCGTGTTAAAGTCTGCAACAGTGCAGTTGTAATTTAATCTAGGCTCTACGGTTCTTTCTTTGGTTTTAACATCGACCGTAAATTTACCAGAACAGGGGTTATGATAGACTAAGTCGTAGTCGTAGGTGTCCTCTATCTCTCCACCTAGAACAGCCTTCGCAACTTCTTCGCCTATATACGCAACTAGAGAACCTTCTCCTTTGCGTATAGAGTTATTTAAAAGCGGTAGCTTGGCGGCTCTGGCTTTAGCTCTGTCTAGAGCGGTGTCAGTTATTTTGAATTTTCTCATCTAGGCTTTCTACGCTAAATTCGTCAGAGCACATATGGTCTAAATTTGGTTTACTCAAAGTTGTCCTCTTGCTAATGCATCTAAAGGTAAGATACGTCTTAAAGTCGGCTTTATTCTTATAGTAAATGCTTTTTGTTTTTACTACCTCGCCTCTGCCCTTTGCGAAATCTTTAACTTTTGATTCAAGTATATGATCGAAGGGTAGGTTATTGTCCTCGACAAAAAATGTAAGAGGTATTGAGTTAGTGTCAGGGACACATAAGGATGTAGTCAAGTTATTATAATATAAAAACGAATCATAAAATGGAACACATAGCTTTAAGTGCTTCTTATCCCATAGTGATTTGATTGTATTATAGTCTAGTCTAGGCTCATAGTAAAAACCTTCTTTAGCCGCTATGCTGTAGAGTTTTATTAAAAGTCTATATCCGTGAGTATTTCTGGCAAATATTACAAACTTACAAGCTTTAGTTAAAGATTCTGGAGTCTTGTCTGAAATATCATTGCATACAGTAATTCTGAGTCCATAATGCAAGCCTATCTTAGAAGACTTTAGGTTTGAGTAGGCTTCAAGGAAGCCGCTCATACCGTCTTCGACCGAAAATACTCTTTCCATACCCCTAGACTTAGCAATGTCGACAATAGAGTCTGGCTCATTGTCTTTAGATGCGTCCTCAGCCTTGTATGTTAGCACAGACTTGCCGATGCTGTAGTGAGATTTGAATAGCGGAACCAAATCCATATGAATACCCTAACCCAGCCTTGCTTGATAGTCAAGACTTAAAAGTCGAAAAAGTCTTTTATTTCTTCTTGCTGTTTTTGAGTGGGCCAAGCTGGGCAACCTTCGTACTTTAATTTCTCTAAAGTCTCATCTTCTTTAGGTGTCAAATCATTCTTAAATGATGATCTAACCACTTTTCCGTCTTTGTTTTTTATTGCGTAGTAGTCAAACGGGTCAATGTATGGGCATCTCCAAGTCCTGCCAGCTTTACATAACCACTGATAGCCATCTTTATCTTTTGCGTAATTACTTTTAGCATCTTCTTCTGTGAAGTTGTTTATCATTTCGTAAACATGAGCTAAATAATGCTCCAAGCCAGTAAGCTCTTCATCCGTAAACTCTAGCTCTTGAGATGGGGACTTGGGAAAACGTAAAAACAAAAACTCTACTTTAGGTTTATACTCTGGCCAAAATTTTCTAGAAGCCAACGAATAAATCATTGCTTGTAAATTTCCGTCCAATTCACTTTTTGAGAATTTCTTTTTACTGGATTTGTAGTCGACTATCTTGATACTGCCGTCTTCATATCTAATAGGTTTATCGATGAATCCTCTTACTTTGTACCTAGGGTTTTCGTTGTCGATAAGGAATTCGTATTCTGGTTCGATAACTTTGCCGCCTTTACCAAAGAAGTCATACTTTAGGCCAACCACGATCATTTTGTTTATCAAGTCGTAGTTATCTTGATTAGTCATTGGTAGGTCGTACTTTTCTTCAAATTGCTTACATAGCTTTTTAACTAAGGTATCGACCGCTAAGCTGGCTGATATCTCAAATTTGCTATCTATTGCTTTGAAATGCTTTAAGTGCCTAGGCTTTAGGAGAAGTTCGAATACCAGATGGACTATAGTCCCCCTTAGAGCGCCCTCATTTTGCTTCTGAGGCAGTTTTAAATGGTAGTTGCACCAATACGTCCAACTACATGTTTCGAGCGTCTTAGCTCTTGAGGCTGAAATTATTTTATCTTCGCTTGCCATTCTCTTATTTCCGATGAGTTCATCTCTCCAAAATCGTTTTTGGAGGGCAGGTGAGTTTGTATTTGATTTAAATCAAAGTGATTAGATAGCCTTTTATGGGCTTTGCTAGATGCTAGATTACCAGCAGAGTTTTTATTATCGTCATTATTTAGCGATATTACTATTTTATTTGGGTCTAACCTAATAAGTAGACTCATCAAGTTGGAATTTAAATCTAAACCAAATGTCACTACAGTATTTCTTACACCGGCATCCCAAAGAGAAAGCATATCCCCGATGCTTTCTATTAAGATAACTTGCTTTTGATCTCTTAAAATTTTATGATTAACGGATAGTGGATACCTCCATTTCGATTTGTCTCCTATGTGTTTCCACTTTGGTCTCCAGTTATTCTCTCTATCGACTAAATCTCTACCAGTGAAGCCGATAATTTCTTTCGTGTAGTTGAATACGGGAAACACATATCTACCATTCATAGCTCCTTGAGAGGAAACGCCGCCGCCGAACAGTTTTATAGTTTCTTCTGACACACCTCTCCTAAGCCAATAAGAGTGATCTTTGGTTAGGTTAAGAAGTAGTTTTTCTGAGTATTTTTTAGAGGATCTTATTAAGGGTTTTTGTTTTATTATTTCTACTGAGCTAGAAGTGTATTTGTTTGATATCCATTTCGTAGCGTCAGCAAGGGTTTTTAAGCCCATGGATATTTTAACAAGCTCATTGAAAGACCCTTTTATGTTTTGCCCGTAATCTACAAAAAAGCCAGTAGATTTATCTATTGACAAAGATGTATTATTAGAGGACTCTCTGTATATTGGCCTAGTTCTATAATCCCTAGACGTTTCAGAGATATTGGAGTAACCCATTTCTATCAGCGCCTCTTTATAGTTCACAGTAGTTCTCCGTCGTTTTGTCTTTGGTCGTTAAGTTCGTATTGTTCACTTGCTGCTTCTACTACGTCAACCAGTGATCCGTGCTCTAATATAGAAAAGTTATTAACTGAAAAATTTAAATAATTATTTACATATTTTTCCGAACCGTCTTCAAAAGTCCTCTTAACTAAATCATGGTGACCTGCCGCATCCTTGCCTTGGAATCTAGTCTTTAAAGGTATGAGTTTATGCGAGCCAAATCTTTCACCATCCAAAGCCATCTCATCAATAGTCTTTCTCCTAAATATAGCTACGAATGCAGCAAACCATTGAAGTCGATCAGAAAGTGCAATAGCGGAACTGTCGTCTGTAATATCTGAGCCTCTTCTATTATGAGTTTCTCCAGACCTGTTCATTTGCATAGCTGTAATTATAGGGGCGTTAACTTCTTCTGCTAGTTTCTTAAGTTTGTCTATCTTCTCGCCAATGGCTTGGTGCTCTGCCCAGTTCCTGTCAACCTTTTCTCCGGTTAGCTTAACATAGTCATAAGCTATGATACATCTATTGCCTCGACCGACTTTGGAGTAATACCATCTTCTAACTATAGAACATATTTGATCTATGTTTTTATTCCCGACATGATAATGCATATAGTTATAGTCCTTCATTTTATCTAAGGCTTCTCTAACTTTGTCTACCATGTCTTTGTTTTTTCTCCAGTTACCAGTTTCTATATACCACATGGGAACTCCAGATATCGAAGATGCCATTCTAAACTGCATCTCTTCCCTGCTCATTTCGGTATCTAGAATTAAAGCGGGTATATCATGTTTGAGGGCGGTCTTAAAGCATATGTCATTTATCCAAGTCGTTTTACCTTGTGCTGGTCTAGATACGATAGCATAAATATTGCCCTCTCTAAGTCCGCCGTACATCCTGTTGAACTCTGGATAAGTGGTAGAGATGCCACTTTCACTGTCTGGCTCATTACCTCTTGCTTCTACTAAGTCATCTATGCCATCAAATAAATTTTCCGGTCGGTCATTAAGTTCGTAGGAAGATATCTTTTCTCCGTATATCCTGTCGGACTCCGATATTATGGAGTCTATATCTTCGTTGGAGCTTGTTGCAGCAAACCTCTTTAGTTTCTCTGAGGTTCCTTCTATTTCTCTAAGTATCCTTAGCTTAACCAGCTCTTTAGCAGATTCGATTATTCCCTGCTTATTTATCTGCGTGTGAGATATGCTTTCGATATAGTCAAAAACATTTATGTCATCTTTAAATGATACGCCTAGGTTTTTGATTTTTTGAGATAGTAGGACTACATCTATCTTTTCTTTTCCTAGTACGCTATCTCTTATTACGCAGAATATTGTTTGGTGAATAGAATTGTAAAAATCATTTTCATTTACAAATTGGTCTACGTCAGGAAATACGTAAGGGTGTTTTATTAAGCCGCCTAGAAGGTGCTTTTCTACTTGCAGTGAATATATTGCCATTTACTCTTTTATGTCGTCTTCTTCGTCTGGATCTATCTTTTCAGTTATCGATGCTATTAAATTGTCTACAGAAACCTGCTCTATTGCTTCCGACCAGTTCTTGATATAAGAGGCTAATGCTAGTGCATATAAGTTAGTATCAAAATGAGAGTAACACGATACCGAGCCTTCTCCGTCACTTGTGAAAAGTACAAACCCCCCGCTAGAGTGCTCGTTGAGTTGAGTTATTATTGATTTAGGGAGTTTGTTCGACATATACAAAAATTACACTAATGTTATACCGTACTTATCCAAAAAGAACTGCTCATCTAAAGTTGGGACTTCGTCTTGCATTATCTCTACAACTGTAAAATCGTTTTTTTCAAGCCACTGACTCTTTTTTACGTCTCTTTTTATAGATTGTAAATATTTAAGTCTAGAATTAGAATGAAAGTGTTTATTGAATTGTTCATGTTGTTTGCCCTGAACTTCTATTGCTATTTTGTTACTGGCGTTTAGCAAGTCAACTTTTAGCCTAGTGCCGTATACTGGGAACTCTTCGTAGACTATATGATTCTCCCAATACTGCCTTAGAAAAGTTTTTACTTTAAACTGTATCTTCGATCGACAAGAGGCTTCCCAGTCGACTCTGTACTTTTCTACGTTCTTGTACTGGAGTCGGCCATATATATTTAGTAGCCTCATATAAGCGACCTAAACTTCTTCTCAAAGAATTCGGTTAGTTTGGGGTCTTGCTCGAACAGCTCAACGACTTTCTTTTCGCCTTGTATTTTTTGAGGTATCTCTATCTTTTTAGATTTTAACTCCTCAATTACGTCATCTGAAAACTCATGCCAGCCAGCACCTTTTACAGATAGGAATTCCCAAGCTATCGCTAGGTCGTAAACTTCCCTTTCCTTCCAAATATGCGCTCCGTTGACTTTGTCGTATTTAATTGGGATAGCTACCTCTTGGCCGGTTTTTTCGTTACGAGTCTTAGTGAAACGCATAACGCAATAATGACCTATCTTTTTGCCTTTTTCTTTTATTGTGCCTGCCGATGGGTTCTCCCAGATATAGAGGTCTGTCCAAAGCCTTTGTATTTCCGCTATCGTAGAACTGTAATACCCCAAGGCTTTACCTCCGGATTGAGTGTTGCCCGCTATGCCTGTTTGGGTGTTCATTTTAGTTCTATTTTGGGATAAGATAATCAAGCTATGGCCAAATCTAGATATTGGTAAGCTGAGAGCTTTACCTGCTACCGAGAATACAGATGCTCCACCAGCTATCTTTTGAGGCCCATTGAATCCTTTTTTAGATAAACTGTCTTCGTCGTCTTTACGGATGAGAGCGTCACTAGAATCCATTATAAAAAGATATTTCTTTTCGTCTTTATTATTAGTGCATAGTTCTCTAATTAACCCTAACGCTCCTTCTAGGTAATTGCTATCAAAGCAAAACCATCTCTTTTCAGAGGTGTCCACCCCTATCCTGTCAAGCATTTCTGGAGTGACTCTTCCTTCTGCATTTATGTAAACGACAAAAGAATTTTCGACCGTAGTTTGAAATATTTTAGCAAGATTGATAGCAAAGCTAGTTTTGCCAGACTCAAATTCTCCAGATATTCTAAATATGCCGGGTCTGTTGCCTCCGTCCATAAACATATCAAGGCTTATACTCCCCGTCCCACTTGTCCAATCATGCCTCTCTCCCTTATTGTAATGAAGGTCTTTTAACTTACCCTTCTCCAGTAGTTCTTTTATTTGCTTATCCATTTCTCAAAAAATCTAATAAGTTTCGCGGCTTTCTTTTTACTTGTTTATCCTCGCCCTGCTTCTCTTCTTCAATCTCTATCTTGTCATTCTTTTTGATAGAGAACTCTTTAACTGATTTTAATTCTTTTAAATATTTGATTTTGTCTGGCTTTAAATAGTGAACGAGCGTATATACTTTGTATTCACTTTCGTTTCTAACTATCCACTTCCAGAAAGAGGGGTCAGGGAACAGCGCGTAAAGCTTTTTAGCCTGCTTTAGCTGATGAATGTAAGTTACTTTTTGTGGGTCTACGCAGAAGTTTGCGATAATAAACTTACATGTTTCATGCTCGATATTGCCACTCAAGAAATCATTGTTACATAACCTTGCTAGCTAGTCAAGAAGTTTTATGTCATTGTCGACCATTCTGCTTACTAACTGAGCAAAGGATATCTCAGGGCTCCACCCGAGTTCTTCTCTTGCTGGTGTTGAATCTCCATAGAGTAGGTTTATTTCTGCCGGTCGATAGAATTCTTGACTGATTTCGGCTAAAGTAGTGTTTTCTTGGAATAGTCTAAATTTCTCGTCCATACCTTCTCCGCTCCAAAGGCCCGGTATTGAGGCTGCGTTAAAGGCTCTCTCCACAAACTCTTTTACTGAATAAGTTTCATTGCTTGATAGAATATATTCTTTAGGCTCTTCTTGGTTCAGCATAAGCCATACTCCCTTTACAAAGTCTTCTGAATCAGACCAATCTCTTTTAGAGTGTATATTTCCCAGTTGGAGAGGCTCGAACGGCAACTTGTTATCGAGAGCGCGTTTTATTTGTGCTACTTTTTTTGTAATTTTCCTAGTAACAAACTCTTCCCCTCTCTTTTTGCCTTCATGGTTAAATAAGATACTATGAATCGCGAATAAGTCATAAGATTCTCTGTATACTTTTACTATGTGCCGTGCCGCGGCCTTGGATGCTCCATAAGGGCTACGCGGCTTTATAGGGTGCTTTAAGTCTTGCGGGCTATAGTCTACGTCTCCTAGCTCCTCAGAGCTTCCTGCGCTATAAAAACGGCAACTGCGTTTATGCTTTTTAATAGCTTCTAAACATCTAATTACCCCTAATGTATTTACGTCAAATACTTGCAAGGGCATATCCCAGCTGCATCCTACGAAAGAGTTAGCGCCAAAATTAATAAAATAATCAGGCATAATATCTGAGAATACCTTATCTATAGATATTCCATCGCTTAAGTCTCCGTCTACAAGCTCAAATCTTCCATAGTCTTCAAAATCTTTTATATTGAAATAGTTAGGTGACCCAGACCGACGAATCATTCCGTAAACATGTATGTCGTCCAGACTGAGAAGATACTCGGCCATATTTGCTCCGTCTTGCCCTAGGATTCCTGTTATTAGTACTTTTTTCATTTTTGTTCGCTATAGCCTATTTCTAAAAGATGGTTTTCTAGCCACTCTATTACATCCCCGCTGGGTTTCCATCCTAAAAGTTTTTTAGCTTTTGAATTATCAGCTAGAGTTACTTTCGGCTCTATCCTTGGCTCTAGGTAATCTATAGTTTTTCTAAAAGGCTCTGCTATTTGATTTATGCTTCTATTATCGCCGTTGCCTATATTAAATGCTTCTCCTGATATTCCTTCTGCGGTTGAGGCTAGAATATTAGCCTGTACAACATCCTGTACATATGTGAAGTCTCTTCTTTGCTCGCCGTCTCCGTATATAGTAAGGTTTTTGCCCTCTCTTGTTTGCTGAATGAACTTACCCATAACTAAGCAATAAGCTCCTTCAGTTGGAGCTCCTTCTCCGTAAACATTAAAATATCTTAAACTAACAGTTTCTAACCCATGAATAGTAGAATATAATTCGCAATATTGTTCTCCTATGAGTTTCTGCAAGCCATATGGGCTCAAAGGTTTTTTAGGCGCTGTTTCGGGAGTGGGGAAAGTTTCAGTATCTCCATATATAGAAGAAGATGAGCTAAATACAAACCTTCTGACATTTTGGTGTCTGCACATTTCTAAAAGTGCTAAAGTTCCTTCTACGTTAGTTTGATTAAATTTTACAGGATATTCGATCGAAGGCTGTACTCTAGCTTTAGCTGCAAGATGAAAGACTGTGTCTACTCCATCCATAGCTTCCATTATTTTATGGTTAAAGTTCCCTCCCGCTATATTGCCGTAAACAAACTCGTATTCAAATTTAGGAGGAAAGTCTCCTTCTAGGTCTACTACTACAACTTCGTGCCCTTCGCTAACTAGCTTAGCTACTAAGTGCCTACCTATAAATCCATGCCCGCCTGTTACTAGATATTTCATAATTCTCTTAAAGTCTTGTTTCTTTCCCAAGCTGCTTGCATTACCATCGGGTCTATATCGTTTCTCTTGTATAGCTCTATAAGGGCGTTTATATCTTTCGGAAAACATTTCCCGCCGAACCCAAGTTTTCCATCTGGCCCGGGAACATCTATATGAGAGTCTCCTATTCTTGAGTCACTAGTAAAGCCTTCTATCAACTGTTGCCAGTTAGCACCTATTTTATCTGATAGCATTTTAAGCTCATTCATGAAGGAAACTTTAGTTGCGAAAAAAGAATTTAAAGTATATTTTATAAGCTCTGAAGTAACCGTGTCTGTTAAAGTATACTTCATGGAATTAAATCTTGTTTCATACAGTTCTTTTATCTTCTGAGAGCTAGATGGGTTATCTGACCCTATCAGGATCTGAGCAGCATTTATAAAATCCCACTTAGCTCTTCTTTCTGTTAGAAACTCTGGGTTGGAAGAAACTTTTAAATTATATTTTTCACTCATCCTCCTGCATGTTCCGGGGAGAACTGTAGACTTTATGATTACTTCTTGGTCGGAGGATGGGAGGCGTTCAAATATACTCTCTACTATAGATAGATCTGTGGTCCAGTCGTCTTTTGGTGGAGTAGGTACACATATAAATAAAAAGTCAGATTTTATGGTATCTTCAAATGAGTGAGTAGAGCTTTTGGGGTCTTTGTCGTATATTTTTACGTTAGCTACCGGCCTAAACCCCCAAGCTGTAGCCGAGCCCACGAAACCTCCTCCTACTATTCCTATTGAAGATTCCATTAAATTAAAAATGTGTTACAAGATTTGGGAATTTGCCTAGACCAAGTCCACCCGTTTTTTTTCATATATTCGTGCTTGCAATATTCTAGTAATTCTTGGTCCATTTCGTGGTATTCTTGTTTGTTTTTATAAAATATACTTTTTGTTTTGCCGCTTACTCTGTCTTCTTTAGACCAATTAGAGGCTAAGCATATATCAGTTATTATTATATCTTTTTGAGCGTTTTTCAAAATTATGTCAAATAGAAGCCTGTGATCCATATGGCCGTATTCTCCGTATGGGTTATGGGTCATTATACGGTCGCAGTCTGATCCGAAGTCTTCTATGGTTTCGATAATATGATCGCAAGCTTTTCTAAGGGGCGCTGTGTTATCTTTTCCACTAATCTCTGACCTTGATCCTAATTGGCGATAAAAGCTAGAAGGATAATCTAGGCATTCGCATTCGACTTCCATTTTTTTGCATATCGTAAATAAAGCTTCTTTCCTGTATTTGCAGAACTCTCTGTCTTTGTTGTAAAAATCGGAGGTGCATATCAAAACTTTTTTCTCTATTTCGGAATTTTGAAAGACAGGCCAACCCCAGATTATTTCATCGTCTGGGTGCGCCATGACTATTAATGTTTTCATTCTATTTTTTTCATCACTTCATTCCAGTCTCCCTTAAATATTATATAAGGAATACCTATACTATTTATTTGTGAAATTACATCCTCATATAAATTAACATAAGAAGGAGAGTACTCTTGCCCTCCTGAAAAGTCGTCTATGAATAAGTCGCAGTTTTTATTTGCAAGGAACCCCGGCTTGTCGTAGGCTCTATTTACTATATTTATTGAATCGTAAGGAATTCCTTCTCTGTCTAGCCAGTCTTTAGTAATGGAGTAGGCGTCGTAAAAATTTCTAGCTGATAAAAAATGTATATCCCAGTTTTCGCTAAGCTTTAAGAGAGATTCTTTAGCGTTGGGAAGCACTTCGTCTTTCATAATTTCTTCCCTTGTAAAAGCTTTTGAATCTATTTGCCCGGGGAATGGGTTAGTATTCCTTTTTATTCTAACCCAGTGATTGTTTATAGTACTGTCTATGTCGCAATATAGTTGTTTTTTCATGATTTTAAATCTTTGCATAATTTGGAGTAGTCTTCGTCTTTTTCGGAGTAAGTGAAAATATGCCAATTATCTCCTCCGTCATATAGTTCATATTTTTCTTGTATCGTCGATCGAATATTTTTCTTAGGTATAGTAATCACTGGGCATACATATTCGCCTATTACATTTTCTCTGCCTATTGAATCGCATATTAAGTTGGAGTTTGTCTCTATCTTAGATTGCAGCTTGTTTGGATCATGTTTTCTAATGCAGTCATACAAATCCTTCCACGCGGCTTCGGACGCAGTGGTCAAGGTTTGGTTCTTGTCCGCTGCTTGAAGATGCATAAATAAATTTAGATAAGAAAAGCTATTGTCTATTTGTATTAAGGATAAGTCTTTAATACATACTATAGATAATCCAGATACGGAGCCTAAAAGCTTATTCGATGAAGTTACGAATATGCTAGCCTCCTTGGGTATGGGCTTAAAAGGGAAGGCGCTTACCGCATCCACTACTAAGCTTCCTTTTTCAAAGAATTTAGAGACCGAGGTCTCAAGCAAGCAAGATATCGATTCTTTTCTAGGCCTGTTTTTCTTATAGAGATCGCACAGTTGTTGCCACCTGCTTTTAAATCTTCCTTCATGGCCTATTGTTTCTAAATCAAAGACAGTAGAACGGATTACGCTTTCTATTCCGACCGTTCCGCTGCCATTTATAAATAAGACGTGATACCCTTTTAAGTTAAAAGCCTCTTTAAATGCTTGGGTTAGGTCCTTGTAAAGAGATTGGAATTCGTCAGACCTGTGAGAGGAGCTTATGTTTTGATTTATTATTCTTTTAGAGTTAGGCCCAAACATCTTTTAAGCTCTTTGAATGCTTTGTCGAAATGGATTTCTTTATCTAGCCAGTCATTATAATACAAAGGAAGTTTTCTTTCTAAACTCTCTTTATTATCTAATAGGTATTGAACCATGTCTTTTTTAGACGGGTGATAGAAAGGGCCGGGGCTGTCTGAGTAGCCGGTCTGGTATCCCGGTTGGACCTCTATAAAGTATATTTTGCCAAAAGGGTCTCTTATTATATCTAATCCAACGTGGTGGTTATTGGTTAGCTTGATAGCTTCAACTATGTCTTTTTCATAAGTAGACATTATTTCGTGGCAAAGCTCATTGTATCTAATAAAGTCTTTAGAAAATTTATTAAAATCATGACTAAAAGTAGAGGTTGTTACATTCCAGTGATCTCCTTGGTTAACTCTTGCGTATCCAGTAATAACTTTTTCTCCAGCCACAATAATTCTGTAGGAGCTATTTCTGCCTCTAGCATCTTTAGTATCTATAAATTCTACGCATATTTTTTTAGTGCCCCTGTTCTTGTCTTTGTTGTTGTTAAAATCTCTTTCTAGTTCTAAGAAACAGCTTTCTAGTTCCTCTTTATTTTTGACCAAATAACTACCGTCGCCTCCAGATAAATTATTTAATCTTATTAAATGAGGGTAATTGTTATTTATTTTTTGTCTAAGGTCGTCTAAGTCCTCGAATTCAAAGTGGTTAGGGCATGAAATGCCATTATCTTCCCATATCTTAAAACAGGCTTCTTTAGCATGACAGTTTAACCAGCCGCTTGGGGGGTTAATATGGTGGTTGTTATTTACTCTGGATTCGAAATTTAAACAAGCCTCTAGCTCTTCTGATGTGGTATCCTCGGTGCTTAGTTTCCAAAATATTACTCCATCTTCTATATTGCTTGATTCTAAGTCAAAAGGATGGAGGTCTTGTATTTTCCCGAAATTGTTTTCAATTCCTTCTTTTTCAAAGACTCTCCATCTTACACCTTGGTTAAGTACTCTGTAAGCTTTGTTCATCTGTAAATTTTTTTAAAGAATAGTAGGCGTTATCAAAATGGTTTTTCTTATCAAGCCACAAATCATAATAATTTGGAATTTGGCTATATAATTCATTTTTATCATTCGCTAACCAGTCTACTAAAAGTTTAGGTTTATAGGGGTTCCAGAATGGGGGTAAGGTGTTATTTTCTCCGTGGTTTCTTCCGGAAAAATAAAACGGCTGCATTTCTAAGAAGTATATATTATTATTTCTGTCGGCTATAATATCTAAGCCTTGGTGGTGCAGACCCAGCTTAATAACACTGTCTATGATTAGTTGTTTATTGTTTTTTATTATCTTATTTACCCTGATATTTTGTTCGACCCAATCTTCCTTCATGGACTCTTCGAACTTTCCGGTTATAGCAAGCCAGCTTTTGCTTAACCGTCCGTATCCAGATATTACTGAATTACCAGCAACATGAATTCTAAAAGATGTATGAAAGTCTTTTACTTTAGTGTCTATGAACTGCACGCATATTTTTTTAGTATTAATTCTTTGTAAGTTTTTGTGGGCCTCTTCTAGGATACGGAACTTTTGATTAAATTCTGTTTCATCATTTATTAAGTACGTATATTCTCCGGTCGCAAAATCATTAAGCCTTATTAGGAAGGGGTAATCTATTCTTTTATTTTCGAAGTCTTCTCGATCTTTATACTCGAAAAATTTCGGAACAGGTATTCCGATTCTTTCCCAAGCTAAGAAACATTCTTCTTTATTGTTAGTATATTTAAAGTGCTTAGTTGGGTTTATTATATGTCCTTTAAATCCTTTTTCAATTTCTAAGGCGTGATTGTAATAATTTTGACTTATTGATTCTGTGTTAAATCTAGTAAATAGGTAATTAGAGCTCTCTATAGGCTCTGGCTTACCGAAGTATTTTTCCAAAGACTCCTGTTCGTAGGGTCTCCAATAAGCATTTCCGTGATAATAATACATTTTTAGTTATATCACGCCTTTCTGAGCTATTAAGGGTTCTTTATCGAATGATTCTTTCCACCAATCATATATATTTTTGTGACCGACATGCAGGGCTAACGGTCTTTCTATGCCTTTGTGTTTTTTGCAGACAAGCCAATTAATTGGAAGCGTGTAGGGTTGGGTTTTAGTTTTCCATATTGCTCTAGCTAAAGAAGCTTGTCCCCTTGATGGGTATTCCAGTTGTTGCGCTAACACCTCCTTTATAAAAGGCTCTGATTTTTTATTGTAAAATATAACGCCCATATTCAAAGATGTCATATATTTTGGCATATCTTTTATAAATGTCTTGTCGTGAAGTTGCACGTCTGCGCCTATGTCGATGTCTCCTATGTCTTGTTCGTAGGTAGAAATAAACATTCTAGGGTTTTGAACCATGCTTACCCCGTAATTTTCTGATATATTAAATCCTTCAAAAAATCCTTTATGGACAACGTATACATCATTATCTATATACAAAGTATTTTCAAAAGGAGATTCGAGTAGAGCTTTTAGTCTCCAAGTGCTGCTGTTTCTATTTTCTTCTCTTGTGGGATATTTAAGCCTTTCAAAAAGCTTAAAAGTTATATTGCTTAAATGTTTAGATATTAAATCTATTTGTTTTTGGCTTTCTAGGTAGACTATGACCGGTATACTCGGAGAAAAGTTTCTGAGTAGCTTTATAGATTGGGATAGGTGGTCAATATCTCTATTACCTACTAACACATAAGTTGCTCCTATATTATCCATTAAATATAATCGCTAGGGTTTATTAAAGAAGCTATTCTTTTTGTTCTATGTTCAAAGGTAGAGTTGTAGCCTGTACCTTCTGCTTTTAAGTGCACAATTTTAGATTGATCCGTTAGATTGTTACTAGAGACGACGTCTTGATCTAAATGTTGAATAGTTAATAGGTCTGATACTTTAGGTATTAGTTCGCATAAAGCGGGAGTCTCTACGTGGTTGTCGTCCATAGTTAACATTTTCTCTATCCACATATTTAAAAAATCTAAGCCTTTATCGTTGTTGTTAACGCAAAAGAAGGAGGCTATGTGAGTCATCATTATTGGGTATCTAAAAACAGCGGGATTTTTCCTTTTGCATACATTTATATCTGCTTCAAAATTTATTTCATCAATAAAATTTTCTTTGAAGAAGCAGTCTATATCTATCATACAGATAGGACTTTCTCCTGCTTCAACTAAAGAGGCTAGGCCTTTTACTTTAGTGGCTACTATTTCTCTCCAGTCTTCAGTATTATGAGAGGTTTTTGCGTGACTTACTTCGCTGTCGATGAACCATATTCGGTCGTAGCTCGAGAGAAACTCTGCTTTAGTCTCTTCTTCTATTCCTGTGTCTATAACATATATCTTTTCTATTTTGTTATAGTCTGAAAGCTTAGAGAGGGAGCTAAAGAATATTCTCCCGTAGGAGCTGTAGTCTTCGTTCATTACGGTTAAGATATTCATATTATTCTCCTAAAAAGTTTTGAGCTTTATCTCCTTCGTCTTGTCCTGTGCTATGTACTCCGTGTACTCCTATGTGGTCAGCGTAGCTGTCTTTAGTGCAAAGCATTTTTAGTTTTTGTTCTTGAGCTATTTTTGTGAACGTCCAATCCCAAGAAGGTTGATTAGATGGTATCTGGTCAAACAGGTCTCTGCTAATAGCTAAAGCGAATCCTCCTAAGGATTGTTTTTCTACAAGGTGTTCGTTGTACTCTTTTATTATTGGATGAGCTGGTGTGTTGAAGGTTGATACTCCTGCTATTTTTTCTTTAATTTCTAAAGTCCTTTTCTTTAGGTTATTGTACCACTCTGGATTGTATATCGCGTCGCTATCGGTTGTGATGACAAAGTTTTCTTCTGTATTTTTAAAAGCTTCTTTTATAGATAAAAGCATATTAGGGTCACAGCCTATATTCTTTTTATTAAATATCAGATTAACTTCTAGATTATCTTTGCTTCCTAAAGACTCTAACAATTTCTTAACTTTAGGATCTTCACTGTTGTCATCAAATAAATATAACTTAGTTGGCTCATCAAAATTAGAGTTGAAAAGTGATTTAATAGATCTTAATAGGTAAGAATACCTATTGTAACATGTCATAGCTATATTCATTATCCAAATTTTCTGGTTATAACCCCCTGTTGTTTCTCTAGGAATTCGTGCTCCTTCTTCACAAAGGCAAAGTCTACTTGTAGATCAAAAAAGCCAGCTTCATATTCTTCCAAACGGTGTCTTTGTACAATTTCTAAAGGTGCATATCCAATATGATCCATATATGAAACATATTCGCTAAATTGAGGCGCGCCTTCGTTGTATTGGCCAGCGAAAGGCATTTCCATAATAATTATCTCATTGTTTTGTAATATTTTTCGCCCGCCTTTTAAAATAGATATCTCTGATCCTTGAGTATCTATTTTGATTAACTCTGGGCCTGAGTCAAAGTAATTTTCAAATTCTGTATCTAAAGTTGTGCTTTGTTTTTTTACGGGGCCAATATTTTTGTAGGCCAGTGTTCTTTCTTTAAATATAGAGTCTCCAGTGTTTCT
>CEQU01035613.1_pt1 | contig 27491 bp, 28 predicted proteins | sample 531031 | NCBI WGS metagenome assembly CEQU01 (sample SAMEA2621216, study PRJEB7988) | marine metagenome | isolation source: saline water (ENVO:00002010), including
TTTTACTAAGTCAGAATCAGACGCTATCAAAGAAATGCTTGATACATGTGAAAGCAGTAATCCTACATCATCTCCTATTCCGACTCCTACATCATCTCAAGTAAGTAGTCTGGAATTTTCAGAGATAGACTGTAAAGGGAAACCTGAAAGTGTAGTGGTTTCTAATAATGGATACATACAGCAGGCTATGAATGGTTGGAAAATCTATGACGAAGGTTCAAAGCATACATTTGATTTCCCTAACGAATTTATTTTAAACCCAAATATGTCGGTTACTGTCATCACTGGTGCAAATGGATACGACAGTGATGAAAAAATATTCTGGAAAAATCAAACTGTATGGAACAATACAGGAGATGAAGCTACACTAATTGATAATGCAGGAAAGATAATCGATACCATGAAATGCCCATAATTTAATTGCCGTGGCATTTTTTATATTTAACCCCACTTCCACATGGGCATTTTTGATTACGTCCAATCTTTCCTTTAATTTGATTTTTAGCGCGCTTAAAATCAGTACATGCAACACATGTACATGCAGGAGGATGGTCTGAATGCCAACTGGTACGACTAGTCACAAGTATCTTCCTTTATATATACTTTAAGTATTATAAACAGAGGGTATAAATATGTCAGGTCCACTAGATGGAATTAAGGTAATAGAATTTACTCAAATAATAGCAGGCCCATTTGGAGGGATGTTATTAAGTGATATGGGTGCTGAGGTTATAAAAATAGAACCTCTAGAAGGTGATCCTTGGAGAGGGCACAATGAATTTTTGCCTAATGAAAGTAGAAATTTCATAGGATTAAATAGAGGTAAAAGAAGTCTTCCTCTAAACATTAAAGATCCAGAAGGTTTAAAAATTGTTCACAAGTTAGTAGAAACTACTGACGTAGTCATTTCAAATGCACGACCTGATGTACCTAAAAAATTAGGAATCGACTACGAAACTTTATCAAAAATAAATCCTCAGATTATTTATTGTGATAATACTTCATTTGGCAGGAAAGGCCCTGATAATTGGAGACCCGGATACGACCTTGTGATACAAGCCATGAGTGGATTAATAGCAGGAGAAAACAAACTAGAAGATGACATCCCGAAACCTAGTGCAATAGCGGTATCAGACTATACTACGGGAGTTGTAATTGCTTGGGGAGTTTCAGCTGCTCTATATGCTAGAGAGAGAACAGGTCAAGGTCAAAGAATAGAAACTAGCCTATTGAATACAGCTTTAGCCTTACAGGCAAATTTCATTGAACTAGAAGAGTACAACAAACCTCAACATGAAGGATTTACTGAAACAATTTCTGCATTACGAGAAGCTAATACTGATTATTCAATAATGAGAGATCAACATCAAGAATTATTTGGAAATAATATTCGATTCAAAATGTATTACACAACTTATGCAACTTCAAACGGCATAATCGCAGTCGGATGTCTAAATGAAACCCTAAGAAGGAAAGCTTCTAAAATTATTGAAATAAATGATCCTATATTTGAATCTCCACCAAGACATGTTTCAGAAGATGAATATGAAAATATGTACACAAATGCTAAAAATAATATTAGATCAAACACAACTAATTATTGGTTAGATAAGTTTGATAATGTAGGGGTCCCAGCCGGACCAGTGAAATTTGTTCAAGAGCTATTAGAAGATGAACAAATATTAGAAAATGACATGCTAATAGAGTTGGAACATACCTCAGCCGGTAAAGTAAAAATGATAAGCCCTTTATTAAAAATGAGTGACACAAAGTTGAATCCTAAGCTTGCTTCACCTATGTTAGGAGAGCATACTGACGAAATACTTGGTGATTTAGGGTATTCTAAAGAAAAAATATCTGAACTTAAAAATAAAAATATAACTAAGTAGAAAAAATAAATTTCATTACTGTAACCTATTGACCCAGAAGGTTTATTGAGTCAAGATATAAAATTGTTTAGTGTGAATAATTATTGATATTAATATCATGAACATAAAGTATCAAAAAATTGGAGGATTTTAAAATAATGACTTTCATCATTGCTCAACCATGTGTTGGAGAAACAGATAGATCTTGTGTAGATGTTTGCCCTGTTGATTGTATTTATGAAGCAGAAGAGCACGATATGCTTCTTATAAATCCAGAGGAATGTATTGACTGTGCAGCCTGTGAACCAGTATGCCCAGTAACGGCAATATTCTCAGAAGATGAAGTGCCAGAGGAATGGGATAATTTTACCGACTTAAATTATACATACTTTGGACAAGAGAGATAAAAAATATATATTTAGTTCCAAAAGACTAAATAGTGTTACCAATCTCATTTTTAATTTTTGATATTTCAGATATATCCTCTATTTAACGTTACCTATAAAAGGAAGCCCATGCTATGAATGAGAGCATTCAAAATTCAAAGAAAAGAATTTCTACTTCCCATGGGATGTATGATTTCTATGATATAAATACCCTTGAACAATCAGATTTGATAAATATAGACAAAACGCCTTATTCAATAAGAGTTTTGCTTGAAAATGTTCTAAGAAATCATCATATAGGTCCAGCAACTGAGGATCACGTAAAGTTAGTCTCTTCATGGAGACCTAATAATAAACCTACCAAAGAATTCCCCTATATGCCTGGACGTGTCTTACTTCAAGATTTCACTGGTGTACCCGTAGTGGTAGATATTGCTTCTATGCGAGATGCTGTCAGCGAATTAGGTCAAAACTCTTCTATTATAAATCCAATAGTTCGATCAGATATGGTTATAGATCACTCAGTTCAAGTTGATAATTTTGCAATTCCAGAAGCTTTAACAATGAACATAGAAAGAGAATTTGAGAGGAATACAGAAAGGTATCAATTATTAAAATGGGCCCAAACAGCTTTTAACAATTTCAGAATAGTTCCACCTGGAACAGGAATAGTCCATCAAGTTAATTTAGAGTATCTTGCTGAAGTAATACTTCAAGACGATTCATCTGAAATACCCCTTGCATATTTGGATACATGCGTAGGTACTGATTCGCACACAACGATGGTTAACGGACTTAGTGTTCTTGGGTGGGGAGTAGGAGGAATAGAAGCAGAAGCAGTAATGTTAGGGCAACCTTATTACATGGTTGTACCAGAAGTAGTTGGCGTAAGACTGAATGGGTCTTTATCACCTGGAGTAACCGCTACAGACTTAGTTTTAGCTTTAGTAGAAATGTTGCGTAATGTTGGAGTTGTTGAAAAATTTGTTGAATTTTATGGCCCAGGATTAAAAACTCTGCCTTTAGCTGACAGAGCTACAATAGCCAACATGGCTCCAGAGTATGGGGCCACTTGTGGATTCTTTCCTGTTGATTCCCAAACAATAAAATATTTGAAAGATACAGGCAGGAATGATGAATTAGTAGAATTGGTTCAAAAATATACAATTGAAAATAAATTTTACTACAATGAAGAAATAGAACCTGAATACTCAACTGCTCTCGAATTCGATATATCAAAAGTAGTTTCATCAATGTCAGGACCAAAACGGCCTCAAGATAGAATTGAACTCGAAAAGGTACCCGAAAATTTCAGTGAATCTTTTGACAATCTATCTAATGAAAAACATTCGATAGAAATTGACAATGAAAAGAGTGAAGTTGGAGACTCATCAGTAGTCATAGCCGCCATTACTAGTTGCACTAATACCTCTAATCCTTACGTTATGGTTGGCGCAGGATTATTAGCTAAAAATGCTCGGAAAATAGGATTACAAAGAAAGCCTTGGGTGAAATCCAGCTTAGCTCCAGGGTCAACTGTCGTCACACAATACTTAGAAGCAGCAGGACTACATGAACACTTAGATTACTTAGGTTTTAACACTGTTGGATACGGGTGTACAACGTGTATTGGTAATTCAGGACCTTTACCTCAGCCAGTCGCAGAAGCAGTATCAGATAATGATTTAACTGTAGCCGCTGTATTAAGTGGAAATCGAAATTTTGAAGGTCGCGTGCACCCACAAGTCAAGGCAAATTATCTAGCTTCTCCTGTACTTGTCGTAGCTTATGCTTTAGCCGGAAGAATGGATATAAATCTATCAAAAGACCCTATAGGTAAAACAGAATCAGGTAAAGATGTTTTTCTAAAAGATATTTGGCCATCACAAGATGACATTTCTAACACTATCGCAAATTCACTTACTCCTGAAATGTTTAAATCTCAATATGAACTAGTGGTTGATGGTCCAATAGAATGGCAAAATTTAACTACTTCATCTGGCATGAATTTCAAGTGGGATAAAGAATCGACTTATATACAAAAACCTCCTTATTTTGAAGATTTTAATATAACACCGAATTTACGAACTGAAATATCGAATGCAAAGGTATTAGTCTATTTGGAAGACTCTGTTACAACTGACCATATATCTCCTGCTGGATCAATTCCACCAAGTGCTCCTGCTGGTCAATTTTTATTAGGAAGCGATGTCCCTCGTAGAGAATATAACTCGTTCGGTTCCAGGAGAGGAAACCATAACGTTATGGTAAGGGGTACTTTTGGAAATATAAGACTTCGGAATAAACTAAATCCCGACCAAGAAGGAGATTGGACAACTCATATCCCTAGCGGTGATAGCATGAGAATATATGATGCTGCAGAAAGATATCGAGAAGAAGAAGTTCCTTTAATTGTACTTGCAGGTAAGGAGTATGGAACAGGTAGCTCCAGAGATTGGGCCGCAAAAGGTCCAATGTTATTAGGGGTAAGAGCAGTTATCGCAGAAAGTTTTGAAAGGATACATCGATCTAATTTAATAGGGATGGGGGTATTGCCGTTAGTATTTACAAATGAGAATACAGCAGAGTCGATCGGACTAGACGGTACAGAATCTTTTGACATACTAGGAGTTGCAAATTCCGTTTCCCCAAGATCCAAAATCAATATAACAGCAACGAAACAAACTGGTGAAAAAATTGAATTTGAGGTTTTGTGCCGAATAGATACTTCTATAGAAAATGAATACTATAGAAATGGAGGATTGCTACCATACGTTCTTCGCCAGATGATAAAAGAGTCTAACTCAAATTAATTCAATTAACCTGAGTTGGCAAATCTTTTAATTCTTGATCATACCAATTTTTAATAGACTCGTTATGGGGCTTTTCTAAATAAGGATCCTCTTTAAGTAATTTGCGTGCTTCTATCCTTGCGAGGTCTAGAATATCAACATCTCCCATATTTGCTATTTTAAATATAGGTCTCCCGCTTTGACGGGTCCCCAAATAATCCCCTGGCCCCCTAATTCTTAAATCTTCTTCAGCAAGTTTAAACCCATCGTTAATTCTTTTTAAAATATCCATCCGTTCAGAAGAATCCTGAGCCGGTGAATCAGACATAAGAATACAATAACTCTGATATTTCCCTCTCCCTACCCTTCCCCTAAATTGATGCATTTGTGCTAATCCAAATCTATGAGCCCCATCAATAAACATAACCGTCGCATTAGGGACATCAACCCCTACTTCAATAACGGCAGTAGCAATTAATATATTTATCTTATTATTCCGGAACTCTTCCATAACAGTTTCTTTTTCAGATAGTTTCATCCTTCCATGAATAAGACCTAAGTTAAAATCTGGAAACACATGTTTTGATAAGCGTTCATATTCTTTAGCAGCAGCTCTTGCAGAAACAGACTCTGATTCATCAATTAATGGAAATACTATGAATGCCTGGCGACCATCAACAATTTCATTCCTAATAAACTCATACACATTTTCCCTACGATCTGGAGTTTCTATTATTGTTTCTATTATCTTTCTACCTTTAGGCATCTCGTCAATAATTGATAAATCTAAATCTCCCAACATGGTTGCTTGTAAAGATTTTGGTATAGGGGTAGCAGACATTACCAAAAAATGAGGTCTTGGGTTCTTATTTTGGAGCTCTGTTCTTTGAATAATTCCAAATCTGTGTTGCTCATCAACGACAGCCAATGCCAATTCAGGAATTTCAATAGTAGACTGAATAAGAGCATGAGTGCCAACAATTATGTCTACCTCTGAGTTAGACAACATGGTTTGAGTTTTTTTCTTGTCAGCAAGTTTTAAACTTCCAATCAATAAAGCAATTTTAACTTTACGAGAAATTCCCGGAATTTTTAGCGTCAGGATATTAGATCCTTCTTCAAAATCACCTTCATGATCTGTATCAAATAATCGAGTAAGAGTTATAAAATGCTGTTCTGCCAATACTTCTGTAGGAGCCATCATAGCAGCTTGTTTACCATTAATTACAGCTACTAGCATAGCAGCTGCAGCTACCACCGTTTTTCCACTGCCAACATCTCCTTGAATTAATCTACTCATTGGTTCAAGTTGAGTTATATCTAAATTTATTTCAGATATAACTTTCTTTTGAGCTTCAGTTAAAGAAAATGGTAATGAATCTAAAAATACCGTCAATTTATCGCTATTTAATGGAATTGATTTAATATCTGATTTCCAAGATTTACGTCTTTGTTCTGAAACTAATTGCATTAAAAGTAATTCATCAAAACACAAGCGCCTCCTTGCAGAAACAAATTCTTTAGTGTTTTTAGGATAATGAAATTTACGTATAGCATCCTTCTTAGAAATTAAATCTGTTCTATTTAATATTTCCTGTGGGATGAACTCAGAAATTTGATCACTACATTCAACTAAAGCTAACCTAACTGCCCTTCTCATTGTTTTTTGAGCTACTCCAGAAGTCAAAGAATAAATAGGAACCATACGTCCTGTATGAATATTTGATACTCCTTCTTGAACTACCTCATATTGTGGACTTTTAATGGTGATTTGTCCCTTAAAGTTTATTACCTCTCCACTAACTAACAATATAGATCCGCTGTTAATATTTCTTACAGCCCATGGTTGATTAAATAAGGTGAAATTTATTCGATCATTTTGAGAGTCTATAGCTCTAATTTGGACTCTTTGCTTACCTTTACCTCTACCTTGAATAGAAATGTTCAAAACTCTAACTTTAACAGTCTGTATCATTCCAATTTGTAAGTCGTTAACATTTTGCAAATCGCTAAAATCATCATGTCTATCAGGAAAATTGTAAATAAGATCTTCAATTGTATTAATTAAAAAAGTTTTAGAAATTTTCTCGAAAAATTTACCCTTTGGAAATCCTTTTAGCTTATTTGCAGGAGAGTTAATTGATATAGGGTTTTTATTAGATTTTTTAGAAATCAATTCGAGTATTTGATCTACCCAAATTTTCCGTTCTGAAAATCCTAGATGAGTATATTTAACTTGAGATATGTTAGGTACAAAATTTAAATCTTTCATATTTAAATTTAAAAAAGAGTCTATGCCTCCTATAACCGCAGTATCCGTAAACCCAAGTTTTTTTTCTAATTTTAATATCTTTACTAAGGCAATAGTTGATTTATTATTATTTAACATGAAAATATCCTACTTAAATAATCGCTGCATCATATCTCTATTTCTAAAAGATCATCACCAACAATAATATTTCCATTAAAACTTCTACTAACTCCAGACAACCATACTTCTTCTTTGTCATAAATAGGAGATGCCGTTGGTACCAAATGATTTAAAATCAATGTTTTTACATTTGAGGCTTTAGCAACTTCCCCAACTTCAATCATTGATGTGTGAGATTCTATAATATGATTTCTAAATGATTGATTACCTGGATGTGTTTTTTGGATAATTGAATCGACTCCATCCAAATTAAGTACCTCATGAATTAGAAAATCTGCATTTTGAGAAAATTCGATCAGTTTACTGCTTTTAGATGTATCACCAGAAAAAACAATCACTTTATCAGCTAATAAAAATTTATATGCAAAACTAGGCTTGGCCGCCCCATGTGGTACGGTAATACATTCAACTTTTAAATTATTATCTGAATAGAAGTTATCCATTTCTCTTATTTCGGTGACATTATAAATAGATTCGAAATCAGGTCTATTTTCATCTTTAATTCTTAGTTCAATATCCCATTTCATATAATTTTTATAGGAATCAATCATTTCCATTATTGGATTAGGGCCAAAACAATGTATTTCACCCTGATGACCACTTTGCCAAGATCTTAATAATAAAGTCCCTAAGTCCGCAACATGATCAGAATGGTTATGGGTTATAAATATAGCTTTGATTTTTTTAATATCAATGTGTGCTTTAGCCAACTGAGTACAAATTCCGTCTCCAGTGTCTATTATATAAACAGAGTCATTAATAATAATCGCACTTGATGGTTGGGATCTTTTTGCCCAAATCTTGGGCCCTCCGCCTGTACCTAATAAAACTATTCGATTCATATTACAAAATCTTTAACATTATGGGTTTTAAATTAATTCAAAATTGACACTAAGAAGTCATAATTAGGTTGTCCCCCGTAATGTATTTCAATTCCGACAGAAGATAAATCCCCAAAATGACGTTCTAATTCTTCTTCAATATGAGAAATACTTGAATTCTTATTAGTTTTCCCAACTAGAACCATTACTTGGTCTCTAGTAGAAGAGTCTATAGACTTAATAGAATCTACTAATAGATCTAAAGAATTGTTTAGTGTCGAAAGAAATTGCCCATCTAACATAGAGATATATTGACCTTCAGGAATATCAATCGAATTTATTTCCACACTCCTTGAAGCAGGGAATATAGAAATCGTTCTTACATCTTCAATCAAAGATTCTAAAGCATCCATATTTTGCTGAGCAGTCATAGAAGGGTCAAATGTTATAGCACATTCAATACCTTCAGGTATTGAATGTGTTGGCAATACAACTACATCACTATCAAATAACTTTGCAGCTTCTGTAGCAGCTGCAGTAACATTTTTATTATTCGGCAATATCAAAATTTGTCTAGTTTTTATTGTATCTATAGCATCTGCAATTTGAGCAACACTTGGATTTAACGTGTCCCCACCATCTATAACTACAGCAACTCCAGCATCAAAAAACAAATTTTTAATTCCTTCACCTGTAGACACAACAACCAAAAGTGTATCGTCATCTTCTGACATCTCGATTACTTGGGAATTAACGTGGAATCCTATTTCATTAGTAGAATCTAATGTGATTTGTGATTGAGATTCCATATCTTCAAATGAGACATCAGATATTGTGCCTAACCCAATAGCCACAGATACTGCAGGTCCAGGATCCTCAGCATGTAAATGAATTTTAAAAGAATCTTTATGGCCTGCAATTACAATTGATGTACCAACTTTAGTGAAGAGTTCACGTTGAAGAGAAATATCAGCATCAGTATGTAAAATAAATTGAGTGCAATACCCATACTCTTCATTTTCTAAAGTGTGATCTGAAATAATATTTTTTATACCTTCCCCAAAAGAATCAGGTAATCTTTCGTAAATAGGTTCTTTAATAGGATCAGAACCCACAAATTTAAGTACCATTCCCCTAAGTATAATTTCTAACCCATATCCTCCCGAATCTACAACTCCACCTTCTTTCAGGACGTCTAATTTTTCTGGAGTTTCATCAACAGATTTTTGAGCCACATCAGTCAATAAATTTATTGATTCGCAAATCGAAATATTTTGTTCTTTTTGGGCGACTAAAGCATTAACTAAATCACTCAGCACTGTAAGCATTGTTCCTTCAACAGGATTGACTACTGAACTATAAGCAAAATCTCTAGCTAAAGAGAATGCGTTTAATAAGATATTGAAATCTATAGAGCTGCCATTTGTAACCCCTTCAGCAATACCTCTGTATATTTGAGATAATATTACTCCACTATTACCACGTCCTTCATATAAAGCTGCATTTGCTAATAGATCGCAGTATTCAGAGATATTACCTGGTGATTCTTGGCTAACCCTAGTTTGCATACCCAAAAGGGTTTGATACATATTCGTTCCTGTATCCCCATCTGGAACAGGAAATACATTAAGGTCATTAACTAACGTTACATGCCTAGAAAAATATGCGACTGAGTCATCAAACATATTTATAAATAGATCTAAATTTGCTGTTTCGGTAGCCATAATATACGTAGTATATATCTACACAATAAAAAATGTGTTAGTTTTGATAGTTGAATTCAGCCAATATACCATTATAATAAGTAGTACATCAATTTAAATAACACAATTTCAGCGAGGGGCGGTTAACGTCAATTTTTAAATGGCAGTTTGTCAAATTCCAAATTGTAATGTAAGTGGTATGTCTGGTAATAATGTGAGTCATTCAAAAAGACGAACAAAAACTAGGTGGAGTCCAAACATTCAAAAAGCTACCGTTGAAATAAATGGTGAAAGAAAAAAATTGTATGTTTGCACCCGTTGTATTAGGACTCAATATAAAACTGCTATGAAAGACTAAATACCAGAACCGTAGCTACGATTCTGTTATTTTGAACTATTTTTTGTTGACACCTTTACCCTTTCATAAATATCATAATATTAGGTAAGAATTATATTGTTATATTTTCTGAATTCAGATCTTAATATTATAAATAGAAAACAGAGGGGATACTGATGGCAAATTACAGCAAGGCCGAAGCTTTTGACTGGGCTAAAGAAAATGTTCGTGGCCAATGGTCTACATTGATGACTCCATTCACAGAAAATGACGAAATTGATGAAACAGGTCTTCGTAAAAATATTCAGCATATTAAATCACTGGGAGTCAGTGGAGCTGGATGCACTTGGGGTATGGGCGAATTTTGGACTTTAACTCAAGAAGAACGTACGAAAATTTATGATATTGTTGCCGATGAATCAAATGGAAATATGCTCTCAGCAGCACACGTATCCCATACATCTGAAAAAGAAATGCTTAAATTGGCTGATCATGCTGAAAAAGTTGGTTTTGACTTACTAGTAGTAGCAGCGCCTTATTTTGTTACAAATAAAGAAGAGCAAGTGATTGAATGGGTAAATTCGTTAGCAGATCATACGAATCTAGCTATCATGTATTACAACTCTCCTCAATTTGGAATCGTTATGAGTGTTGATGGATTAGAAAAAATTTGCTCTATACCAAATGTTGTAGGAGTTAAAGAAGCTAGTTTCAACCCGGAATTATCCGTTGAAGCTCATATAAAAATAGGCTCTAAGGCAATAATTAGTACTCCTGATGAAGGCATTTTTATTCAAGGAAGAGAACTAGGATTCGAGCAACAGGTAATGTTTGCCAATACTTCAGATTGGAGATTTGATACTAAAGAAAATAATCATTATGTTAACTACATTAATAAAGTAATGGATGGAGATTTAGACTTAGAATATTACAATCAAAATATAGCTCCTATAAAAGATGTCTCAAACAAATGGTGGCAATACACTGTACAAAAAATGGGAGGAGCTTTACCTGCAGCGATGTGCAAATACTGGGGAGAAATAATGGGAATGGCAGGTGGACATGTCAGAAAACCTCTAATCGACCTATCTCCCAAAGAAAAAGCTGATTTAGAAAAAGATATCAAAGAAGTGCTTAAATTTTAAAAAAGGAACAGGTTAAATAATTATGATCTTAATGGTTAGTGTTCAAGACCTATACGAAGCAAAACAGGCCCTCAAAGGAGGCGCCGATATAGTTGATGTTAAAAATTTACAAGAAGCGTTAGTTGGTTCTGCTCACCCTAATGTAGTAAAACAGGTACGAGATGAAGTACCTTCTGCACATCATGCCAGTGTCACATTAGGAGTAGTACCAAATCAAATAGGTACTGTCGCAATGGCTGTTTATGCTGCTGGAGTTATCGATGCTACTTCAGTAAAAGTAGGATTTATGGTTAGTGACTACGATTTAGCTTTAGAAACTCTACAGGCTTCTAAAGAAGCTTTAAAGGGCACAAACACAAAACTAATCGGATCTTTATTCGCAGACAATCTATTACATGATGGAGGGCTTGATCCTGACTTAATGGTTAAATTAGCTAAAGAAAGCAACTGTGACGGGTTTTTAATTGACACATTAGTAAAAGATGGCCGAAATCTTTTTGACTTTTTCCCTGAAGAGCGATTGAAAGAAATGGTGATGGAAGGTAAAGAATTAGGAATGAGTACAGCATTATCAGGTCATTTAAAGATGTCTGATTTAGATGAATTAGCACGTGTTAATCCTGATATAGTCGGAGTTAGAGGAGCTGTTTGTCAAAAAGGAGATAGGGATGCCAGAGTTTATTGGGAATCGGTTGCTGAATTTAAAACCCAGTTAGATTTAAGGGCAACGGGAGAAATAAATGTCCACAATAGCAATGAATCTACTTCTCAAAACGGAACTTCAGATAATGATTGGATAGTTATTGATGGAACTAATAAAAACTGTGCTGGAATAATTGCTGAATTAAGTGAACAAATATCTAAAACACCGACTTCGATATTAGAAGTAATAATTCCAGATGTTTTAAATACCTATGATTTAATTCTATGGACAGAAAAAAATCAACATCAAATACTTACTCAGAAAAAAGATCCTTCCGGTTCTTTAAGAATGTTAATTCAACCTTAATCGAGTGAAATAATATGAGTATACAAGAAACAATAGCATTTATAAGAGATATAGTATTGATAGTTTCTATAAGTACGCTTTGTTTATATGTAATATTTTTGCTAAGAAAAATAAATATAGTATTAGACTCATTAAAAAATATCTCGAAAAATATAGAGAATATATCCAGTTCGGTTGCCGAGCAATCTATTAATGGATCTGCGATAATGAAGATAGTACGATTTATAACAGGTACGAAACAAAATAGTGATGAAGACTAAAATATAAAACGGAGAATAAGATGGCTAACAAAGATTCTGGTCTAACTACAGGATTGTTATTAGGTGGAATAATTGGAACGGTAATTGGTGTGCTTATAGCACCAAAACCAGGTAAAGAGACTCGTTCCGATGTAAATGAGAAGACTGAATATCTAAGAGAACAAGTTGATATATTAACAGAACTATTAAGATCTAACCTTGGCCCAACTGTAGATACATTAGCAGAAAAAATTACTCCCGCAATAAGCAATATCAGAGATTCCTTAAATAAAAGAGATAAGATTGAATCTAATGAAATAATTCAAGATGAAGACATATCTAGAAGCAATAACTAACTTTTTATTGGTTAGGGTATGATCCTAAAATTTTAATTTTTGAAACTTGAGTTTCTAGAACAGATATAGCTTCTATCACTTTACCTTCAGTTCTATGACCTTCTATGTCCACGAAAAACACATATTTGCCCAAATCAACCTTGTTAGGTCTTGATTCAATTTTAACTAAGTTTATATCTCTAGACGCAAATTCTCTGAGAGATTCACTTAAAATACCCGGAGCATCTTCACCGTATTCAAAACAAAGAGACGTTTTGTCGTTTCCAGTTGCAATATGATCTGAATGGCTTAACAAAACAAACCTAGTTTCATTATTCAAATTATCTTGAATATCTTTTTTAATGATTGTAGATCCATAAATTGATGCAGCTCTTTCACTCGCAATCGCAGCAATGGTCAAATCAGTTTCATTCATCATATCTTCTACGGCTTTAGAATTACTTAATGAGGCGATCAATTCAGCAGATGGCAATATTGAGTTTAAGAAATTTCTGCATTGTCCCAACGACTGTGGATGTGAAAAAACTTTTGTAATTTCTGATATATCCAAATTTGATTGTGCCATCAAACAATGTTTAATCGTAAGAACAGATTCTCCACTTATTAGTAGATCAAAATCATGTATCAACAAGTCTAGTGTAGATGTAACTCCACCTTCAATACTGTTTTCAATAGGAACCATCCCGTGGTCTACTTTTTCGTCTGAAACACATTTTGCAACAGCATGTATAGAATCTACTGGAATTAATTCGGCTGTAGAATCCCAATTTTTAACTGCTTCCTCACTATAAGATCCTGGAGGACCTAAGTATGCAATCTTAATAGAAATAATTACACCTCTTCAACAAAAAGTTCTGCAGAAGCAGACGCTATTGATTCAATGACAGTATTAGTAACATTTAAGGTCTTATTTATACCAAGTAACCGGAAAAAATCATCATTCCCAGGATTAAAAACTAATGATGTTGTGTTAGATATAGAATATTTTTCTTTAGCAATTTGACATGCTACTAAATTAATATCATCCCTTGAACTTGTAGCAATGAAAGAATCTGCCCTTTCAATTCCCGCTAACTCCAAATCGGATATTTTATGGGCATCTCCAATAATAGCTACATCACCTAAAGAAGCATTAATTATATCTACTTTATCCGCATTTATTTCAATAATCGTTACTTCAGATCCAGCTTCAATAAGCCATCTAGCTATACCTGTACCAATTAATCCTCCTCCAAGTATTACCGTATACAACATAACCTCTACTTATTTTGCTCCATAGCATCTATCAAAATGTGCTCTACAGCTAATTTACGTCTATTCAAAATATGCATTCCCATTTGAGAATAAATCTCTTCAACATCCTCATCATCGACAACACATAAAACATTAGGTATTTTAATAAGATGCTGGGCCAGTTGTGCTGATGTAATATTAACTGACGTTATTCCAGTAGCAGCAATAAAAACATCAATTTGATGGTCTGCAACAGCTCTTCTTAAATCATCTTCAAAAGTGCCGTCTCCATGTACAGATTGTATTCTGTTAGATTCTAATATTTCATCGGGTATCCGTGAAAAAGTAGCAGAGTCTACATCCATTATTTTTACCAAATTACCTGATTCTGACAATCTCAGTGCTATATCAAGACCCATATACCCGCAACCTAAAATTAAAACTCGGCGAGACCTATATATGTGACTAGGCTCATTATTTTGCGTCATACTTTAACATCCTACAAACTAAACTTGAATTATTATTTCTCATATTTAACTCATAGTCTACAAGTAATTACCTTAGCTGCAGAATTTGCAAGAACATATTTAGTATCTGCATCTAAAGGTAAAGTACCTTCCGGTTTATTTTTATTTATTCCCATAATTAACATGTCAAACCCTTCTTCCTTAGCATAATTTACAATAGAAGGGCCTCTAGATCTAGCTTGCAATATTTGTCCGTCAATTTTAACTTTAAACTGTTGTGACAATTCTTCAGCTTTTTGAAGAGATTTTTCTCCTTTCTCAGTATAGAATGACATTTCTTGATCAATTGGTTTATTACGTGGGATTACAATTACATAAATTACTGTAATTTTCTCTTTGTCATGCCGAGCAATCTTACAGGTCGTCTCAATGACCAAGTTATCTATATCAGTACCGTTAATAACAGCTAATAACATTATATCGTCCAATTAAATATCTGATTTAGTCCCATTTTTTTCTTCATCTATCAATTCAGAAACGCTATCAAGTGATTCTAAGTCAGAGTCATGAGCAGCAACAATTACAAAATCATTGGATTTAAGCTTAAAAGTAAGATCTGGATTTAAGGTTACTTTCCTTTTTCTACATAGAGCTACTGGCGTTAACCCGTAACTATCTCTAGGAGAAGAAAATCCTAATTCCTGCAATGAAGTCCCATCAAATCTTTCAGGAACTCTAAATCTACTAATTCCATAGTTAGGAGTCAGTTCTATATATTCTTCAACACTAGTATTAAAAAAACTATGCGCCAACCTTGTACCCATCTCTTCTTCAGGTTGGACAATCCTATCAACTCCGATTCTCCTAAGAGTATTTGCATGTAATGCGTCTTGAGCTCTAGCAACAACAAATTTAACTCCAATCGTTTTCAATAAAACCGATGCCATCACACTGGATACAATGTCTGTTCCTATTGCAACAACTGCTGCATCATAATCGTGAACACCTAAATCTCGAAGGGCCGCTTCATTAGTACATTCTGCAGTAATAGCGTATGTAGCTTGACCTAAAACGGATTGAACCCTTTCTTCGTCTCTGTCTATCGCTAACACATCATGGCCCAAATTGTATAGAGCACGTATAGTACTAACACCAAATCTATTCATACCAATAACGGCAACTTGTTTTTTAAGCATAGTGAAACCCTGTTATTTTAAAAATTATTATTTCAACCAATTGTAACTGTTTCAGTGGGATATTTAAAAGTAACTCCTTCTGTAGTCGATACAACCATTTTGAGACCAACAATCAATGGGCCTACCCTACCCATAAGCATAGTAATAGCTACAATTATACGTCCAGCAAAATTTAGCTCTCCCGATGCACCTGTAGAGAGCCCCACTGTCCCAAATGCAGAAAAAGACTCAAAAGCCAAATCTCTGACTAAGATATGACTGTTTGTAAGAGATAAAGCCAAAACACATAAAAATACTAAAGCCAAAGATACCGCAAAAACAGCAAATGATCTTCTAACCGTATCATCACTTATTTCTCTTCCAAAGGCTGTCACATTAGATTTTTCTCTAATAATAGTAATAATTGCTAATACAATAATAAAAAAAGTAGTCACTTTTATACCACCTGCAACAGAACCAGTAGCCCCTCCTATAAACATCATCAATGCCAAAAAAACATCCGTAGCCGGATTAGCGCTCGAATAATCTATAGTACTAAACCCAGCAGTCCTACCACTAATTCCTTCAAAGAATGAAACTAATATTTTATTCCTAATAGAAAGATCAGCCATAGTTTGAGAATTTGTCCCTTCAGATATAAAGATAAATAGTGCAGCTATGAGAATAAGAAATAGTGTCATAAATATAACAATTTTAGTAACTAACGAATAAAGACGAAAATTACGTTTTGAAAAAATATCTGAAACAACCCAATAACTAAGTGTTCCCAATATGATAGATACAGACAAAATTCCTAATATATAAAAATCTGTCTGATGAGCAGCTAATCCTTCCGCCTCAGGGAAAAATATGAACCCAGCATTATTAAATGAAGATATAGACATTGCTAAGGCTTGAAAAATAGATTCTTGTGAATCGTATATAAATAAAAATCTAATTAAAAATAATACAAAAACAACTACCTGAATGCCGATAGCTACCAACACTATTGAAACGGACAAGCGCTGTAACCCGCCTATTTGATCTCTACTTAGACTTTCTCGAATAAGTAGTCTCTGAGACATAGAAACCCTTTGCCCAAACACAGTTACCATAAAAGCTGCCACAGTCATAAATCCAAGCCCACCTACAAAGACTAGAGCAAGAATGATTCCATGCCCTATGTTACTCCAATATGTAGCAGTATCAACAACTATTAAGCCAGTAACCGTAACAGCTGAAGTTGCTGTAAAGAAAGCAACACTAAAAGGAGCAAAACCATCTCCATTATGAGAAATAGGTGCCATCAAAAGAAGAGTTCCAAGCAAAGCTAACAATACGAATACAACAACGATAATTGCAGGAGAAGAAAACGCACGAGATGTAACTCTGCGTTCTAACACTTCAAATGTTGTCGGAGAGAGATCACGGACTCTTGGTTTTTTTACTAATTTGTCACCTGGTAACATTAAAAATTTTATACACTCCTAATTCGTACAAGTATCTCATATATTTATATGGATTAAAGCTATAAAACCCATTGCATAATTACAAATAATAGATATAAAGTTCAATATAATCTTTTTTTTAAATGTCAACAAGATATTATTATTCGCTATGAGGTCGACTTGAGAATAAACACATTATGGCAAAAATTACATATGCCTCATCCTCATATGCCCCATCCCCATATGCCTAAGCCACACGGATTTTTACCACATATATTAGATCAGTATTTTCATTCTCGGTGGGCTCATTACACCTTTCAATGCTTACTTGCTGCCTTATCTTTGCTAGTAATATTATTGGTTGGGGACACTTTGCTACAAATCGCTATAGTGGTAGGAGTAGCATCTTCTGCATTCACAATATTTGTTGTACCAAACAGTGTGGCCGCAACCCCAAGAAAAGTAATTGGAGGGCACCTAGTTGCCGGTGTAATCGGATCCATTATTTCACTTACTCTGGATTTACAAATGTTTTCTGCCTATGAGTCTGTTAGTGCAAGATATATCCTTGATATAGCTGCTGCTCTATCTGTAGGGGTTGGCATATTTTTTATGGTAGTAACTAACACAGAACATCCTCCAGCAGCAGGGACATCGCTAGGACTCGTCATACATGGATTTGAATGGACTTCTGTAGTTTTTATATTATCAAGCGCTATACTTCTATCTATAATTAGACTTATTCTAAGAAATAGGATGATAAATCTACTTTAAGATTATAATCTGTAATTTATCAGCCCAATATGAGAAAATGTAACATAGCTCATAATATGGACAAAGTAATTAAAGATATCATCCATAATATTCATAATTCTGATACTCAAATGGTTATCAGCGTAACCGGTGCGGGTTCAGATGTTATTAACTGGCTCTTGTCAGTTCCAGGAGCATCTAAAACTTTACTTGAAGCTAACATCCCATATTCTGAATCTTCTCAAAAATCATTCTTAAATAAACCCGAAATATTAAAATCAGTATCAAAAGATCATGCCAACAACTTGGCAAAAGAATCATATCGTAGAGCATCCCAATTAAGAGAGTCAGATATACCGGTCATAGGAGTTGGATGTACAGCAGCAATAAGTACAAATAGAAATAGAAAAGGTGAAAATCAAGCTTTTATAACTATTTGGGGGGATAAAACTCTAAATACAATTCAATTATTATTAGATAAATCAAAAAGTGATCGAGCAAAAGATGAAAAAAAAATAAGCTTGCTTATTTTAAATCAAATTGCAAAATCTATTACAGAAATTTCGAAAATCAAAATCCCTCTAGACCAAAATGACAGATTAATAGAAATGTTAGATATTAAATTTGAATCTACAATTAACTCTTTAATACATAATCAAATAAGCTCTTTTATAAGTAGAGCTTCTTCTCAAAATTTAATTGCAGATGGGAAGTTTTCTGGAATCATATTGCCAGGGTCATTTAACCCATTACATAAAGGGCACATTAAATTAAAAGAATATATTACACAGAATTATGATCAAGAATTTGCATACGAAATTTCTATTAAAAACGTAGACAAACCTGATTTGAATGAAGAAGAAATATTAGAAAGACTAAATCAATTTGATAGTACTGAAAATATAATTGTAGACAAAGCCCCTCTTTTCTCAGAAAAATCAACTTTATTCCCAAAAAGTACATTCTTAATCGGATATGATACAGCCGAGAGATTAATTAATGCAAAATATTATGATGGCAATTACAGAAAAATGACTAAATCATTAGAGCTTATAGAAGATAACAAATGTGCTTTCCTTGTTGCCGGAAGAATTCAGAATGGACTATTTTCAACTTTAGAAGATTTAAATATCCCTGAAGATTTTAAATCATTATTTGTTGAAATCCCTGAATCAGATTTCAGAGTCGATGAATCTTCATCTGAAATACGTAATAGAGGTAAAAATGGTTTTTGAAAATTTAAAAGATTTCATAGAATTTTTAGAATCCAAAAATGATCTATGTAGGATATCTACAGAAGTAGATTCTGAATTAGAAATATCAGAGATTACAGATCGTACAATAAAATCTGGTGGACCTGCGTTGTTGTTTGAAAATGTAAAAGGCTTTGATATCCCAGTTGTAACAAATATATTTGGGACTCATGAAAGAGTAGCTTGGGCATTAGGTGTTGAAAATAGTTCAGATTTAACCGAAAAAGTCAGAGATATTTTAGGGATAGTAAAAACACCTCCTAAGTCTATGCTTGAAAAATTAAAAACCTTAAAAGACCTTGTCGGAGTAGCTAGAACACAACCTAAAATTATTAAAAAGGCTCCTTGCCAAGAAGTAGTTAATACTGGTGACGACATTAACTTGAAAGCACTTCCTCATTTGAAATGTTGGCCAATGGATGGGGGGAAATATATAACTCTTCCATTAGTAATATCCAAAGATCCATATAGTGATAAACGTAATGTTGGGATTTATCGGATGCAAGTCTTTGACTCAACTACTGCTGGAATGCATTGGCAAACTCATAAAGTTGGAGCTGGGCATTACAGAAGTGGTGAAGAATCTGGTGTAAATCGACTTGAAGTAGCCGTTTCAATTGGGTGTGACCCTGTAACTATGTGGTCAGGAGCTTTACCTATACCTCCAGATATGGATGAAATTGCAATATCAGGAATATTAAGAGATTCATCTGTACAGATGGTTAAGTGCAAAACCATAGACGTAGAAGTTCCAGCAGAATCAGAATTTGTTCTAGAAGGATATTTAACTCCAGGAGAATTAAGGCCAGAAGGTCCATTTGGAGACCATACTGGATACTATTCACTGGAAGATGATTATCCTGTATTTCATCTAACTGCAATAACTCACAAAAAAGATCCCATATATGCTGCAACTGTCGTTGGTAGACCTCCTTCAGAAGATTATTTCATGGGTAAAGCAATTGAAAGATTAATGCTTCCCGCTTTGCAACTAACCCTTCCGGAAGTAGTTGATATGAATATGCCAGCTGAAGGTGTATTTAAAAATCTAGTAATTGTGTCTATGAAAAAAGAATATCCAGGTCATACAAGAAAAGTGATGAATGCGATATGGGGATTAGGATTACTCATGCTTAGTAAAACTATAATAATAGTTGATGATTTTGTTGATGTTCAAAATTTATCAGAAGTTGCTTGGCGAGTAACTGGAAATATTGACCCTAAGAATGACATAGTTTTTTCAGAAGGACCTGTGGATGATCTAGATCACTCAAGCCAAAATCCAAAATTCGGCAGTAAAATGGGAATAGACGCCACTCAAAAGACAGAGTTAGATGGACGGACAAGGGAATGGCCTCCTGATGTGGTTATGTCAGACGACATAAAAGAATTGGTAACAAAAAAATGGGATAAGTATGGCATATAGTATGTCAATTAAATCAAGTAAAATATTACTATTTTTTCAGGCGATAAAATTTCAAGAAAGTATATTCGCTCTTCCTTTTGCGTATATGGGAATGGTACTTGCCGCTGATGGATTACCTTCAGGAACTCAATTTATATGGATCACAATAGCAATGATTATGGCTAGAACAGTCGGCATGACAGCAAATAGAGTCATAGATAAAAACATAGATTCTTTAAATCCCAGAACATCATCACGCCATTTACCTATGGGAATATTAAAATCATATCAACTGATAATACCCGGAGTAATTGCATTATTAATCTTCATATTTGCTTCTTATCAACTAAATTTTCTAGCGTTTATATTATCTCCTGTAGCTATTGGGTATTTAATAATTTATCCATACACCAAACGTTTCACCTGGGCTGCTAACATATTTTTGGGATGGGCTTTAGCTATAGCTCCAGCAGCAGCTTGGATTGGAGTAAAAGGAACTCTTGACGCAGAAGTGGTGTTTTTATCTGCTGCGGTAGCTTTTTGGGCAGGTAGCTTTGACATAATTTATCATTGCCAAGACATTGATTTTCAAAAAAATAACTCTATCTATTCTGTAGCTAAAAAATTTGGTGTCGAGAAAGCTTTTGTAATTGCCAAAGTATTTGATCTGATCGCTTTAATACTATTAATTATATTTGGGATAATGATAGGTTCAGGTTTACCGTTTTTTATAGCTTGCATAATATCAATGGGCTTATTGTTTTATAAATATATCCTTGTAAAACCAAATGATTTAACAAAACTAGGAATGGCGTTTATGAGGATAAATAGTTTAGTTTCCACTACAATGTTAATAGGAACATTATTATCAATTTTCGTATGGGATAACTTTTAATTATGACAATAATTGTAGGAATTACTGGAGCCAGCGGTTCTTTAATAGCATCTAAAACAATCGATGAGTTATTAGATAGAGATATACCAACAAGCGTTGTAGCATCAGGACCCGCAAAAATGGTATGGAAACAAGAAATGCAAGAAACGTTTGGGGAAGCACAAGAAAGATGGTCTGATTCAAAAAATTTTACAAACTATGCAATAGGCGATTTTAGTGCACCAATTGCAAGTGGCTCATTTCCTAGTCAAGGAATGGTAATTGTGCCTTCAAGCATGGCAACTATTGCAGCCGTGGCAATAGGATCGTCTGACAATCTAATAAGGCGTGCTGCAGATGTATGCATAAAAGAAAGGAGACCTCTTGTTGTAATTCCTAGAGAAAGTCCTTTAAGCAGGATACACCTATCTAATATGGAAAGAATTGCAGAGTTAGGTGGCACAATTATTCCTGCTGACCCTCCTTTTTACCTACCTATTAGTACAATTTCGGATTCAGCTGAATTTACAGCCAACAAAATATTAGTCTCCTTAGGAATAGAGAAAGAATTACCGCTTCATATGCAGTACAATGGTCCTGAACCTAATTCCAGTAAGGAGTCATAAGATGGGAAACGAACCTGAAAACATAATCAATTACGAATGCAGCAAGTGCCCATGTAATGAATATGAAACTGGGACCATACGCACTACAGGAGGCGGGTTTTCAAGGTTTTTAGATATTCAGAATCAAAAATTCTCTTATATTACTTGTAGCGATTGTGGATATACAGAATTTTTTAAACGAAGAGCTGGAATGGCTGGAAACATATTTGACATGTTCCTAGGCGGATAAATCATTGAGCTATACATTAAGTGAAGCTGATTTTAAAAATTATTTAAATTTCTTTAAAGATCTTGTTGAAATTTCAGATAAAATTTCGATGGATTTTTTCTATAAACAAAATGACATACCTTCCACTATAAAAGATGACGGATCCTTTGTTACAGAAGCAGATAAAGAGATTGAAAAATCTCTTAGACAGTTAATATCTGAAAGATTTCCAGGGCACTCAATTTTAGGCGAAGAAGAAGGAGAATCTTCATCCCAAGATGAAGATTTCAGATGGATTATAGACCCCATAGACGGTACACACGGCTTTATGAGGGGTTTACCAATATGGGCTACGTTGATTGCTTTAGAGCACGATGGAACCATTATAGCTTCTATAGTTTCTGCTCCTGCATTAGGCTCTCGATGGTGGGCTGGAATAGGTCACGGAGCTTATAAATCCTTCAATGGTAACGAATTCAAAATCAAATCTTCTACAGTAAACTCTATATCTGACGCTCAGATGTTATATACCGGTATTAAGGAATCTACAGAAAAGTGGCCAGGATTTACGAAACTATTAAATTCCGTTTGGCGAGAACGGGGATTAGGAGATTTTTGGGGACACTGCTTGGTGGCAGAAGGGGGATCTGAAATTATGATTGATCCAATAGTAAATATATGGGATGTTGCTGCTTTATATTTAATTGTAAATGAATCAGGTGGAATAATGACTGATGAATCAGGTGATTTAGGATATACGTCAGGTCATGCAATAACTAGTAATAGTCAAATGCATAAAGAACTAATCAAATTGATTAATTCTTAGTTATTAATCATCCGGTAGCACAACAGAATCAGGAGCTTCACCAGATGAGACTTTTAATGAATTTCGAACAGCAAAAGCATGACTTTTGGTATAAGCTTCCTGAGAAAACCCAGCCAAATGAGGAGTTATTAAAACATTTTCATAATCTATCAAAGGATTATTTTCAGGTGTAGGTTCTTTTTCTAAAACATCGAGGCCGGCAGCCATTATTTTATTTGATTCCATTGCGCGTATAAGTGCAGCTTCATCAACAACCGCACCTCTACAAGCATTAATTAATACAGATGTAGGTTTCATTCGATCAAATTGATCATCGCTTATCATCCCACGAGTTTGAGAATTCAAGGGTACATGCAATGTAATTATGTCAGATTTTTCTATAATTTCATCAATTGAAACACGTCTTATATTTAACTCTTTAGCTATTGGAGGATCTTCACTAACAACATCACTATAAATGACATCACAATCCCAACCTTGTAATCTTTTTGCTAACTCAGAACCGATTCTACCTAATCCTACAATGCCAACTGTTTTACCGGTAAGTTCATGAGACTGAAAACCCCATTCTGAGCGTATATTGCCTTGCCATTTTCCATTTTGAACATTTATATACTGGAGTTGGATCTTTCTATATACCCCTACAATTAGAGCAATAGTATGTTCTGCAACCGCAACGGCATTTCCGCCACCATTATTAGAAACTTTTATTCCCAATTCGCCAAGAGAAGTTTTATCTAAATAATCAGTACCAGCACTGATGGTTTGAATTAACTTTAAATTAGGGCATTTTTCAGCTAATTTCACAGGTACCGTAACCCTATTCCCAGGCAATATAATGGCTACTGTATCTTTGAGAGCTTCTGCAGCTGAATTAAGATCTTGATTACTGTCAACCCATTCAATTCCCACATCTTCGCCGAAAGCATTTTTTAAAATTTCTAAATTAGAATCATCGGGGGCAAAGCTAACAATTGAAGCGGCCATTTATTAATCTCCTAGTATAAATATTTCATTATTGTAAATAACAAAATAAGATTACTAAAAAGTGATTATTAGTCAATACTTCTACAAACATGATTCTCGTATACCTTTATGATATCGAATAAATATGGCAATCTTATTCTATGAAAACTCAAATAACCATAGACGGGCCTGCAGCATCAGGAAAAACTTCTATAGGAAGAAAAGTTAGTTCACACTTACATTATAGTTTCTTAGATACTGGTTTAATGTATAGGGCTGCAACATGGATTGTCATTAAAAATGAAATTAATATTCTTGATAAATCTAAGATAGTAAACGCAATTACAAACTCAAATTTTTCAATTAACAGTAATCTCAAAGAAGATTCTCTGATTATAAATAACCAGAATGTGATTTCAGAACTTAGAACGCCAGAAATAGACAAATACGTATCACAAATATCAAAAATTGGAGATGTTAGAGAAGTATTAGTAGACCAGCAACGAAATATTGCAGAACTTGGAAATATTGTTATGGTTGGCAGAGATATAGGTTCTGTGGTTTTACCCAACGCTAAAATCAAAATATATTTAGATGCTTCCTTAGAGGTACGTGCCCAAAGAAGATTTGAAGAAATCAAACAAGATACTACATTGAAATTTGAAGAAATCAAACAAGATTTAGAAAAACGAGATATTATTGACTCAAAGCGAGAAGTATCTCCACTAACAATTCCTAAAGATGCTGTTGTTATAAATACAGACCAACTTACAATTTCTCAGGTTGTAAAAAAAATAATATCTACAGTAGAGATTTAAAATGGATCAGTTGTACACAACTTGTAATTTTTTACAGAAATTGACACTCAGTGCATTCTCTAACTATGAAGTTAAAGGACAAGAGAATATTCCTCCCGTAGGGCCTTTATTAATAGTCTCAAACCATATGAGTGACATTGATCCTTCTATGTTAGCAGTAGCAATTCCAAGGCGACTTCGTTTTCTAGCTAAACAAAGTTTATTTGTAGGATTTCCCGTATCCCAATTATTATCTTCTTACGGTGCATATCCACTAAACCGTCAAAAATCAGATATTAAAGCAATAAAATGGGCTAAAGAACACTTAAGTTCTAATGGAACGATTGTTATATTTCCAGAAGGTACACGTGATGGAGGTTCATTAATTAGTGGAAAACAAGGGGTAGCAAGACTCATACAAATGACTGGATCAACAATTTTACCCGTAGGATTAACAGGAACAGAAAGATTTAAATCAGTATTACGAGTATTTAATCCAACTGGGGAAATTACAGTAAATATTGGAACTCCATTTTCGTTACCTACATTAGAAGGTAAGATAACAGATGATTTGATGAAATCAATGACTGATATGATTATGATGAGAATAGCCGAATTACTCCCTGAGGAATATCGTGGAGTATACAGTTTAAACAAAAAAAGACGAGCTAATTAATTTATGTGCGGAATAGTAGGATACATTGGAAACAAAGACGCAATAAGTGTGCTTATTGACGGATTAAAAAGTCTCGAATATAGAGGGTATGACAGTTCTGGGATATCTATACTAGATGGCGATTCCAATATTTCCACTTATAAATCTGCGGGTAAATTAAATAACCTAGAAGAACAATTAAAAACATCTAATGTACCAACATCGACAATAGGTATTGCACATACTAGATGGGCAACACATGGAGAACCTACACAAAATAATGCTCACCCACACAGTGGTTCCGAGAGTAATGTGTTTGTAGTTCATAATGGGATTGTTGAAAATTTCTCAGAACTACGAAATGAAATAGAAAATTCTGGATCTGACTTAAATTCAGATACTGATTCTGAAACAATTCCTCACTTAATCGAATCTTACTTATCACAATCAAATAATTTGGAAGAAGCTGTTATCTTTGCCGCAAAAAAAATTAAAGGTGCAAATTCAATAGTTGTAATGTCTAAAAATTTTCCTGAAAAGATTATTGCTTTACGTACAGGTCATGCAGGCGGCATTATAGTTGGTCATGCTGACAGCGAAATGTTGGTTGCGAGCGATCTTCCTGCGCTGATTCCATACACAAATAAAGTCACATACCTAGATGGTGGTGAGATGGTGGTACTAACCAAATCCAAAGCTACATTTTTCAATTTAGATGGACAAAAAATAACTAAGTCTATAGACACTATAGACTACAATTCCTCTTCTGCAGAAAAAGGTAATTATGAACATTTTATGCTAAAGGAAATTAATGAACAGCCAGAGTCGATCACTAGTTCATTACGAGGAAGAATACTATTTGACGAGAGTAAAGTCACCCTACCTGATTTCCCATTAACAAATAAAGAAATTTCAAATCTTGAAAGGATAGTAATTGTAGGAATGGGGACGAGTTTACATGCAGCAATGATTGCAAGAACTTGGATTGAACAAATATCTGGAATACCTGCAGAATGGGATAACTCTTCTGAATTCAGATATAGAAATCCTATTATTAAGAAAAACACTTTATTCATATCAATATCACAATCAGGGGAAACAGCTGACACTTTAGCAGCTATGGGAAAGGCTAAAGATGCTGAAGTGAAACAGTTAACTCTCTGTAACTATATGGGTTCTCAAGCAACTAGAGTCGCAGATGGAACATTAGAATTAAAGGCAGGCCTCGAAATAGGAGTGGCTGCAACTAAAACATTTATTTGCTCATTAAGCGCTTTATATATGTTAGCTATATTCCTTGGTCAAGAGAGAAATCATCTTAAAGAATCTGATAGAAAAAATTTGGTCGATGAACTCACAAAGCTTCCAGAGTTACTAGGTAGAACATTAGAGATTTCTGATCAGATTGAAAAGATAGCGGATAAATTTCATTCTTATAGTGACTTCTTATTTTTAGGACGAGGTATTAATTACCCTATCGCAATGGAAGGAGCTCTAAAGTTAAAAGAAATCAGCTATATTCATGCTGAAGGATACCCTGCAGGCGAGATGAAGCACGGTCCAATATCTTTAATTGATGACAACATGCCGATAGTAGCATTAATTCCTCAAGATTCTCTTTATGAAAAAATGTTAAGTAACATCAGCGAAGCAAAATCTAGGGGCGGCACTGTAATCGCTATAGCATCAGAAAAAGATTCGAAAATTGCAGATAAAGT
>CEQU01109457.1_pt1 | contig 27369 bp, 19 predicted proteins | sample 531031 | NCBI WGS metagenome assembly CEQU01 (sample SAMEA2621216, study PRJEB7988) | marine metagenome | isolation source: saline water (ENVO:00002010), including
TCGCCCGATCGCTTCCAGCACTTTTGTGAACGATGAGAGCCTTTCGGATCCGTTCTGCTGTTTCGGCGGGGAACTCCGGTGCCTCGCGTGCAACATTGTGTTCTTCAGAGAACAGTTTCGCATTTGTCGTGCGTCCCTCCATCTCTTCAGAGCAGTAACCGACCATCGGAAAGGCTTCCCGAAGGGCGGCTGCGATCGCACACTTTTCCAACTGGGCCCGTGGGCGTTTGCGCCAGGGTTTGGTTGGAACAGGTGATGACCACATTGTTGCATATGTTTCGACCCATTCGAGATGAACAGGATGGTCTAGCGTGCGCTCACCTTCAAACGTTGTGAGGGTCAAGCGCACATATTCCGGGTAAGTCAAAGTGACGGTTTCACTCTTTTCAACCCAGTTTTTCCCCTCCGGCTCATGCCATGTGCCGGTGAAGGTGTCTGTTTTGGATGGTCCGAACTCGCTTTCACTGCGTGAAAACTTACCATTTGCTCGTGCGAGCAATGATTGGAAGCTCGGCCATACGGTCTCGATGATTGCCCGTGAGTCAGGATCATACTGATCAACGATATTCACGGTGTTTGCAAAAATATCGAGGCTCGCATTCCGACAGTATTCCAGCGCGTTTTCGATGCTGTATGCATTTTTGACGTGCGGGAAAGTCTGAGTGCAAAGAAACTGCCAACCGCGTTGGGTTATGCCGTATTCTTCCTTCAGTGCCAGATCGTACTCTTGAACAAGAGCGTTCATTTTGGGCTCCTTTTCAAACAGAGGACTCCCTGGAGGCAGCCCTCCCGGGATGTTCAACGTTCGAAATAGTCCAGACCATAAGCGGCCCGGTCTAAGGTGCCGTTGCCCTTCGATGCTTCCATCACCTCAAGGGTGCGTGCATGCGCAATGAAGCCAACGCCAATACACAACGCAAACAGAGTGCCTGTGCTGACGACGAATTTGGCCATTGATTTAAGGGTGGTTGAAGTCATGGTGTGTCTCCTTAGCAATAGGAAAAGGGACACATCACCCCCATGGGGACTAACGTGTCCCCGGATGGGATTTTTACGGACTGGGCGGATAGTAATGGCGCTGAATAACAGGGCGCTCCGTCCGGTCCTTCGAGCTCATCACATAGGTGTGTGGCTCATGCTCGATTGATAACAACATGCCGACAATCAAGGCCAGCACAGCGAAAACGATGCGCATGCCTTAGAAGCCATTGGCTGCAGCTTGACGCATACCGTTGGAACCCCACGGATCCGCACTCATCGGAGCACGGTCTTTCGGGGTTGCGGCGAGCGTTCGTGACTGCGGGAACGGCCCTTTGTCGATGTGTGTGTTGCCGTTCGCGCCAGGTACGCCGCTAAAGCCGTGACCACTGCGTGGCTGACTTGTGCGGGTGTTCTGGGGCGGATTGTTTTGCGGGCGACGCTGTTGCGACTGTCCGCGGTGCTGCTGGACCGTTTGGTTGCCAGCATGGGTGCCGCTACCATTTTCGAATTGATCGAATGGTCCCGGCTTGTGGGGCGCGTTTTGGTCTGAATGATCAGCCGGAGCGCGCGTTCCATCAGTTGGTTTAGTGTAATGTGCAAGCGCAGACATGCGGTCCACATTGCACTGAAGGTAAGAATTACCCTGATCTGGCGTTACCAACTTGATCGCGCCGGAGAAGCTAAGGAGCATGCCTTGCTCGTAATTCCGCTCGTTCAATTGGATTGCCAGTTCGCCGTAGGCGACACACAAGAAATAAGTTTCTTGTTTGCCATAGCTGTGCTTCAGCTTGAACGTAATACGTTCAAGCCCTCGGCCGGTCCGATCACAGAATGGATCGTCCAAAAGGATTGCTGTTCCGGCGAAGATGTTTTGATCGAAATTCATGGTGAAATGTCCTCTTGGCAAAGCCAGGGACACACTTCACCCCCAAACAGGGATCAAATGTCCCTGGCGGGTGTTGGTATAGCGCCGATATGTTCGGCGGGACGGAACGAAGACCAAAGGCTCCTCGTTCTTTTGATCTAACTCCAAAGGAAGTTAGATCGCACTTCAGCAAAAGCCGAAAATGTACCTCCAGAATATCGGTCTATTTTTTTTCTGCAACCATATCTTTGTGCCGATTATTGATGAATTTTGCATCGAACCCGCACAACCCGCCTTATGGAACGCGCTACGGTCATAGAGTTCTGATCCAAGTAACCAAGAGGATAAAACCATGGCCAAAGAACCAACGCGCCGCTCGCGTCAGGGTAATCGACAGAACCCGACACGGCGTCTCCAGCGCGCAGAAAGTGCGATCAAGCGGGTTGAGTCTCAGATCAATTCGACTGTCACCACACTTGAAGTTGAAGCAAGGTTTCGCTCTCACGCCATGATTGGTGTGATTGAAGCACATTGGGCGCCCGTCAACACCGCCTGCTACCATCTGAAGAATTTCATGCCGATCTTGCACAACGCAAAAGATGTTAAGGCTGTTGCCGACATTCTCGACGCACACGTCAAGAAGATGAGTGATGAGATCGACAAACACAAGAAAGCGCTCGACGCGATTGAAGGCAATTCTGATATTGTGGCGAATGTCAGCACGACCAATGCACTCCAGACGAAAGCCACCATTACGTCCCGCTTGGGTGTTAAGGTTTTTGAGCTTCTGACCAAGGCCGATGATCTCCTATTCCAGGCTGACCGTCTGTCGCTACTTGATCAAATGTCTGATGAAGAGCATTCGGCCTTTGTTGCGAAGATCAACAAGGGTGTTCGGGCTGTTTGCACCACGATCCGAAACCAACATCGCCGCCTTCAGAACGAATTGGTGCGTCAGCGTAACAGCGATGCCGTCAAAGCTCATGAAAATGAGCTCAAGAAGGCTGGGGTTGAACTCGATGCAGCCGATGCTGATGCAGATACACCGGACAGTGAGACGCCCCCTGCAAAGCCTGCAGCGAAGAAAACCACGAAGAAATCCGCAAAGGTTTCTGATGAAAAGGACGCGGAACAAGTGGCTGAAAACAAAGACGAAGCAGTTGCAGCCGAATAGTCTTGACACACGAGTCATGAACTTCTAATTCTCGCTCATAGACACACTGGAAATGGTGATCCAGAGGTCTTCTTAGCAAAAAGTGAGGGCGTCCTTCGGGGCGTCCTTATTTTTTGGCAAAAGTCCTCTACGAGCGAAAATTTGTGCTCAAACCGCACTTTAGATCCTTGATCTGGGATTAGGCTCCTCTCCAGTTGATCATCAAGGAGCCTCAAATGAAATTCCGTACCTTGCTTTGCGCCACCGCCATGGCCGCCACCGTGACCTTTTCCACGGCAGCTCTCGCTGATGGCCAAAAAGCGTCTGACAAGCTTTTCTCGGCAGCTGAGAAATCGGAGATCCACTCAATCGTTGTTCAGTACCTGTATGATAACCCGCAGGTCCTGACGATGATGGTACAGCGTCTCGGTCAGGTGGGTGCTGGTGGGAATGGCCCGGCGCCGACAGCTGCAGCCCCTGCACCCAGCAATCCGTCCATTTCTGCCGATATTGACCGAAATCAACTCGAAAGTGGTCCCTCGGTTGGTGACGAAAATGCCGCTGTTACAGTGGTGGAGTTCTTCGATTACAACTGTAGCTACTGCAAGCGCGCGGGTGGGTTTATCGAAGCGATCCATGAAAACTATTCCCCGTCCCAGGTGCGTGTTGTCTTCCGCGAGTTCCCGATCTTGGGTGAAGGTTCGCGTATTGCGGCCCGCTACGCCCTCGCCGCTCATTTTGGTGCACCAGAAATGTACATTGATGTGCACAACACTCTGATGAAAACGCCCAATCCGATGCGTTCTGAAGCGGACGTCATCTCCGTTCTTGAAGGCGGCAATATTGATGTTGAAAAGCTTCAGGCGCTGATGGCTGATAACGAAGTGCGCAGCGCCATCGAAGGTGAAGTCCAACAGAATGCTCGTCTTGGCCAGCAAGCAGGTGTTACCGGCACTCCGGCTTTTGTCGTTGGCGATGATGCGGTTAAAGGCGCACAGATTGGCGTTCTAAAATCCTTGATCGACGAGAAACTTGCGGCATCAGGTTCATGATGATTACTACGCTGATGTTCTGTGACCGATAGGCTTTCCGACACGCTGTTTGTTGGCTAAGCTCTCCCTACACCAATCAGCTGATTGGAACGCTGGCAAAGTCCACGCAGTTGCACCCCAACCTGTTGTCTTTGCCAGTACACCCCCGAGGATTAAAACCCCTCGGGGGCTGTTCTTTGACCGTCCAGTTCGTTATGTGTTCGCTCATTATTTGATACTCTGGAAAGTCGATTTCTTATGCTCACTTCCCGCGCGTTACTTGCCGTGTTCGTCCTCTTCGTGCTCTCTGCATGTCAGACGACGGAACAAGCCAGCGGATGTACAAGCCGTTCACCCTTGGTGCAGTTCACGGACATGCTGCGCTCCATTGATGACAAAGCTCCACCGCGCAAAGGGCCCTCTTCCGTCGAAGAGTATTTCTCAGATTGCGTGATCTTTGCCTTTCTCACCGCAGCTGAGCAGTACGAAGTGCACCAGATTGCTTTGCATGGTTTGAGCAGCACCCCGGTCGGGGGAGAAAAGACGGTAAACTGGTCAAGTGAAGATGGCCAACGTGACGCCACTATTCGGGTGCTGCCCGAGCCGTCGGATGATATCGTTCTGGGGTGGCTGGAAGTTGCAAATGCTCAAGGTGGTAGCTTCGATCCGGCGACGGTGTGCCGGCCGGTGATAACGCTTGTTGAGCGCCAGGCGCAGACGCGTGCGACCGGGTTGGCCTATTGTGAGCATGCTGTGCGTGGTTGGACACCGGTCGGAGAGATCGATCCTTCGTTTGTTGACCCGGTCTAGCAGCTGGTCCGTCATCGATGCTCGGTTTTTGAATGCACATAAAATATGAGACTGTAAAGCAGCTTCCTGTCAGCTCGGCATTGGGACGCGAAGTCTCCTAGCTCTCTGTCTGAAGGCTTCTTCTCCCCCTTCCAGTATTTCACATACCGATTTACGGATGTCTGCATTATCGAGCCCACCAGCCCGGTAGGTGATTGGGGGCAATCCCCCCGTGACGTTTGGTCCGGCTTCGGCAATAATTACCTGATCCGCATCGGTGTTGACGACGAGGTTGGCATTGTGGGTCACCATTATGACCTGTCTCTTAGTCTTTGCTTTGATAAACAAGGACACAAGCTCATCGAAGACCGATTTGGGGTCGAGGTTTTCCTCCGGCTGATCAATGATCAATGGTCTGTCATCTACGTCATCAAGTGCAAGGTAAAGCAAAAGAAGGACAATCCCGCGGGTCCCAGGCGAGAGCTTTCGAATATCAGTCCCATCATAGACAATCTCATATGTGACAGAGATGTGCGCGGTATTGAACAGCCACTTTGAAAACTTCGCCAACCACTCTTTGTATTTTTCGACCTGATCTGGTGAATATGGAGCGTGCTTAAGCAAGTCGGGGATCTGGTTGGCAATGAACGCTGTCATTGCTGATTTGATGTCATCCGCCGACCCCTTTTCCCATGCGGAATGGAGGGTGTCTTGAGCAATCTTGACAAGGGAGCCTTGGCCCTGGAATTGCCCGGTTTTTCGTAGGTCGAGCAGTTGTCGTTCGGCCCAACCAGCCCAATTGCGAGTGTCAACAGTTCTCGTAACCCGGAAGCCGAGCTTTCCTAAAGTTCCAGACTCGGATGCAAGTCGATCCATCAAAGGTTTGTAGAGTTCTTCCAGCGCTTTTTGTTCTTTTATCGTAGCGGCAAAAACATCGTGGTACGCGTCCATTCGTTTAGCATTGAGCGTACTCCGCCGCTCTTTGGCGCTTTTGGCATCTGCAAGCTGCCTTTGAAGCTCTTTTAGGTTCGATTGTTCTTTAGTGATACGATTGGTGAGTTCGCCATATTGTTGCTGCACAAGGCGATCCGCTCCGATCATCGTAGACAGTCGTTCTTGCTCTGCCTTCAAAGTGTTCAAAGGGAGTGTTGACAAGTCAGCGTCATCAGCGATTAAAGCGGTTTTGTTATCTTTGGAATCGACAGCCTGGCCTGTCAACTCGGCGATTTTAGCATCTGTCTTCTTCACATACTCGGCCAAGTTGGTATCGACATCGCCTTGGAATATGAGGAGGAACTTCTGCCATTCTGCGTCACTGAGCCCACTTCTCTGGTGTTCGGTTTTGATCTTCCTCAGATGGCCTGGGGCCAACTTTTCCCGGGTGTCTTTTACTTGATCTTGTAATGCGATTACGGAACGCTTTTGCTCTTTTATTCCCAGAATTTTGCCGCGACATTTTTCGAGTGCTTCAGTCACTTCCGCATGGCGATTTGCTTTTGCTTCACTGCCTTTGACAATAAGACCGTCTCGGTCTTTCAAGTAACCATTGATCCGTGCTTGCAACTGTTTCACTTCGGCTTCGCGTCCGGCGACGGACTTTTCTTTTTCCATCTCGGAGGCAATGGCCGCCGAAAGTTCATTAATTTCGGCTGCAGCGCTCGCCCTGTTCTGAATAAATCGATCTGTTCGCAGATCTCGCAGTTCTCCAAATTTCGTGGCCCCTTCCCTGTCGTCAATCGGGTGCGCATCGAATATCACACGTTCAATTTCTGAAATTAGTCCATCTGGCTTTTCACCGGATGAACACAGCTCTTCAACAAATTGCTGAGATAAGTATCGTGCTCTTGGGAACGGCACGCGCTCTTCAGAATGTGTTCCATCAAGGGGCTGGTCAGTTGTAGCACCGCCTCCCCAATTGAGAGTTACCCGAGCGTCTGATAACAGCGCTTGGGCACGACGCAAGAACGATGCGTCCTTGGTTAGGTTGTCAGGGTCATTCCACACCTTGGCTGGTATTGCATCACATCCAGTGGCGATGATGTCAGCCAGAGCCGTTTTCCCGGAGCCCCGGGCACCAATAATGGCAACCAACCCCGGGTTAAGTGGTATTTCTGGTGTGATTATCCAATCTGCATTGGCCACACTGACACTTGAGATTACCTGCGATAGCATTGCTGTCTTGGGAGGGTCTTCGCCAACGTATGCTCGATTTTCTGGATCAATACATGCTTGGCGTAACGCGTCGAAATCCAGCTCGCCTTTGATCCATGAGTACCGCTTAAGGTGTGGTTTGGCGACTGCATCTTGGTCGTGTGCGTCACTCCCATGCAGGCATGGTTTGCATCCACCATATCGTTGTTTCAACTCTTCGGCAGAGACCCCTTTGTATCCCAGCCAGAAGTCACGCTGTGCAGGTGAACTCGAAAAAATGATGTCGGCAAACCTTTCGATCTCGCGCCGGAGGGTGACAGCGGCGTCTTCCTGCAAGCCAGATGAGCCATCTTTGGAGCTGCCTGCTACAGCTACCAATATGTTATCTCTCGCCCAGCCACTATTGCTCAACACGTCACGGAGTTTAGTTAAGTTGACCTTGAACTGCGTTGCACCTTCTCGCAGCGCGGCGTTGTCCTCCTTAATCTCTGGCTTGGCCTTTTTTCCCAACTTAATAAGATCATTCCGGGTACAGTTGAACGTATCCTCATACGCCCGGAATTCGAGACGTCTTAAAAAGCGGTCAAGCTCTTCCAGATGTTTCGGATCCTCGGGGGAAACAAGTAAGTGGATGTTAACGAAGCCACGGTCGGCCCTGACATCTAGGCGCATTTCTACGTTGGGAAAGATTCGCTTAACGTCTGGTAAGCGACCATTTTCCTTGTGTTCCCGGACGGTCTCATACGTATTGGTCAAGTAGTAGTCAGTCACTGCGAGCGCCTCGATCCGCGGGGAGGACTCTTCGATCCTCTTAAGATAATCTTCCCATGCGGTCGGTCCAGAGAACTGGTCATTTAGAACGGTTCCAGGTGCATGAATGTGCGGTTCCCAGCGGCGCCATTTGGATCCACGCGTTATCATCTGTTGCTTCCTTGCTAAATCAAATACTCGCAGTTGCTTCTCGTTTTCCGAGTATCAGGGTATACTCCACTCTTAACAAGAGAAGTTGAATATAGACAGGGCTATTGTGCGGTGATTGCTTTTAGTGGTCTGGATTTATCCAGCTTGGGAGGGCGCCGTAAACGCTGAGGAAATTGTGTATTACAGGGTCGAACACCTCCGCCACAAAATGCTTCAGCATCTTTGCCTCTGGACTTTCGTCACCTAGCCCCTGCTCCGTCAATGCTCGAACGTGGCGCTCCTGCGCTTTCGCTGTGAGTTTGGATCTCTGGTTTGTCGCGATCAGTGCCCGATCAATCAAGTGTGAAAACGGCCAATGCGCTTCATCATTGTAGAACTGGTTCAGCGTCCACGAGAGATTGGCTTGTTTCCCGTAGAAACCACGCGGCTTTCCGGTCGCGTGCGATATGGCACCAAAGACGACAGCGAGAAGCTTCAGTTGGCCGAGAAGGCTGTCACTTCGCATGTGGTGCGGTATCATCCAAGATAGGTGAAACATCTCCTCTTCTAGCAAGCCGGTAACAGGCTGTTCCATCATGCGCTTGAGAATCTGCTTACGGCGCTCCTGACAGACTTGGAGTGTCTGGGGTGTAATCCGGTCTGAATAATATGGCAGACCCTTGCTCGGGAACGTCAGCTCATCGATCGATATCAGCTTGCCAGCTGAAAACCCCTCATTTTCACGCTCGTAACACTTCAGAACCAGCGTTTGTTGCAGGCGAGACGCTTCGCAACTCTCTGCATCGATGACAAAGGCATTTTCTCGGTGCTCGCGGATTACATCAATGAAGCTTTGCGGCATCGAGTTATTCTCAAAATCCACACCATAAAGAACCCAGATCAGAGGGATTTTCTCACTGTCGTAATGGAAGGATCGGTTTACGATTTCCGTTTGAAAGGTCCTAGAAAGTTGTAATTCAAGAACAAATGAAATTTCCCCCCAGTCGACAAACACATCTGGGAAGCGTCCATGATCGGTTGATGTCGGGGGCAGATACTCCTCAATCCGCACATCTCGACATCTCGCATCAAGGCTGGCCAACTCTGAGAGTGTTGCGCAAAGCCTGTCGTGAGTGGGGGATACTTGCCGCCCTTGATATTGCAGCGCGCGCACTTGGTCTGGCGTCAGAGGCTTATCGGAGGACCACGGGCAGGTGTTGTCCATTCCACCAAAGTGGGCATAGCCCGGCAATGTACCGTCGCGGCTTGGATTTGCTCTTATAAAGACTGGCTGGTCACACAACATACACCGCGCCTCATAGCCGTCCGGGTCGTTGTGCTGGCGCTTGGCGGTTATCCTCGCGCGGAGATCTCCCCACACTTCTGGCCGCATTGCCATAAGATCTTCTACAGAGACAGGGCCGACACCTTTGTCGAAGTGGGCGATCTTGATTTGACGCTGTCGCTTTTTAGTAATAGCTCGCTCCTGGCGATCCGCGCCTAGATGAAGTAACGAGTGAAGTTTTCGTGGTGCCTCACTTGGTTCTTCTGTGGGCCGTGTTTCGCTCATTGATGGTCTTCCTGTTCGTCAGGAGATTGGACGGCTCACGTACCTTAAAAAGAGAGCCGAAAACCATTGAATGCCCGTTCTGCGAGAGTATCTGACACCTCAGCTTTTGCGCAATACTTTGATTGCCAGTTTTGAGCGGCCTCTATGATTTCTTCGAGCATAGCCCGCAGGGCATTTTCTCGGATGTCGGCAAACCGCCCAAGGGAATAGAAGTCCTTCATCGTGAAGTGGTCTCGTTTGCCGTTTAGCGTCATTTGATGGGTGTTCGTCCATTCACCGGTTGGGTTATGGGAGTAAACCACATCATAGGCAGGCGAGAGACGCCACTTGCCTGTTTTGTCCATCAGATAAGCGATGTTCTTAACGTGATCGTCTTGGTTGCGGATCACAACGTTGAATAAAGCGCGGCGCACTTGCTGTTCCAGATCTCTCGACGGAAGCTTTAAGAGCTTTGCTGTTTCAATTGCTTGCTCATAGGAATAATGCCCCGGCATGTTCAGGTCATAGTGCCTAATTGCTCCCAGGGACTGCATGTGGATTTTGCCACCGCGCTGATCACGGTCGAAGCGCTTGGTCATAAAGTGCGCGCGACCACCCTCTTCATACAAGCGGCATTCATTCATCGTGACCCCGACGTCTTTGGCCAACAGATAACTTGCATACTCCAATCGACCGAAGCCCTGCGGGTCGGCCAATTCTTTGTCGCTGTTTGCGGATACGCCATCAAATTTTAACAGCCAGTGGGTGAAACCAGACGGAGCCTTTGCGATCTGGCCGGATCGAAATTCCCCGGTTTCTTCGTTCCACAGCAAAACCGCTTTTGCACGTGCACCTCCCGCACTTGTACCGACGCGAAGGATGTCGCGCAGCGCTTCTTCGTCGTCGTGTCCTGTGAGCTTGCCCTTGATGGAAGTACGTTCGATCAGAACCTTTGACGCCAGTTCCGTCAGCTTCTCAATATCAAGCGTTCGGTCCTTCGTTTTGGCGAACGTTCTGGCCGGAATAAACTCCAACGCGCCCATGCCGCGTGTGCCTACATAGCAGAGGCGTTCGACTGGATTGAAGTCTTTCGTTGAGCGTCCCTGTTCGGTCAGCCACTTATCAATCAGAAGGTTACCAAACTTGTCGGGCAAGCTGTCCGCAAGCATTCCAGGCAGTCCTTTGAAGGCATCTTTGCCAAGGCCGGGGAATGAGTAGACTTGCCTTCCTACCGGCATCATTATTGGTGCGGGTTGAACACCTGCTTGGGTGAGGACCGGCAGATACTCAAACTCCCCGACTTCCAAGTCTTTGTTCCACGACACTGCCCCTATAGTAGCCCCCCATAGTTTGACTTCTGCTCTGGTCATTGGTCATCCTCAAAAACTGGGGCACTGTCATCGAAGCCTTGCCAAACTGGCTCCGGCTTGTTTGAACGTCGAACTCGTTCGCGTTCGCTGAGCGGTTTGCTGTTGGGTGGAGCTAACGGACCATTCCGCGGTTCGGGGATCAAGGCATCCAGCTTTTCGAGCAATTGCATGGCGCGCAGTACACGTAAGAAAGAATTGAAGGTTCCTCCTTTCCCATCCAATAGTCGCGCCACCGCTGAGCGTGATAGGCCTGCTTCTTGCGCAAGCGCCTCCTGCTGCAGCCCCAGATGGATGCGGTATTGGTTTAGCCGCTCCCCGATTGTCTGTTGGACTTGTTGCGTGGATGCGATCTCATAGTCTATTTTATGCATCGATATCGATCCCTTATATGGTAATATTGTTCATATTGTATCGATGTCGCTACTTTATTGTCAATTTGAAACGATATTCTTATTGCATCCATAACGTTGCATTATAGGTACTTTTTCTTTTTACTGCCTCGATATCGATGCAGTAGATGCCTATTCTTGGCGCATTGTCCGCTTCTCCGTCGCACTGCGCTTGCTAGTCCTGTGACGAAAACTTGTGTGCGCCCAGAGAGAAAGGGGCCTCTTTTGAGACCCCTTCTAACCGTCACGGAGTTGGAAGTGTTTCTGATAGGTCCTCTCGGATCTGATCGCCATCGAGACCGTCAATACGTTCTTGAGCGCGTTCAAGGGCGTTTGCTCGGCCGTCCCCGGCATCAAAGTTGCTGCCCTCCCCTGTTAGGCTCTCGATGTTGACGCTGTCGGCTGTCGGAAGCAGATTGGCCTGATGGAGCATGCCGGTCCACTCGCTTAGATCCACCTGAGAAAAGTCCACTTCTGACAAGTCTTCGGCTAGGATTGGCCCGCATTCCGGCTCCTCCGGGCTTCCCCAACCACGACCAAGTTGCGGTCGGACCTGTTCTTGCAAAATACGCGACAATGGACTGTTAAAGCAGCAGTAGCTCTCACGTTTTTCGAGACATGCGCCAAGGACCTTGCTCGCGCAATAGGAGCCCACATGGTGACAGGTTTTGATTTCACGTTTTGCTTGCAGCTCGAACTCTTTCTGTTCGCAGGCCCAGATGATCTGAATAAGAATCATCACAATCTGGTAAACCATATAGGCTGTCATGACCCAGCTGAGCATGGTGCCCACGTAAGCGCCTGGCCCACCGAGTGTCCAGACACCTGCCGCGTTTTGGGTGAACAAGAGGCTCTGAGCTTGAGCCCCAAACATTTCGCCCGTCCATTGTGCGATGGATCCGACAATCTCCTGTTTGAAACCTGTAATGAAGCCTTCTTTGGCCACCTCAGAACCGGCAGCTGCAGCTGCATTTGTTCCACCAGTGACTGTGTCCCAAGCGGTTGCAAGACCGTTATCGATGAATTCCCAGCCATCCACAAATGGCTGCCTGAACGAGCTGTACCAACCGCCTAATGCGCTATCTGTGGCCAAGCCAGCCAACTGACCGTCAACAAAGGCACCGGCTTTAAGCGTAGCGTTGGCGAGCGTCAGGTATTCAGTCAAACCAACGCCACCACCATTACCAGAGCAGCAGTCGACAACCCCGCCAACGGCTTTCTTACATTCGTAAGATTCACCGGGGAAGATGCGGCACTCGTTGTTGTCCTCGATATCGACCACGTCGCACTCGGTGTCGCTCGCCATCTGTTGTGCCGCCTGAATGGCTGCAGCTGCCGTGGCGAAGTCCGTGGATGTCTCGAATTCCGGGTTAATGCAGTCGGTGCCCATGCAACGAATTGAGCCGGCACAGTCATAGGTCTTGTCGATAATTTTGGTGGGAACTTCGATGGTTTCACCGCAATCCCATGTTTCCTCTGTCACATAACATTCGCCGGATTCACCTTGTGCATAGCCGACACAACTTGAGCTGATAAAACCGCAGCTCGGGTCATCCTGGTACTGTTGGCAGGTATCTTCGATTGTCCCGTCGTTGTTCGGGCAGTGTTCAACACCTTGCGTATCGACCCAGCAGTCCATCTGACCTTCGTTGAAGTTGCAGTCACTGGTAACCGAAACGCGCTGACAAAGTGGACTGATGTTGTCGCTTACGGACTCTAGATCATCCGGGCAGACGGTTACACCATTGACCGTGCCACAGCCACTGGAAGACACCGGAGGCATTGTGGTGCACGTGTATGTGCCTTCACAGAAGCCGTCATCGATGCCCTCAATAGTCTTTACACAGCTTTCGGGGGTCCAGCCGTTTTCTTCCACAACATACTGCGGATCGTAATGGATCCGTATCCGGCCATATCCCTCACCGCCGCCCGTAACGGATACGCGGATTTTGAAATCAAGCTCACCATATTCCTGGAAATGCTCACTCAGGTCGGTATTGGGGTTTTGTGCCCATGATGTGTTCAGCTCACACGCGCCGCCTGTCTCTGGGGGGAAATTGCCATTCGGTCCTTGCCAGACTTTGTCTTCATTGAGATAGACCTGCATGTAGTCATCCCATTTGGCATATTCGAGAACCGCGGACTCCACCGCTTCTGGCTTGAGAACTTCAACGACGGTATTTTGCTGGTAGATGGCGCAAGAGCCACCCCAGTAGTTGTCCCCGACACGGCCAATCCAAAGCAACATACAGCCATCCCCGCAACTGGAGATGTTGTATGGGCCTCTTACATGCGAAATCACGCCAGCCTGATAGTCGTGGTAGGCAACGCAGGATCCTTCGGGCTTGGTCAGCTTTTCGCACGTTTTATAGTCGGGAATGTGCGCATCGACCGTGCCATCTGTCACGGTTTCTGAAACCTCGCAGTCGGCATATTCGCCGGAGAGATCGCCGAAATCCGCCAGCAACTCATCGGACTGGTTCCAGATAGGATCGTTTGAGAGGTTCGGACGCGAAAGGCTGTTTGTTTCCTTCAGAACCCGATATGCGTCGCCCCACTCTGTTGGGTCTACAGCCAGGTTGCTGTTGGCCGTCGATCCGGCCTGTTCCATTCCGTTCTGACTATCGTAGTATTTGCTGAAGTCGTTGACGTTCCCGCCGCTTGAGGATCCCGGGAAGATATCATTTTGATCGAGCTCAACCGGATCGCTTGCGTCCGGATAGAGGGTTGCTTTACCCGTCGCTTGGTCAAACGAGAAAATATCCACCGAAGGCGCAATGGATTTGCCGAACGCTTCGCCCGCCTGAGCTGCATCATCAAATTCGGATGCTGCAATTGCCGGCGAGATGTGGATCCATAGAACGGCTGCAGAGACGATTGTAGCGACAGTCCGTCCGAATACAGTCTGGTTAAAGGAACGGATCATCAGAAGAACCTCATGCAGCAGTCGTTCCAGCGGAAAATGTTGTAGAGAGCATCCTCGCCAACACCCGGGATCTTGCGGTGTTCGCCCCAGCGGAAAGTGGTTTCGCCGATCTGGTGTGCGTCATTGGCCTCTGCGAGCGGATAGAACATCGACATCTTGTATTGCGACTTGGTGATCATCACGTCGATCACCCCGCCGCCGCTGCACATCGCGTCATCCCCCATCGTCCGCCAGTTCAGCCCACGTCGGTGATCTACTGCGAGCTTCTTTGTTGCCAGCATTGAGGTGTTTTGCGGCATAGACCCAAATGCCTTGGTATGTCCTGAGAGCGGGTACATGTTGCCCCACGTGCCGGCACACCAAAACATCTCATCAAGTGGGTAGCCGGCAGAGGCCGAGGCGGCGTCTGCAGCACAAGCCGCAAGGGCGACCGGGTTGGCGAGCAGCGCAGCTTCCGGACTTTGGAAAAAGCCAAGCTCATCATTATTCCAGGTCGGATCAATTTCGGACATGTCGAGCAAGTCGAAATCAAGGTACCCGTCCCCGATGCAGTCGGAATCAAGCATCAGTTCGAGCATGTAAAGAAGCGGAAACGCGTAGTTGTGGATGTGATAGAACACAAGGTCTGCACTATCGTTTTCATCTCGCCCATCAGTTCCCCGGAACCTTTGCGAGGCGATTGGAAGTGTATGGCCGCCGAGCGCCATCGAGCATCCCGGTGTCCTCACGACTTCCATAAGGCGTGCTGGTTGCCACATACCGAGACCCAATCCTAGCCTTGGTATTCCGAGAGGATCCTCACACATGCATGCTGATCGTTCCGCTGCCTTTGCGGGTGCACCATCCCCCCCGGGGAACATATCAAATCCGGCTACCCTGATCGGGAAAATGCAGCCCCAGCAGATATCGGTAAAGAGTTTGGGACCGAGAAGCTCAGCACTCGGGCAAAGCGCGTCTACTTCCTGTGCTTTAGCAGCACTGATCTGGATGAAGCCCAGAGCCAGCAGCACGATGATACCTAGTTTCTTCATTACCAGTCCTCGGGAGCATATGAGGTGATTACCAACTCATGACCATCGGCCTGAATTGTCGAGGGCACCTCGGACACAGCCAGAGTGCGTGCAAAGTCTTTTTTCAGGAGATAGATCGGGAACCCAATTTGGTTTTCGGCCCAGCCGAGCCACTCAAAGCCATCTTCGCGCTGGAACTTTGTCGTGATCAGGCTGACCGGTCGCATTTCGACCTGCTCGTCGGCCAAACGTCCGGCCAAGCGCAGCTGCTCGGGGTCTGTCGCGTCGAACACGATAATGAACGTTCGGAAAGACTGATACTTGAGCGGGTTAAACGTCATGCCGGCCGGATAGACGAGATCGCTGTTTGGAACGCGCAGTTCTTTGGCCAGACGGTTAATCGGTTCAACCCGAACAACTCTGCTTTCTTCCGCGACCGGCAGGTGCACGAAATTGAGCTTGTCCAGGTAGCGTTGCGGTGCGCCTTTGGTCTTTGCGCGCCAATCAACCTCCAGCACGCGCTTGCGCATGACATCGATCAGGTTTGGTTCAGAGATTTTGTAAACAGTGCCGACAAGGCCCAGATCGCCAACATTCTCGCGCTGGATCTCATTTCGAACGTATTTCGGGTTTGCCGTCCCGCTCGCGCGCGCCAGCTCGATGTCATTTTCATCATAGGCAATAACTGTTGGGACCTGTGTCACCTTGTTATCGCGAAAACGGGTCGGATCGATCACCGCATTCGGAACCGGATCCATGCCGCGGATCAGTTGATGCAGCTCTCTGATACCTTCACCAATCTTTTGGCCCTCTTTGATCCCTTGAAAGAGCACCACGGAGCTCGGATTTTGGGCGGCGAGGTCAAATACTTGTCGAAGCCCCTGCTCCTGCATGCTGCGAGATGCATAGATCTCATACCGATAACCTGCAGCATCCAGGACAGGCTTTTGCTGGGGCATAAGCTCGGCTGCTTGCCCGGGATCAAACGCCGTTCCTTCAAGCATCTTCGCACCACGTTTCATTTGTGCGTCTGTTGCTTGGGTTATTTCGTCCAGAAGCTTCTGATGGATTTTGGAAGGATCGGCTTTTGCCGAGTACGTCTCGTCACCCAAGATCTGCTCGGGGTTGTTCATGACATCGCGCGATTGGTTGACGATGTCTTTGACACTCTGCCCGAGAGCCGGTGGCGCAACGGCGAGCGCCAGCAACAGTGCAAGTGCCGGGGCGAGAGATTTAATACTCACCATATCTGATGGACCCTTCCTACGAGAAACGTTGTTGGGATTGGACCGAAATAGCGGCTGTCATAGCTTGCTTTTGACGTACCGAGCATGAATAGGCGTCGAGGTGGAACGACGAAGTCATGTGCGTAATCGACGGGCTTCTTTCCAAACCGGCCAGCGAGGTCCAGTCCGTTAACCGGGCCAAGATCCTCATCGAAGGTGACTTCCTGATCGTTGACCAGGATCGTGCCATCTTCTTGGATCTGCACCCGGTCTCCCGGGACAGCCGCGACATACTTCATGACGAGTTGCCCCTCTTCGAGTGGCTCAAGAAAGGTGGCTCGAAATGCAAAAATCTCCCCCGGATCGGGGTCAAGATCAGCCGTGTCGGTCAGAACAACCCGTGTGCCGGGGATGGACTGCAGCTTTTGGGCATCAATGCCGATCGTGAAGCGCTCACCGAAATAGTAGAACCAGCCAAAGAACACCAAAGCGATTACCGTCCACCTGTGCAGCTCGCGTTTGATGTCCGCAATGAGCGCTTCCTTGCTTGGATAACGCGCCTTGTTCTTGGCTATGATGCTCTCGACAAGTCCTTTCATTGTCCGCTCAGCTCTTGGAGATTGAGCTGCATTGCCGTCGGAGTTGCGACGATCGCTTCGGAATCTATGAGAAGGTAACCCTCCTCTGCATATGCGCGCGCTACGCGCTGCATTTGCAAGAATGCCTGCTCCAAACCCTCCTGCGTGTCGACATTTGCGCCGGGCAGTTTCGCGGCTGTTTCAAGGAAGTTGACGACTTTGATTTTTGGGGTTTGGCCAGAGACAAGGTGCTCAGAAAGCTCGATGTTTTTTCTGGCGATTGAAGCAATCAAGGCCGACTGGTTGGCATAGTCGGTTTTGAGCTGCTGATAATCGTCGCGAAGGTTATAGAAGCTCCGACCGATGAATATGGAAGTTCCCAGAGCGGCAATCGCCAAAATGGCGACGAATGTGGTGAAGTACACATCCGTCTTGCCGTCCTTTTTGGGGACTTGGACTTTGTTCTCGTTGTCATTCGCCATGTTTTGCTCAGTCCTGTTTTATTCGGAGAAACTAGGCGGCACGTTTCGTCTGCCTGCGCTCCGCAAGCACGAATTCGATCACCTGATTGATTGGTGGGGTTTCACCGCTTTCATTCATTGCCGTGAGACGTTCGGTCGCCGAGGACAGCGCCATTTTGTCTTTCGGATCGGTTGAGAACATCAGTTGGGTGAATGGATCGACGATCAGGCGCCCAATGCCACAGCCACCTTCATTGATGAACAGAATCTCCGAGTAGTTCCCTTTGTTGGTGTGAACCGTCTTGAACAGGCGGTATCCCCCGTCCGAAAGTGAAAGACGTTTTTCTTTCTGGACCTTGTCGATGTCTTCGGAGTTCTGCTTGAGCATCCATTTGTGGGCCGAGTTCGAGGCAATCGCCTGACCGGTCTCAGATGAGTACAAGTCGTTTACTGACTGCGTAATAATGCATGCGGAACCGTTGTACTTACGGAAGCGGCGATAGCCGTGCTCGATGAACTTTGCGACATTCTCTTCAGCCAGAAGGTCCCATGCCTCATCAATCACCACCATTTTGCGCTGGTTGATGTCACCCAGGTACATTTCGTTCTGGATTTGGAAGATCAACGACATCAGCACGAGTTTTTGGAGGTGCTTGCGGCCTTTGAGCTCTTCAAGTTCGAGGACGCTGAAGTTCGCTTTGAATGACGGCACTGTTTCGCCGTTGAAATACTTCCCGCACGGACCGTCAGAGCTGTAGTCATACAGACGTGTGGCAAGATCCTTGATGCGCGGATCGTCGTGCTCCGCGCATTTTGCGATAATATGGTCTACCTTGGCTTTGTTGCCGTGTTCGACCCACACCGCATCAACGAATTTCCTCAATGTCGTGGCTTGAACGTCATCAAGCTGATCCTTGATGACCGGCATTGCTTCAATGATCGATTTGACGACTTCTTGTTCGTCGTCATCCCACTCCTTCACCTGCGCGAACGGGTTCATGTTCGGCGTCGTCTTTGGTGTAAAGGCGCTGAATTTCCCACCGAGCGTTTCACAGAGGTTCTTGTAGGATCGGCCGACGTCAATGATCCAAACCTGTGTTCCCCGGCTAAGCTCCATCGAGACCAGATAGTTGGTTGCGAAGGACTTCCCGGAGCCAGATTGTGCCGCCACCACAAGGTTGAAGTTGGTATCGGACTCGAACAGATCGTACATGATCATTTGCCCCAGCCGCCCGTTGAAAACCAATGCCGGAGATCCGTTGCCTCGCCATTCGCCATAAACAGGCAGGAACGGCATGACACGTTTAAGGCTAAAGCGCCGCTCCCTGTTCATCAGTGGCTTGGCGCGATCATCGGTGTTTAGCGGTAGCGAATATGCAAGCAGAGGAAGATGGTAGTGATGGTTTTCCTCCATCGTCATGCCGAAGGTCGCAAAGTGCGACTTGATCAGCTGCGCATCATTTTCTGCAGTGTCATTGTCTTTGCTTAGCAGGCAGACACACAATGAGAACTCGACAGGGCGTTCCCCTTTGTCAAAATCATCCATGAGCAAGCCCAGGTCCGAATGCTGCTTTTGCAGCTGCGGCACATATTTCATGAACTTGCTTTGGTTTGTCGTGAACTGATAGCGCTTGGTCACGCTCCCCTTTGCCTTGGAAGGTTCCGGGAAATAAATTGTGGCCGTGACGAAAAACTTGCTGCTCGTTGACGGCGTGCCTTTAAGCAGGTCGCCAAGGTATGCTTGCGCCAAGCCGTTCCACGCCTCGGGCGGATACTTCATCGGAGAAAGCGTTTTGATGACCGCGTGCTCGGTCGTAACAGAATAGTTTTCCGGGCAGACCACTTCATTGTGATCCAACACCTGGTGGCGCAATTCTTTGCTGTCGTCATAGTCGACAACCAGATTACGCCAGCTCGCGTCCGCCCCATGATTAAGGAGCGAAGACAGAACGCGCTTGAGCCGCTTTTTGTCCATGACGCGCGGCGCCATGTTCGCACTTTCAAACGCAGACCGGACCTTGGCCAGGATGCGAAGAAGTTCTTTCTCTTCGTTGTCATTTGGTGTGACGTCGGTGATCGGAACCTTCACTGTCACATAGACTTTATGGACACGGATCATTGTTCCGGTTGCGTCAATCGGATCATGAACACCATTGCGCAGAAACGATGCACGTCCCTCGCACAAAGACTTCAGAAGCTTGTTCGACTGCCCGCGACGTTCTTCTTCGAAACGATAGACATCGGCTGCGACGTCGTCCGAGGCATGACTGATGATTTGCATGTAAGCGCCATCGGGCAGGCTCATGCATGATGTGATTTTTTCAATCGCCTCTTGGTTTACGTATGGCAGTGGAACGCATTCGAGCGCAAAGCCCAGCATCTTGTCCGAGCCTAAATGCAGATGTTCGTCAGAGGATGCTACGTGACAGAGGAGCGAGCCAAACTTTGGGGCCTTCGGCACGATCCGTTCAAGGTGTGACATTGTCGTTCTCCTCAATCTTCCAGACGGCTTGCGAGGTCATGGGGTTGCCCTTTGATTACTTGCCCGTCTTTGCGGATTACGACCGGTGCCTCGTTAAACCCTGCCATCTGCCAAACGACAAAGCGCTTGTTCAACCCGACCAGATCACACTTTTCAGCTTTGATAAGCTGAGTATCGTCCTGCAATCGGATCGCATCCCACGCTTGCTCAGGTATGGCAGCACAACCGGCCTCTTGAACCACTTTCGCAGACTCACGCCCGGAGACTGGCACCAACAAGATCTGGAAGCGGTATTCGTCTCGCAGGTTCTCGATCTCACTGTAGAGCTGCTCACAGTTGCCACAGAGTGGATCGATAAAAACATAAACGTCTTTGCGCTCTTCTCGCGCAGCGTCACTTGACTTGGGAGGCAAAGAGATAGCGCCCATTTCTTCTGCTGTGATCCCGAGGGCTTCAATCGGATAGACCGATAGACTGCGTCGAACGGCGTCGAGGCTATCAAGGCTGGTTTGGTCTTTGTCCCAGAGGTCATAGACGGTACCAACCATGACATAACGACCGTTCTGCGAAAGCAGGACCGGGTTGTTAAGGAAACTGCCTTCTTTGAATTGGCCGTCAACGTCGATCGCGGTCCAGATCCCGGGCATCTGTTCCATAGATTTGATTGCCCCGGTGACGCTCGAACCGTTCATGCCAGGACCGGCCACGTCGGAGAATTTCATCTGCTGAGCGTTCGCCATCTTGGTCACTGACAAAGCAGTCCCAAGAGCGAGAGCCGAGACCGCGGCGGCAAGGAGCAATCTCGGAAAGCGGTGAACGAATTGGGAGTTTTTTGAGCGCATCGGGTACGTCCTTAAAATGAAGTTTCCCGGATGCTACGTCATGTCAGAACGACCAATGTGCGGGTTGTGAGCAAATTTCCTCACTTAGAAGCACATTGCAGAGGTTGAGACAAAAAAGCGGGGGCTATTGCCCCCGCGAGTTGTTGTGGTGGTTTTGGAATGTGCGTTGGGGAGACATTTTCTGTGATGCCTCCCCAACTCTATTAGGCGTCTGGATCCGACAAGGACACTTCTGCGGACTCTGCACCAGAGTCGTCAATCGCGACCACTGATACCGTTGGAACGGTCTCGTAGTCGGCACGCGGGGTGGTCATGCGGTACCCGCGAACTGTATCGATCACGGTACCGTTAATCGTCCACCGATAGTCCGTCACGGTTCCATCCGGGTCGTCACAATACGCTTTGTATGAATAAGACGTACTGAACATGTCACCGGTAAGCTCACAAACCGGTTCTTGGTTCGGATAAACGTCGATGCTCTTTGTTTCCTGGATCGTCTGACCAAACTCGGTTTCGACATCGACCCTTACCGTATGGCTTCCTGCTGACAGCACCGTGCTCTGACGCGGACGATCATCCTCGGTCGAAAGCTCGCCGTTCACATAATAGCTATACTTCACTGGCCGATCATCGGGATGACCGCCGCGCATAATCGTGTCGAGACTTACTTCGAGTGGTTCACGGAAATGCTCGTTACCTTCTCGCAGGCGCAAGTCCAGTTCGATTGGCGGTGCGGGCAAGATCTCGAACGTTTCTTCCAGAGTGGTTTCGTTGCCGCGCGCGTCGGCAATGGCCAACCCGACAGTGAATTCGCCGGTCGTTTCAACCTTCAGCACCCTCATATCTTCAAGAGAGTTACTTTCAACACTCGGCCCTTCCGGCAACTGCCAAGTATAACGCGGGTCTTCCAGTGATGGCGTAGAACCCAGTGTTTTGGCACGGATCTCGACGATTGCTGGTGGATAATATGATTTCCGATCAATCGCCAGTCGCCAGGTTGGCCACTCGTACTGCCAGAGATAAAGGCGCTGATCATCCCGGCCAATCTCCTCGGGATAGTCCGTCATCCATGCCTGATACGAGATCTCCAGCTGACGGTTATCCAAGTCATCTTCCGTCGGAATGTATGTCACCGTATCCCCATACTGCTTTGTACCATCCGGCAAGGTCCATTCGCCGTCATATGAGCGCTCAAGCCCACGATACGGCTCTGTGATTGCTGCACGGAATTCGTATGGTTCCCCCACTTCAACACGTCGCTCGCCATTGACGCGCACGCGTGGCGGACGAAGACGGCGGAAACTGACCCGATGCATCGCATCCGCCCAGCTGTAGCGGTTGTCGGCAGGCGCATCGATGTGACGCACCCGATAGTAAGTCGACACTGTCGCACTTTCCGCTGAGGTGATTGTTTCACTCAGAGAAGTGACCTGTTCCCATGTCTTGCGACGATCCTGCGAACGCTCAAGAACATATTCTGCTGCCGGCAGTGTTGCCTCATCATATGTCACGGCCAGATCGGCCGTAACCGTCTCGCCCTCAAACGCGATCTCAGGCCCCTCCACGATCAGTGTAGGGATTTTGAAGGCAACAATTTCAATAGGGTCGGTCGTGAAGAGCTGCCCCGAATTGGCGTTCTCTACAACAGCACGAACCAGGTAGGTTCCTTCTTCAAAGGTCTGAACAAGGCGTGTCGAACCATTGTTTGAAGTAAATTCTGTCCAACTTCCGCCGCTGTCTTCAGAGACTTCGAAGGTTACATCGCCCATTGCGCGGCGATCTGAATAGTCCTCCGGTCGGAAATCGATGACCGTCGACAGTGGGGCCGGTCCTGCAATCTTGCGTGAACTGATGTTGCCATCAATCGCGGTACCATCAAGAATCTCGATTGCCAGATAGCGGGAAGACTCACGGATAATATCTTCTCCGATCGGCGAGGACATCACCAAGCGCGCTTCTGCTGTCAGTCTCAAACCGCCTGCGCCGTAACCACTGAGATCGATTTCGACATTGGCTTGACCAGATGCATCGGTAGCCATCCAGTCGGAGAGTTCCTGATATTCACCAATGCCGGCACGTTCGAGAACACGTACTTCCCATGTTCCCATCGTGTTGGCATCGTACGAACTTTGGCCATCGGTGATCTCTACCGTGACGGTAACAGCGTCCGTGTTCAGTGCTTCTTCCTGGCTGGCCTTCAACTCAGGTCGCACAAGATAGCTCGGTGTCGCGACAACCGTTTTGAATTCTTCGTATTTGATACCGCTCAGTTTTTCGTATTGCGCACCCAGTGTGAGCACGTCGACAGTGCCGATTGCGAGGTCCGGAGCCGGAACTGCAATCCTCTGCTGCGCGATAGAGCGGCCATAGGGAAGTTCGACCGTTGTTTCCAGCAATGGGCTCCCGTCCCCATTGCGCGCGGTGACCTCCAGTTTCGATTTGATGTCCTTCGCAGTCAGATACCCAATGGAGTCTTGCCCTTTAGGCACCGCCAGCACATCACCGTAAAGGTCGACAAGCGGGGCAAACTCGATATCGGGCATTCCGGGGTCGATCAGATCCACTGTATAGGATTTCTGATCAAGTAGGCGTTTGGTTCCCTGTTCATCGACCATGTAAACAGAGAACGAGAACTCCTCTTGTTCCTCTTCAGCTGTGAAGAAGCCGTTGATGGTGGGATAATAGGTGTTGGTCTGGACGCTCAAACCTTCTGGAATCGTATCCCATTCCAATACGCACGACATACGCGATCCAGCCGAGCTCTGCGCTTCACTCTCTGTACTGTACAGGGTGCAGGTTGGGCCGGTTTCTTGAATGACCTCAAAGGTACTCTCTTCAACAATTCGCTCAATGGCGTCTTCCGGTGCATTGCGCAGCCCGAATGCGACGATGTCAGCCGCGCTTTGAACAGTGATCGGTGTTTCCGCCCGGCTGACGAGAACTTTGGTGCCGTCACTATTAAGCACGTATGCGTTCAGACCGATATCGACAGTCCCCGGCTCATAAACGCGCTTGTTGATCTGCAATGCGGATGTCTGGGCTTGCGCTTGCACACCAGCGACGTCCCACTCAACCAGGCATTTTGGCGCGGTGAAAACATCATAAGCCTCCGCATCCTCATAGCTGCTTGCTACACCACAGAAGTTGGCGGGAGATGCAACGGCATTCACCTGGAGCTGGTCCGCTCCTTGCACAATTGTCGAGCTTCCTGGGTTAAGAGTAAAAGTGGGTTCCCATACTTTGTAATCCACTTCCACCACCGGGGCGCCGGGGCGGTCCACGGTAATCAGAAGAGTACCCCGGCCGGCATCATCCTCGTCGAATGCCGCCAGTGGAAGATTAATCCGACCGTTTTCTAAATCGAAGTTGTAGCCACCAATCGACACAGGTTTGCGGCCGGGCAACACGCTGACATTGTTCACCCGCAAGCCGACATCTGAGCCCTCCTTTATCGCTGCTTTCAGTGCATAGCTGCCCGTGTACGGGGATGGCAGTTCATCGGTGAATTGTTGCGTGTAAAGCGCGTACTGGGCTTCTTGGTTCGCCAAAGCTGTTTTCGACGATGGGACCCAGATAATTCCGTTCTTTTGGAGCTCCACTCCATTGCGGATCGGAGCATAGGTAAACGAAACGGACTTTGTCGATTGCTCAACACCGTCATCAGCTGTCACTTCGAGCTGATATGGTCCGACCCAGCTCGAAGGTAGCAAATCAACTCCGCGGATCCGCAGGCCTTCCGATGCGTTACCGAAAATCAGGCGGATCGGGCTGCCCTCTGCAATCATTCCTTCTTGTTCAATTGACGGTGTCACTTCGAAATTGGTGGGATCGCCCGCCTCCAGCCTGATGCTGGGCGAACTTGTCACCGTTGTTTCTGCATTCAACCCCGTCGTGAACAAGAGGCACGCGCCAAGCAATGTCATCCACTGTGAAGGACGCATAGCTTCCCCTTTCTGTTGGCGGTTCGGACCTCCGCGCACAGCAGACAGTCCATCTCAGTCTGCCGGGACCTTGCCACTGTTCCGGGGGGTGGATGTGTCGGTTCGTTCGGTTTTTTGTTATCTCACGGCTTTTTTGGGTCTGAAAAAAGAAGCAGAGCAGAAGAACTGCTCCGCTTCCCGTTACCGACAAATGTAGGTGTAATACATGTACTGCGAGATATCTCCACCACGCCATTTTCTAACCTGGACGGTCTGGCCATTGTTATAGCAGGCACCGGATGCGCGACTCACTGAGGGGTATCCGGGGCTCCATGCATACTCTCTTAGGTATGACCAACTGCCCGACCAACGATAAATGCACTGGTCACCGTTGCGAACGTAATTGGTGTTGCAGGCAACGCTGGTAACTTCCCACTCTTCGCCGTTCCACTCCAGAGTTTGTGTGCCATTTGCGATCGGGACCGACTTGGTGTTGGGAACACACTCTTCCTCTTCCATATGCAGATCGTTCCCCGAGACATAGATTGGCTCCCCTACGCCATTCACACGGACATAATCGCTGTCATCTGGTCGCTTCCATGTCTCTTCAATTTTCGTGCGCTCATATGTCACGCAAACATCGAGGTAATTTTCACCGGTTCCAATGGTCTCGGTATTGATCAGCTGATAGGCAACGGGTTCTTCACCGTCATGGACCTTTTCATCTGAGACAAAGATGTCCTGCCCATCGACCGTGATCTGATGACGGCGGGTGCGGAAGGCTTGAAGATCTTCGTCTTTTTCATCCCAACCAACCGCGACAAGGTTCCAAGTGTAGGTGATGTCCGTGCTTTCAATGCACTGGGTCAGGGGCTCATCGGTCGCGGTGACAAACCACTTTTTGGCGCCATAAGAGATTTCATCATTGGGGTAGTCGAAATGCACCGCCTCACAGCCGCCGCCCCGGGCATCAATCGGGGTGGATTGACTGGTATCGGGTTCGCAGGTGGTGCTGACATAGCGATAGGCATCGGGATTGTCTTCATCGACCACCTGCAGACGAAAGCCGCGATAGGCCAGCTCGACCGGGATATCGGGGATCCAGCCGCAGACCTTGTAATCGCGATAGCAGGTCATGGTGTTGCACTGGGCGTTCCCGGTCGGCTTGATCTCGTCTTCACAGAAGCTATCAGCCACGCGCGCGCCATCGGAGAAGCGCTCACACCAGACATCGCGGAACTGAATGCCACCATTACAGACTTCGCTGCAATTACCGTACTGTGAGGTATTCCAGTTATAGGCGTCGCAGGCTTGTGTATTGCAGGAGCTCGTATCGGTCCAGGTTGCGCCGCAGCCATCAGTGAAAGTGGTGGTCTGTGTGCCGCCGCCGCACGGCTGCGAGCAGCTCGATGTCATCATGATGGCCGGTTCGGGCGCGCAGAAATTACGGGCCTGTCCGGACAAGGGGATTTCGGTTTGGTAGGAACCGGCCTTGACCAGGAGCTTGCCGGTAAAGAAGCCCGGTGCTGTCGCGCGCGGTGTCAGGGTCACGTCACATGTTGAACCGGTCGTTGTGCCCGGGGCCAGCTGCTTGGTTGAGCAGTTATCTTCCAGCAGCCTGAAATGGGACTGGCCATCCGAGACACTCATATAGACCGGATCAAGGATCGGCAGAGAGATCTTGGTCAGATCGAGTTGATCGGTCTCTTGAGCTGACAGCCGCCCGGTCAGGGTCGCCGCTGTCGTCTCGCTGGTTGAGATCAGAACATCATCAATGCTTTCGATTACTGTACCGTCAGTCAGCTCCGAATCATTGAGATGGATTGTGATCAGATCGTTTGAAAGCGCGGAGCTTAAGCTCGTCAAAACCGCTAGCACAGCCAGGAGGCATCTAAAAAGCATCACTGCGTCACTCCATTGGTGGGTCATTACCTCACTCTTACAAGTGACCAATGGTCAGTTTATGCGCCTTCGATGCAAAATTTGTCACTTTGTGTGTTTTTTACGTCTCATCTCTCGATCTTTGATGTTTTTTGTTACGGCAGTGCTTCGCTGGCGTTTCTTGGCTCGTTCAATGACGATACCAAAACAACAATTTCAGACAGTGCTCGTCAGAAAAGGAAGTTCAATATGACGGCCATGACAAATGACCGCCCCAGGCACACCAAATCAGGCTTGTTCAAGAAGGCGCTTGAACCGATGGATTTTGCAAACTGTGATTGTCGGGTTACCGAATGGCACCAGTTCGATGAAAAGAAACGCAACCGAATTTGGCTATGCAACGTGGATAACCATCTTTTTCAGCGCCACGAATGGATGGAAACAGGACAGAACCAAAACCACTTCGACAAGTGGATTTATGTGGGCCTTCGCCCTCGCTATACAAACTTTTTTGTCCGCAATGCCCGGCCCGCAACAGAGGACGAGATTCGCGCAGCTTACGAGCAAATTCATGGTGAAGGATCCATGCTGGAATGAAAAAAGGGGAGGCATATGCCTCCCCCCTTCTTGTCGTCAAATCTGCGCAGGTGCCTTATTGCTGAGGCCATGGATAGCCGGCACCGGAACCATAGCTGTTGGCGATTGCATCTGACATTGGTGGGATATGACTGGTGCTGCACCAAATCGTGTTGTTACACCAGACTTCGTAAGACCCACCATAACGCTCGTGCTGGGTTCGCGCATCCAAGCGTTCGGTTTTGACTGTCCGTCGTCAAAACATCTGGGCCATTTGAGCATTTGATTT